>Ga0073900_10002242_pt1 | contig 10318 bp, 10 predicted proteins | sample KloWWTmetKNB5Kit_FD_66666 | JGI IMG/M metagenome (GOLD analysis project Ga0073900, IMG submission 66666) | Active sludge microbial communities from Klosterneuburg, Austria, studying microevolution and ecology of nitrifiers - Klosterneuburg... | ecosystem: Engineered > WWTP > Aerobic digester >... | reverse complement strand
TGCGGGCCGGGCGTGCGCTGGAGACGCAGCACAACGGGGCGCTGGAGGTGCTGGTGTCCGAAGGCTTTGCCGTCGCGCGTGGCCTGCAGCCGGGTGACAAGCTCTATGCGCTCATCAACGGCAAGCGCGAAGCGATGCTGATTGTGGGTGTTGCCCTGTCGCCCGAATACATCTTTGCCGGCATGGGCGGATCGCCCGACCAGCGTGGCTTTGGCGTGTTCTGGTTGGACCGGCATGCACTGGCGGCGGCCTACAACATGGAAGGCGCTTTCAACCAGGTGAGTGTGCGGCTGGCACCGCAGGCCAGCGAAGGGCAGGTGATCGACAGCCTCAATCGCGTGTTGGCACCCTATGGTGGCATCAGTGCGCACGGGCGAGACGAGCAGATGTCGCACATGATCCTGAACTCCGAGATCAAGGAGCAGCGCGTGCTGGGTACGGTATTGCCCAGCATCTTTCTGGCCGTAGCGGCATTTCTGCTCAATGTGGTGCTGGGCCGGCAGATTGCCACCCAGCGCGAGCAGATTGCCGCGCTCAAGGCGCTGGGTTATGACAACCGCATGATTGGGGCGCACTACATCAAGTTGGTGCTGGTCATCGTGACGGTGGGTGTGGTGGTGGGGCTGGGCATGGGGGCGCTGATGGGCCACTGGTTTACCGGCATCTATGCGGATGTGTTCCGCTTTCCGGAGCTGCGCTACCGCGTGCGTCCAGTGCTGGCATTTGCGGCGGTGGGCGTGTCCATGGCGGCGGCCTTGTTGGCGACCTGGAACGCAATTCGCACCACGGTGCAGATGGCACCGGCCGAGGCCATGCGCCCACCCTCGCCTGGGATCTACAAACCGTCCTTCGTCGAGGCCTGGGGTCTCAAGCGCTGGTTTTCACCAGCCACCCGCATGGTGCTGCGCACCATGCAGCGCCGCCCGCTGCGCACCGGCCTGACGGTGTTTGGCATTGCGGTGTCGATGGCCATTGTGATCACCGGGCTGTTCTGGCGCGATGCTATTGAAGTGCTGATGAACACCCAGTTCAACCGCGTGCTGCGGGGTGATGTGTCCATCAGCCTGATTGAGGCCACGCCTGCACATGTGGCGCACGACCTGGCGCGTCTGCCCCATGTCTCGGCGGTGGAAGGCACCCGTTCGGTGCCGGTGCGCCTGGTGCATGGCCACCGCACCTGGCGCGGCGCCCTGCAGGGGCGCGCAGCGGAGCCGGATCTGTTTCGCATTGTGGATATGGATCTGCGCACCTATGCGCCGCCGCGCGACGGCCTGCTGGTTACCGACCGGCTGGCCGAGCGGCTGCACTTGACGGTGGGCCAGACGGTTCGGGTGGAACTGCTGGAGGGCAAGCGCCAGGTGCTGGAAGTGCCGGTGGTGGGCACCGTGGCAGAGATGATGGGCATGGCGGGCTACATGGAGCGGCGCGCACTCAATGCCCTGCTGCAGGAAGGCGATGTGGTCAATAGCTTCACGCTGGCGGTGGACCGTGGCCATGAACCGGAGTTGCTCAACCAGCTCAAGCAGCAGCCGCGGGTGGCGGCGGCGGTGAGCAAATCGGTGATGCAGCGCAATATCGAGGACGTGACGGCGCGCAATGTGCTGGTCTTCAGCATGATTCTGACGGTCTTTGCCACCATCATTGCGGTGGGCGTGGTGTACAACAATGCGCGCATTGCGCTGGCGGAGCGGGCCTGGGAACTGGCCAGCCTGCGGGTGCTGGGGTTCACGCGCGGCGAGGTGTCGGTGTTTCTGCTGGGCGAACTGGCGCTGGAGATTGCCATGGCCATTCCGCTGGGCATGCTCGGCGGCTACGGATTGGCCCGCGGGATTGTGCAGATGATCAAGACCGACGAGTTTTATTTTCCCTTCGTGATCCAGCCTTCGACCTATGCCACTGCCGCCATCTGCGTGGTGCTGGCAGGGATGGTCAGCGCACTGATTGTGCGCCGGCGCATTGATACGCTGGATCTGGTGGGTGTACTGAAGACACGGGAATGACAGGAAGGAAGTGACCATGAAAAAAAATCGTCTCTGGATGGCTGCGGGCGGCGTTGTTGTGCTGGCCCTGCTGGTATGGGCCTTTTCGCCATCGGCCCTGGAGGTTGAAACTGCAGTTGTCTCGCAGGGGCGCTTTGAGCGCTCGGTGCAGGAGGATGGCAAGACGCGGCTGCGCGACCGGTTTGTGGTGTCCACGCCGTTGTCGGGGCGCGTGGCGCGCATCGCGCTCAAGCAGGGTGACGTGGTGGAGCAGGGGGCGGTGCTGGCCACGCTGTGGCCCGCTTCTCCCGCACTGATTGACGCCCGCACCCAGCAGGAACAGCGTGAACGCATGGGTGCCATGGAGTCGGCACTGCTGCGCGCGGGTGCCAATATCGAACGGGCCAAAGCTGCGCTGGACCAGGCGGTGGCCGACCTCAAACGCAATGAGACCCTGGCCAAGCAGGGCTTTGTCTCGCCCACGCAAAACGAGTCGGGTCGACTGACAGTGCGCCTGCGTGAGAAGGAGCTGGAGAGCGCCGTGCAGGACGAACACGCTACGCGCCATGAACTGGAGCAGTCGCGCATTGCCATGCGCCAGTTCGCCCCCGGGACCGAGGGGCGCCAGCAGCGTGCCTGGGAGGTCAAGGCACCGATTGCCGGCACCGTGCTCAAGGTCAACCAGCAGAGCGAAGGCGTGGTGCTGGCCGGCACGCCGCTGGTGGAGCTGGGTGACCCCAGCCGCATGGAAGTGGTGGTGGACGTATTGACCGAAGACGCAGCCCAGATCAAGCCTAGCACGGTGGCCACGCTGTCGGGCTGGGGCGGTGCCGACGCACTGCAGGCCCGGGTGCGCCTGGTGGAGCCGGCAGCCTTCACCAAGGTGTCCGCCCTGGGGGTGGAAGAGCAGCGTGTCAACGCGGTTCTGGACATCACCTCCGCGCCGGACACCTGGCGCGCGCTGGGGGACGGCTTCAAGGTGGACGTGCGGGTGCTGGTGCAGGTGGTGGACAACGCCCTCAAGGTGCCAGTGAGCGCGCTGTTTCCAGTAGGTGCACGCTCCGCGATGTTTGTGGTGGAAGAGGGCCGTGCGCAACAGCGTGAGGTGGAAGTGCTCGCGCGCAACGGTGTGGAAGCCTGGATCAAGTCCGATTTGAAGCCCGGTGCGACCGTCATCGTCTACCCGCCCAGCAAGCTGGCGTCGGGTGACCGGGTTACTTCCACAGCCCATTAGGAGAAAGCCGCCGATGGCAAAGAAGGACCACGTTTCGGAAACCCCGGCAACGCAGTTGCTCAAGGCACACAAGGTGCCATTCGCCGAGCACCCCTACGAATACCTGGAGCATGGCGGTGCCCAGCACAGCGCGCAGGTGCTGGGCTGGGACCCATTCCATGTGATCAAGACGCTGATCATGCAGGACCAGGATGCCAAACCGCTGGTGGTTCTGATGCATGGCAACCGCAAGGTCTCTACCAAGAACCTGGCGCGGCAGATTGGCGCCAAGTCGGTCGAGCCATGCAAGCCCGAGGTGGCCAACCGGCACAGCGGGTACCTCGTGGGTGGAACCTCGCCGTTTGGCACCCGAAAGACCATGCCGGTGTACATCGAGGAAACCATTCTGGCCATCCCGAAGATCCTGATCAATGGCGGGCGCCGGGGTTATCTGGTGGAGATTGAACCCGCCGTGTGCGTGCAGCTGCTGGGTGCAAAAGCGGTACAGTGTGCGCTGTTGGATTGAAGGAGTCTGGTTTGGAATTGCAAGCTTTCTACCCCGCGCTGGCCACTGTGGCGGCGTACCTGATGGGGTCCCTTTCTTTTGCGGTGATCGTCAGCAGTGTGATGGGCCTCAACGACCCGCGCACCTATGGCAGCAAGAATCCGGGCGCCACCAATGTGCTGCGTTCCGGTTCCAAGGCCGCTGCCGTCGTCACGCTGCTGCTCGACGCCGTCAAAGGCTGGGTGCCGGTGGTGCTGGTCAAGTGGTATGGCAAGCCGTATGGCCTGGAAGATGGCACGCTGGCGCTGGTCGGACTGGCGGCTTTCCTGGGGCATCTGTACCCGGTGTTCTTCCGCTTTGTGGGCGGCAAGGGCGTGGCCACGGCGCTGGGTGTGCTGGTGGGACTCAGCGGCTGGCTGGGGCTGGCCGTCATGGCAACCTGGCTGCTGGTGGCGTTCTTCTCCCGCTATTCGTCGCTGGCTTCGCTGCTGGCGGCCATCTGCGCCCCGGTGTACTACCTGCTGGGTGACGGCACCGCGTGGTACATGGATGCGCGCGTCCTCGTGAGTGTGGTGGTGATGTCGGCTTTGCTGATCTACCGGCATGCGGAAAATATTTCCCGCCTGGTCAAGGGCACGGAATCTCGCCTGGGCAAGAAAAAGACCTGACGCTCAGCCCTGCGCCGGGTGGGCGTTGAGCCGCAATATCACGTAGTGGTTGAGTGGTTCGCGCACCGCCGTGGTAGACAGTGCAGCCTTGATGCGCGGGTAACCCTGGGCGGTTCCATGCAACCGGGGCGCCGCAAACACTTCGCCTGACGCCGTGCCGACGATGGCGACGTAGGGCTGGTTGGCTTTGCTGCTGCGCCGCAGGACCACGCCCAACTCATCGTTGTCGAGTCGCACATAGGTGCCTGGTGGACATAAGCCAACCGAGCGCACCAGCGCCTGGCCGACAGGGTCGGTCCGGTTCGACAGGATGGTGCGTGCCGAATCGGTGGCGCTGCGGCCCGCACGCGATACCCGGGGACTGATCATGGCGGCATAGCGGTCCACCACATGCAGGATGTGTGTCAGGCGCCGACCAGCCGACATGGCGCGCAGGTCCACGCCAGGCTCCGAATCGTCATGGTGCCTGGAGACCACGTCCAGCCAGTTTTCGTCCTGCACTCCCAGCGTGCCCAGCATCATCGCGCCCTTGACGGGATGGGTGCGGATCACCTCTTGCTGTGGAGGAGAGGGCTTCTCCACCTGGGTTGCCAGTTCGTCCTGGACGCGGGTCATGGCGATGTTCATGGTCAGTGCGGCCCGCACCAGACTGTCGCGCTCGCGCGGCGGAAGCAGCAGCTCGGAGGCAATCAGGTGGCACAGCACGGCGCAGACCAGTGCATGCGATGCGCTGTAGCCCACCGGCGAATTGCCCGCCAACTGGAACAGCAGGTACAGGCCGACGTCCGGGTCGCGCTGCAGCAGGCCCTGCATCCAGCGGTCGTATTGCAGCACGCGGTGGGCAAATTGCTGGACACTCTCTGGGTTACCCAGAATCATGCCCAGACCCGACTCCAGATCGGACCACTCGGCCAGCAGGTCTTCGTACTCGTTTTCGTCCCGAACGCGCAGGGTGGTCATGGCAAATTCAGAATCGCTTGTCCAGCACCATCTGGTCATTGGTGCGGGTCATCTGGAAGCGGGACAGGAAACTGTTGCCCAGCAGTACATACGGCATGGCGCCTGAGGACACCACGGCGTCCACGTCATACACCACGACATCGCCCACCCGCACCGACCCGAGCTTGACCCGCCAGGCGGGAATCACGCCATTGGCGGTGCTCAGTTGGGCCGGCTGCCCGTTTTTGTAATTCAGTCCGATGCGCTGGGCATCGGCTGTGCTGAGCGATACCACCGATGCCCCGGTGTCGACCACCAGTTGCACCGTCCGTCCGTTGATCTGTCCCTGGGTGAAAAAATGCCCGCCACTGCCAGCGGGCAGCACCACCCGGTTGCCACCGGCATCGCCACCGCCGCCACCCACACTGGCTGGGGCGTCGCCCACGCGCAGCGTATGGCGCTTGCCTGCAATCTCCACGACCGCCTGGTCGCCCTGGGTGGACACGATCTTCACGCCGGCGAACGTTTCCCCCGGGGCCACGGTCTTGGGCGGGCTGCCGTCCACAATCACCAGTGCCTTGCCCCCGAGCATGCCTGCCAGTCCCACGGTCTGCGCCACCGCTGCACCGAATACACAGTGCAAGGCAAGAAGGGATAGCAGGTGGCGTGTGGACATCAATCAGTCGCGGAAGTTGTCGAAACTCAGGGGGATGTCGGTCACTTCCTTGCGGATGAGGGCCATCGCGGCCTGCAGGTCGTCGCGCTTGGCGCCGGTCACGCGTACTTTCTCTTCCTGGATGGACGCCTGTACCTTGAGTTTGCTGTCCTTGAGCAGGCGCTGGATTTTCTTGGACAGTTCGGCCTCGATGCCATTGCGCACCTTGATCACGACCTTAACCTTGTCGCCACCCATTTTCTGCACGTCGCCTTTGTCCAGAAAGCGCACATCGACTTCCTGTTTGGTCAGCTTGTTGCGCAGCACGTCCTCAATCTGGTCGAGCTGGAACTCGGCATCACCGATCAGGGTGATTTCCTTGTCCTTGATTTCAATCTTGGCGGATGTTCCCTTGAAGTCAAAGCGGGTGGTGATTTCCTTGGTGGTGTTTTCCACCCCGTTTTTCACCTTGACCAGGTTGGCTTCGCAGACGGTATCAAATGAAGGCATACAGGTATTCAAATAGGCAGTGAGACAATCCTGCCATGTTAGTCGAGAAAAACGTCCCGCTTCAAGCCCTCAATACCTTCCGCATCGTTGCCAAAGCACATACTTTGGTACGGATCAAGGATCCATCGGATATTGCAGCCGTGCTGGCCGATCCCGAAATCGGGCCGGCGCCCAAATTCGTGCTGGGTGGTGGCAGCAACATCGTGCTGACCGGCGATGTCAAACCTGTGGTGGTCAAAGTCGAGGTCAAGGGCATGCGGCTGGTGCAGGAAACTGCCAAAGCCTGGATTCTGGAAGCTGGCGCCGGCGAGAACTGGCATGACTTTGTGGCCTGGACGCTGGACCAGGGCTACCCGGGTCTGGAGAACATGGCCTTGATTCCGGGCACAGTCGGAGCCTCGCCGGTGCAGAACATCGGTGCCTACGGTGTCGAGTTGCAGGACCGGTTTGAATCGCTGGATGCGGTGCATCTGCAGACCGGTCAGGCCTTTACCCTCAATGCCGCGCAATGTGCCTTTGGCTACCGTGATTCGGTGTTCAAGCATGGTGGCCCCACGTCCATGGGAATGAAAGACCGCGCCGTGATCGTGCGGGTGCGTTTTGCCTTGCCCAAAGTCTGGAAGCCGGTGCTGGGCTATGCCGATATCGAAAAGAAAATGGCCGAGCAGGCCTGCGCCCATCCGACAGCGCGGCAGCTGTTCGACTGGGTCTGCGCCATCCGCCGCGCCAAATTGCCTGACCCCGATGTGATTGGGAATGCAGGCAGTTTTTTCAAGAACCCCACGGTGACGCCCGAGCAGTGTGCCGACATCATTGCCCGCGACCCCAAGGTCGTGCACTACCGCATGGACGATGGCTCCATCAAACTGGCCGCTGGCTGGCTGATTGATTCTTGTGGCTGGAAAGGCAAGTCGGTAGGGCAGGCCGGCGTATATGAAAAGCAGGCGCTGGTGCTGGTCAACCGCGGCGCCGGCTCGGACGGCCAGGGCGCGACCGGCGGCGAGGTCATGACGCTGGCCAAGGCCATCCAGACCAGCGTGTACGAACGCTTTGGCATCCTGCTGGAGCCCGAGCCTGTAGTGGTTTAAAACGGAGCCTTTTGCAAAATGAAACTGGTAGTACCCGAAAACAAGACGCTCATGCACACCATGACCACAGCCATCCGCTGGGGTGATATGGACGCCATGGGGCACGTGAACAACACGGTGTACCTGCGCTACATGGAGTCGGCCCGCATTCAGCTGATGAGCGAAGGCGGGTTTGATACCAACCCGCAGGGCGAAGGCTTCGTGATTGCCAACATCTTCTGCAACTTCATCCGGCAGCTGGAGTATCCCGGTGATGTGGTGGTCAGGAGCTATGTGGGCGCCACAGGTCGTTCTTCGTTCGATCTGTACCACGAGCTGCTGCGCACCGATGGTGGCGATACGGTGTATGCCAATGGCGGCGCCACCATGGTGTGGGTGGACTTTCCCAAGCAGCAGTCGCTGCCCATGCCCGAGCGGCTGCGCCAATGGCTGCACCAGGCCGGCGGCGTACCGCACACTGCCTGACGGATACGGGCCAACCGGTGGGTGCATTTCTCTGGATGTCGGGCGCCCTGGTGTCCTTCTGCCTGATGGCAGTGGGCGCCCGCGAACTGGCCGGCGGCATCAGCACCTTCCAGATCCTGCTGATCCGCAGCCTGATCGGGCTGGCCATGGTCACGCTGCTGCTGGTCCGCACCAGGCGCCTTGGGCTCTTTCAAACCCATCGCTTCAGGCTCCATCTGGGGCGCAACGTGTTCCATTTCTTTGGCCAGTACGGCTGGTTCCTGGGTATCGGCTTGTTGCCACTGGCGCAGGTATTCGCACTGGAGTTCACCACGCCGCTGTGGACGCTGGTGGTGGCCTCGCTGTTTCTGCGGGAGTCCTTCACCACCCGCAAGGTCGTGGCCATTGCATTGGGGTTTGCGGGCGTGTGCCTCATCCTGAACCCGGGGCGCGACATCGTCAGCCCCGCCGCGCTGTACGTGATCGGGGCTGCCGTGTGTTACGCCGTGGCGCACGTGTCCACCAAGGCGCTGTCTACGACCGACGATGCACTGACCATCCTGTTCTACATGTGCGCGGTTCAGCTCCCGCTGGGGCTGCTTTTCAACTGGGGCCACTGGGTGGTGCCTGCTCCCATGCAGTGGGTCTGGCTGGTCCTGATTGGCGTGACCGCGCTGACGGCCCACTTCTGCATCACCCACGCCATGAAGCTGGCCGATGCCAGTGTGGTGGTGACACTGGACTTTCTGCGCTTGCCCCTGATTGCCGGCGTGGGCGTGGCCTTTTACAACGAGGCGTTCCAGCCCATGCTGCTCATCGGAGCGCTGCTGATGCTGGCGGGTAACCTGCTCAACGTCTACCGGCCCAAGTCCGCTGCGCCGGGTTGATCCCGCGGTTGCGGTAGAGTTGCAACCGCAACCACGGAGATCGCCATGCACCCTGAAGCCATGAAACACAAAGCCAGCCTCTGGGATGGCGACTACGGCACTTCCCGCCACATCACCGATGTGCATTGGGAGGGCGACATTACACAGGAGGAGCTGATCTCCGTGGCCGACCAGATTTCGTCCGACTGGCAGACCATCGACCTGGAACTGGACCCGGCGCACCCTTGCCACGGCAACACCTACCGTTTGCAGAAGTCCTGGCCCAACCTGCTGGACGAGGCCTATGCGCTGCGCACGCTGGAAGCCGAAGACGAGCTCGAAGGCACCTTTGTCTGGGTGCACTGCTGCAAGCGCGTGTACGACGACGCGGGCGAACTCGAAGATGAGGGCGGCCGCACCTACCGCCAGGTGTTCAACACCGTCATGTTCTGCCTGGAGTTCGTCGCGTTTGACGACATCGCCGCGCAATGCGATGAGTACTTTGGCCCGGACGGCTGGGACGAATACGACCTGTACCTCGATGACGACCTGCCCGAGCCGATCGCCTATTGCCAGTAGGCCGTGCGCGGATTCCCGTGACCCGCTACAGTGACCGCATGAAAAAAATCTTTGTTCTGGGCGGTACCGGGTTTGTGGGCGGTCACGTATGTGAAAAACTGGTGCGCGCTGGCTGGCATGTCACCGTGCCAACGCGGCGAATGGTCAATGCCCGACCGGTGCAGCATCTGCCCGGGCTGACAGTGCTGCAACTGGATGTGCATAACGAGGCCGCGCTTGCGCAGGCCATGGCCGGGCACGATGCGGTGGTGAACCTGGTGGCCATCCTGCATGGGGATGCAGCCGCGTTTGACAAGACCCATGTCATTCTTCCCCAGAAGGTGCAGAGGGCATGCCGCACGGCAGCCGTGCAGCACCTGGTGCACATCAGCGCACTGGGCGCGAATGATGAGCGCCCCGGATCGGCCCCATCGGAATATCTGCGCAGCAAAGGCCGGGGCGAAGCCGTTCTGTTGCATCCCGCCGAGCCGCATGGTGCGCTGAACATCACCATCCTGCGCCCCAGTGTCATCTTTGGCGCGGACGACAAGTTTCTCAACCTGTTCGCCAAACTGCAGGCTGTGTTTCCATTCATGCCACTGGCCGGCGCTGCCGCGCGGTTTCAGCCGGTCTGGGTGGAAGACGTGGCCGAGGCCGTGGTGCGCAGCCTGCAGATGCCCCGTTCTGCGGCTTCCCCGCTGATTCTGGAGGCCTGCGGTCCGGAGATTTACACCCTCCAGCAGCTGGTGCAGTTGGCTGCGCGCCTGGGTGGAGTGAATGACGGGCGGGGCCGCCCGGTGATTGCGCTCCCGGACTGGCTGGGGCGCCTGCAGGCCCACATGATGGAGCTGGCACCTGGCGCACCGCTGATGAGCCGGGACAATCTCGACTCG
>Ga0073900_10002237_pt1 | contig 10329 bp, 27 predicted proteins | sample KloWWTmetKNB5Kit_FD_66666 | JGI IMG/M metagenome (GOLD analysis project Ga0073900, IMG submission 66666) | Active sludge microbial communities from Klosterneuburg, Austria, studying microevolution and ecology of nitrifiers - Klosterneuburg... | ecosystem: Engineered > WWTP > Aerobic digester >... | reverse complement strand
CCAAATCCGCAGTCCTGACCGCCGCCGACAAGAAAGCGGTCATCAAAGATCTGAAAGCGAAACTGAAAGTCGCCGATGCCGGTATCAAAGCCAGTGGCAAGGCGATCGCCCAGGCTGACAAAGCACATGCCAAAGCTCAGGCTGCTGCAGCGAAAGCACAAGCAGCTCTGATCAAGGAGTCGAGCAAGCTGCAGGCCGAGCTGGACGCGATGGCTGCCGCTACAGCGTAACAAACCCTGCGCGCGACGCAGTGGTGAACCTCGACCAGCGGACTGAGGTGACGGCCGGGAAAGACCGGCACCTTATTCGCACATCTTTAGGGAGAAGCAATGAACGACGTAGCGACCGGAACCACACCGCCTGGCTGGCTGGTTGACAACACTCCGACCACTATCGAAGAAGTGCTCCAGGAACGCGGACAGCGCTATGGTGATTTTCTCGGCCATGCTGCCATTACCCAAGAACTCAAGCGCGCCATGCATCGCGCGTCGAAGTGGCACGATTTGAGTGACGACAAGAAAGAAGCACTCGAAATGATTGCGCACAAGATCGGCCGCATCCTCAATGGCGATCCGGAGTATCACGATTCCTGGTTCGACATAATCGGATATTCGAAACTGGTGGCCGATGTCCTCAAAACCTGAGACGCGATTCATCGCGTCGGTACACGAGCATCTGCCTGTATCCCTGCATAGGGAGAAAATGAACAACCCCTATCGTGGGGGAACGGCGGATGTCTGGTACTCAGGAGAGCGTGCAGACCTTTGGATAGAATACAAGTTTCTTCCACGCTTGCCCGTACGAAGTGCAATCACCGCTGATCTGACAGCCTTGCAACTGGCATGGTTGTCAGGTAGGTATGAAGAAGGCAGGAACGTGTGGGTTATCATAGGCTGCAAAGCCGGCGGAATGATGCTTACGAACAAACGCTGGGAAACGCCTGTCGCCGTACTGACTTTCAAACAGAGCTTGTGGACGCGAAAGGAACTGGCGCGACGCATCGCAACTCACTGTAAAGGATAAACAATGACCCAACCTCGATCGCTCACCGATCGCCAACGTGAAATTTTCCTCAACGAACTACGTGACACAGCACCAGACGTGATGATCGTATCTGCTGTGCGCCAATCACGCTTTTTTCACGAACACGTGAAAGAGCTGGAACAAGTTCCATACGGACGCGAACTGTACAAAGTTCCGTCGCGCAACGAACCTGGTCTTGGACAGAAAATCGACTTCGTAGAGGTCACGGCTTCCGAGTCCGTACGTGGCAATGTCGATCCTGGCAAACCGGCGATCGGCAAGATCGGCAGCGGAACGAAAGAATGGATTCTCGGCGAACTAAAGGCCGCAGACCGGGAAACGGCACACTTCGGCACAAAGTTTTTTGAGCACCTCAAACTCTTATGGTCTCGCGGTGAGATCAAGTTCGACGGCGAGAGGTACTACCTGTGAAGATCAAAACCGCAGAACTTACCGGCGCCGCCCTTGACTGGGCGGTAGCGAAGTGTGTAGGCAGCGATCCTGAGATCACTCAATACGGCGGCACAACAGCACTCAGATTTGAACACCGACTGTATTCGCCTTCAACCGATTGGGCAACAGGCGGGCCGATCATCGAGCGGGAGCGCATCGACATATGGTGCTATGAGTCCGACCTGGCGATTTTCCGTGCCAATATCCAAGGTAGCGGTATGCTGGACCAACAAGGGCGCACCATGCTCATTGCCGCCATGCGTTGCTACGTCGCTTCAAAACTCGGTGACGAGATCGAAGTGCCGAAGGAGTTGCTGAAATGATGGGCTACGCCAAAATATCGCGGCGCGACTTCTACCTGAACGGTGGATTCAGCAATACCCGCTGCGTGAGAGTGACGCGAGGTGGATCGTGGGCGTATTACTGGAGGGCGAATTGACCACTTTCAAACCCATGCTGGCCTCCGATGCCGAACTCGACAAACTGCGCTTCCCGCTCCTGGCTTCAGCGAAACTGGACGGCGTACGCGCCGTGGTGAAAAACGGCGTCGTTCTCTCGCGCAGTCTCAAGCCAATTCCAAACGAGTACGTGCAGAGTCTCTTCAAGCACCTCGAACACTTCGACGGCGAGCTGATTGTCGGCGAGCCGACCAGCAAGACTGTTTACCGCGACACGGTGAGCGGCGTAATGAGCAAGGGCGGAGAGCCTGATGTGACGTTCTTCGTGTTCGATCACATCGAGTATCCGACACGTTCTTATCGTGAACGCATTAAACGTATACGCACTAATCCTCTTTTTACAAGTGCAGGTGTAATGCATGAGCAGCATATTATCACCTGTCTTGATACCCTACTGACTTTCGAACAGCAGACACTTGACGAAGGTTACGAAGGGCTGATCCTACGTGATCCAGACGCGCCCTACAAGTTTGGGCGCAGTACGGCGCGTGAAGGTTATCTGCTCAAACTGAAGCGCTTCACAGATGCCGAGTTTGAAGTCATTGGTTTCGAAGAAAGGATGCACAATGGCAACGAAGCCACTACAAACGAACTCGGTCGCACGGCGCGTTCCGGGCATAAAGCTGGGAAGACAGGGCGCGGCGACCTCGGGGCGCTCGTCGTCCGCACAGCCGAAGGACTTGTCTTCAACGTGGGCACAGGCTTTGACGATGCTCTCCGCGCCGAGATCTGGTCGAACCAGGACAAGTACAAAGGTGCCCTGGCGAAAGTCAAGTTCTTCCAAGTAGGCATGAAGGACGCGCCTAGACACCCCGTCTTCCTGGGCTGGCGTGATGAACGAGACTCGTAGACTTACTGTCTGCCACGGTAAGCATGCCTATCCAAATTTCGACGCTGCAGCGAACGTAGCAAATCTGTCTTCCGGACGAAAGACTTCGCGCATCTCGGCTTACAAATGCCCTGTCTGCGGCTGGTATCACGTCGGAGAAAAACTGCAACGTGGCAACAAAACTCCCGGATTCAAGTACCGTAAACAGCGCGATAAGCGCAAAGAAAGGAGAGAGCCATGACGGCTTACTACGCGCTAACCAACAGTGAGCGTATTATTGATCTCGGCGAACAAACTGATTTCGATGCTGCTGACGAAGCAGCTCCTGTTAACGTGATTTGGATCTTCGATCGTGCAGGCTTGGATCAGGTGCGCGACGATATATACGCTCTGATAGGAGATTGACAATGAACGGTCCTTACTTCATCGGCAAGTCCGGTGGCAAGCACTATTACGTCGGCCTGGCCAATCTGATCCGTGCTCTGCATCCAAAACTGCGTGGAAAACATATCTTCGAACAAATCGATGCACTCGATCTGTCTGATGAGTTCAGCGACGGCACTACACCATGCGGACTGCCATACAGCTTCACTGATTATGAGGAGATCGATCCGTGCTTTACTTCGTAGCAGTACAAGGCGGCGGCACGAGTGATTTTCTGCTCGTCGGCGCCGAGAATGAAGCGCAGCTGCGCACCATGATCGAAGACGGCTATACCAGCATCGACTGGTTTACAGCCGACGTAGAAGGCGCGCTCAACGAACAGTACGACGACATGGCGGTGTTATGCACACGATAAAGGTTTCTGAACTGACAGGCTCGGCTCTCGATTGGGCGGTGTCGAAGTGTGAAGGGATTCCGCTTGAAGCGCCCGACTACATATGGAATCCATTCGGACGCTTCAATAACCAATACTCAACCAGTTGGGCGCAAGGCGGACCGATTATCGAGCGGGAGAACATCCTACTAAACCCGCAATATCCGTGGTGGGCAAGCACAATGCGCCACATAGCGGCACCGAATACAAACTCACTCATATATACAGGCCCCACCCCGCTTGTCGCCGCCATGCGCTGCTATGTGGCGTCGAAACTGGGCGACGAAGTCGAAATTCCGGAGGAACTACTGAAATGATAGGCGGAACCTTGATGATAGGTGGAACCTTGCAGCAGCAGCACGAACGCACTGTTGAAATGCTGAACGAAATGAAAGAGCAGCAAACCCTCAGTGCGATGCTCTGGTTTCTGTATGACTGTCAAACAGAGCTGAAAGACTTGAAAACTTTAGCCAAAATTGCACAGCAGGAAAAACTATGAACGAAGAACTCATCCGTAAGCGCCAGGAACTTGCCAAGCAACTCGTCAGTCGCGAAGTGTACTACTGCGTGTCGAGCCTGATGTACGGCATCGCGCAGATCATGTGGGAGTGCCGCAACTTCAAAGATGCTTTTGGTGAATATCCTGATGACGTGCTGTCGCTCTATCAGCGAGACGACTGGGAAACACCAGGTCGATATTTCATCGAGCACGACGCTGAGCTGGATGTTCTGGAGGAAGTGGCTGACAAGTACGGCTACTGGTCTGACGTGCTCGAAGAGAGTGGTGTGCCTGTCGTGGAAGAGTTCGAGCGCAACGAAGTAACACTATACGTCGTCGCAGGAAAACTGGAAACAGAATACGACGACGAGGGCGATGCTCAGAGCGCTGCGATTGATAGCGTTCTACCGACCATCCGAGAAAAAGTCGCTGCGCTCGTCGACGCTGAAGCATGTGGCTGGCAAGAAGTATGCAGTGATTACAATCTCGATCCGGACACAGATGAAGTTTACGAACATTGGCTTGTCAGCGGCTGGCTAGCACGTAAGCTAGAACAACAAGGCGAAGTCATTGGCGAGTTCGCCGGACTAACGATTTGGGGCCGTGGTTGTACTGGACAATCTATCGCCATGGACTACGTCATCGAACAGATCACAGCAGAAACATATCCGGAGGAATGGAATGGAAGCGCGAATCCCGTTTAATGGGTTCTATGAATCCACCTGGAGTTTCGAGCTGGATTGTATCGAAGAACAAGAAGCAGAGCAGTTAGCCAGCGAAGAATACGAAGGCTTCGAAGCCTCAGAGATCCAGGAAATCATTTTTCGTCGTGCCGATTACAGCGCAATGTACAGCGATATTGCTGCTGAATACGTCAAAGCATTTCAATCCTGGTTAGAAGATGAATGGAACATCGGCATCGAACTTCGCTTCAATACCCTGACCAGTCCTCGTGAATACAACTTCGAAACAGATCGCCTCTTCGTCGAAGTGACAGCAAACCGCATGCGCGCACTGATGGAAGCTGTAGGACACAGAAGAATAGCCACCGCAGCACGCAAGCTGTTCACGTCCCGCAGTGGTTTCATATCGTTCTACAATCCGAACATCGACATGTGGGGCGAGCTGGAGAGCTGGGACCACAACCAGTTATACGCAATTTTCGTAGCTGCTGCAGGCGATGATTATAGCGCCGCATTGGAAGAAGCGATGCGCGAACCAATCTACACTGCATTTCAGAATAACGTGGATTGGGACGCCGTGCATCGCGACATCCAACACATTATCGATGTAACGAACGGAGAGGCAGAGAACGACGCACGGAAATTTCCGAACGAGGAACTAAGCACGGAACAGTACGTGAAGGAGTTCGAAGAGCTGAATAACTTGAAAGGTGTGTGATGAACCGATACCAGGATGCGATCGATATTTGGGAACACGGTGCGTGCAACCCGCGAGGAGTTGCTCGCGCACTTGTCGGCGCTATCGACGACGCCGGGCAGGACGCGAGAGACGATCCAGCGGTGCAGATGATCCTGGACCATCTGTGCTTCCTGTGCGGCCTGCCGCAGCCGTCACTGGATATGGAGCCAGAAGCCTGGGAGCTAATCAGAAAGCGCGTCGCAGCAGGAGCTTCCGCATCATGAACTTCGAAGAGCTGAATAACTTGAAAGGTCCATGATGAGCACTGAATACTCAGGCGAGACGACAATCGGAATTCGTATCTGGCAAGAACACTGGGAATGCGGCGATGGATGCTGCTCAAATTCATGGTGGATGGGAACCATCCATAAAAATGGGCAAACGGTGTTCGATTCTGAAAGTGACTGTTATCACAGTGAACAGTCAGTGCAACTGGAAATAATCCATCGACTGCAAAAGCTATTCACATGAACTTCGAAGTCCACGAATTCACGCTCGGCGCGTGGTGGGCGCCAGCCATCGTCAACGGCGACTACAGCGGACTGAATGACGACGAAGAAAAACAGCTCAACGACTGGCTGAATTATATCCACGACAGCTACGGCGACGGGCACTGGGACGGCTTCTACGACTCCTGGTTCGGACTCGATGAAATCTCCGGGCTGCGCGGCAATGTCTGCGAAGCACAGTACCTGGTGCCAAAGGAGGGCGAATGAACTACCGAGAGCAAGTCCTGTTCTTCTACAAGAAGTACCGCAGCGATGGGCAGCGGCCGGACCAGGCACTACGCTACGCCAAATTTAGCGCGAAGTACGACACACACAGCAAGAAGCGCGATGTGCTACCTTCCAAGTACGGTGCCTACGAAGAAGAGCAGAAGAATCATCTCCCCAACGGCTGGTACTGGAAGGTCAAGTTCAAGCATGACGACTACCATGAGTGCCCGGAAGAATGGGACGACGGGCGTGGCATAACAAGCTGGGAACGTAGATCCTTGGAGAAATGGGAGCACGGCTGGGTACTGGTTTGGGACAGGTACAGCCCGCTGCTCTACGACTACAAAGCCAGCCTGGAGAAAGCGCTGAAAGACGGCTGGGATGCTCCGCCCTACCATACAGGCACGAAGCTCGAACAAGCTACGCGCGCCGTCAAGCGGGACTATGACTATCTGCGCGGCTACTACAACCAGGACTGGTGGTACGTCGGCATGATTGTCGAGCTGTACGACGAGGACGACCACCTGATCGATGAGGACAGCTGCTGGGGCTACGAGTCGAACTGCATGGATTATCTGTGCAGCGAGGCGCGTTCCTGGGCAGCGAGGATGATCAAGGACGCAAGACGTACGCAGCGCGAAGAACGGCACGCGGCGCGCGTCGCAAGCAGATTCTACGACGCCATGGAGTGTGGAGTATGAATGGGTACGTGTGTTTCTACAAAAGGAAGCGAATCGAGGTGGAGGCTGAAACTATGCTTGCCGCACGTGACAAGGCAGCCAAGCTGTTCTATGCGAAGCGTCCTTACGACGTGGTATGTGTGTTGGCAGAGAAGGATGGCGAAACCGTAACTCACGACGGAGCGGAACTGCCGTGAAGCTCTACCAACGCATCGCCCATCTCGTCGCGGCGCGGCTGAATTGTGAAAAATCGTGCAACGCGGAGTGGTTCGCCAAGCACACGCAGCGCCTGGATGACATTGCCAAGAACATCCTGCCAAGCGGCAGCGGCTTCGATTGCGGCACTACCATCGATCTCGATGAATCCGGCCCTGAGCGCGTCGTGCTGCGCACTGAGTTTCACCACATGGATGACGGTGGTTACTACGACGGCTGGACAGAACACACAATCTTGATAACACCATCATTGCAGTTCGGATTTGAACTGCGCATCACCGGCAAAGACCGCAACGACATCAAGGACTACATCTATCAGATATTCGAGCAAGTGCTGAACGAGGAGGCTGAATGATTCCAAAACTTGACTGGGTGTTTTCTGTTAGAGGGGCAGCAGGGCACACATACGAGACTTCGTTGTCGGCGCCTGTCGACTGCGCAGATTTCTTGCTGATAACTGATCTTGAAGTAGCGGGATATGAGGATGTGGAGTTGGTACGCAAAGAGTGGCCCAGTTATGCGTGGCCTGGCGGCTATCCGCTCTACTACATGACCGCTGACGGCGGCTGTTTATGTGTGGAGTGCGCAAACCAGAACACACAGACCTTCGACAAGCACGCCGAGAAAGACTGGCAGATCGTGGCGATGGATGTGAATTACGAAGACCATGATCTGTATTGCGACCACTGCAACGAGCAGATCGAAGCGGCGTACGAATAATGCTGCATCTCCTGAACGTAGCGGATCGTGAACAGCAGCGGCGATTTCTGGAACGACTCGAAAAGGAGCGAGAGGAAGAGATGACCATACCACAGATTTACATCCTGGTAGAAGGCGGCGTAGTGCAGGAAGTACGGCTGACACACGACTTGGCTGCGCACGTCACGGTGTTCGACCTGGACAACATCAAGGCCGAGTACGAAGACATCGAGCACGGCCAGAGAGAAGAGTGCGGACTGACATGGGACGACGCAGCTGAGCACTCGAAGGCGGTGTGGTGACGGTCATGACTAAGATCGAAGAACTACGCGCGGCGTTCAACGCTTCGACGCGCGGCACGTGGGTGCAAGCTAAACCTATGGAGCCGAACACAGCCGCCGTTGGCACCGAGACCGATGGGTGGTTGGGGATCGGTCAGATGTTTGGCGACACTTATGAGGAATCGGTAGCTAACGCCGAGTTCATCGCCCTCGCCCACAACCTGATGCCGACACTGCTGGAAGCCGCTGCCCTGCTCCCCGATCTGGTGCAGTACGCCGAGGATGCGACGCTTGAAGGCGACGAACTGCCGCCGTACGTCGTGGCGGCGAACGAACTGATGGAGAAGCTGAAATGAAAGACTCTAACGAACTCGCACACGCGCTGCGAAACTTCACCGGCACCGAGACCTGGTGGCGGCATAACCTGAGCCGCAACATGACGTACACCGACGGTGTGAAGTTCTTCGCCGAGAACGCGAACAACGGCGCCTACTGGTTCCTCGATATCGTGGCGACGGAGATCTTCCCGCTGCAACGGAACGAGGAGTTCATCAACATCATGCTCTACGTCAAGGACAGCAAGGCGGTGATTGAGGCGGACGACGGCGACAGAGGCAGCGGGCGCGTCGTGCTGTTCCGCCGCGAGATTGACTACACCGACTGCCCGGAAGGCGAGTGGCGATTCTGGCTGACGAACAACGTGATGCTGCTTCCTTCGGAGTAGTGAAATGACCGCGCCAAAACACATTCCGCCCGGCGAAGATTTCTTCGACCTGATGGGCATGCACATCCTGATCACCGGCAACCCCGTGGACGGCTTCTCGTACTACGGGCCGTTCAAGACGGGCGAGGACGCCATCGAACACGGCAATAATCGGCACGGCCCTGATTGGTGGATCGCGCCGCTCTATGCGAAGGAGTAGGCATGATCAACTGGAACCTACCCAGCGCCGAGGCCCGCCTCATCACAGCTATCACTCGGCGTGCAGAAAAGCTATCCGAGAATCCTATGCAGTTCGATGTCTTGGGGTGTGAGATGGACATTACCGCGTGCCATCTGAACGGATGCGCGCTCGATCTCGAACGCTTACTCAAAGCCGATAACTTCAACTTCGCACACGATGTTTATGGAATCCAACGACACATCGATCGAGAGACGGGCAAGCTCGGTGATGGCTTCCTGCCGCGCTACGCGAGGAGAACTGAAGATGCCTGAATACATGGTTCAATGGGAGATCGAACTGAGCGCTAAATCCCCGGAAGACGCAGCGGCGAAGGCTTTGAAGATCCAACGCGATCCGGATTCAACCGCCACGGTGTTCGACGTGACGGGTGAAGACGATCGTACAATCAGAGTTGATTTGGAATCGGAATAATGGACCTGAATAACATCAACACAACTGCGGCGTTCATGGCGCTTGGTCTCGTGGACGGCAAGTACGACGGATATACAAGCGGCGATGTCGTCGCTTTGTGGGGCTGTGGCTTCTTCGAACTTATTCAGGAACTGGTACGTAACGCTGAGCATAGCGAGCGGCTGTTAGCGCTGCGCGCTGACGACGACTTTCCAGGCGTCTATGACTACGAGGTATCCGAGCCTTTTGGCAAATGGTTTGGTACGTACATCTTCGAGCATGGCGGCCAGCTTCCTCCAGTCGAAGACTGCAACGCTGAACTCATCCGCCGCATCGAAACATTTTTCAACCAGTAAGGAGTACCGCAATGAGCACCAAGAAACCCGAACAGATGCAGCTCTATACCATCCGCCTGCAGCCGGCAGTCATCAAGCGCCTGCACGCGCTGGCCAAGAAGCAGGGCGTGACGCACGCCGAGGTGGCGCGCAATGCACTGGCGAAAGGGATGCCGAAGCCGTGACACACCCTCTACACCAACTGGCATCGAAGTACGGAGAGCGGCGTGAAGCGCAAACAAACTGACTGCCTGGTCGTCAAAGCAGTTGGCGGCGTATTCAAGTATGGCATTCAACGCTATCTCGACGCAGCACAAGCAAAGAAAGCGAAGTACGGCCGTGGTAAAGCAGAACTGACTGAATTCGTCGAACTGGGTTCGGCTTCAACGCTCGACGAAGCCATAAAACGAAACAAGATGTTATCCATGAAGGAGAAACCATGAAGCAAGGAAGAAGCCTTGTCGACCTGGCAAAAACGGTCGAACAGCTGGCAACTCAGAAAGTCGATCTCGTAGCCAACACGAAGCGTATGTTCATGGACGACGA
>Ga0073900_10002227_pt1 | contig 10347 bp, 5 predicted proteins | sample KloWWTmetKNB5Kit_FD_66666 | JGI IMG/M metagenome (GOLD analysis project Ga0073900, IMG submission 66666) | Active sludge microbial communities from Klosterneuburg, Austria, studying microevolution and ecology of nitrifiers - Klosterneuburg... | ecosystem: Engineered > WWTP > Aerobic digester >... | reverse complement strand
AAAGTGATCCCGACAGGATTCGAACCTGTGACCCACAGATTAGAAATCTGTTGCTCTATCCAGCTGAGCTACGGAACCTAATTTGTGACCTAAATCAAAATCGGCTGCAAATGTATGACATTATTTACTAATTAAAAAAATATTTGATAAAAAATCTTCATCTCTTATTCACAATCGAAAAGTAGTCTTTGGCCTTTACCTTGTAAATAGTGCTCATTGCCATCAAAGACGCCTTCACCATTGATAATAGTTCTTACAACTTTACCAGTAAATGTTTTTCCTTCTAAGGGTGACCATCCACATTTGTATTGGATATTTGACTTATTTACGGTCCAGGCTTTATTTGGGTCCACTAGTACCAAGTCTGCTTTAAATCCCTCGTCTATGTATCCGCGTTCTCTGATTCTGAAGCAATCCGCTGGTGCATGACACATCTTTTCTATGATTCGCTCTTTGCTTATTTTACCATTTTGACAAAATTCAAGCATGATGTTCAGGCTATGCTGGACTAATGGAAGTCCTGAAGGCGCTTGTATATAGCCTTGTTGCTTTTCATCCCAAGTGTGAGGCGCATGGTCTGTCGCTATGATATCAAAGTGATTGTCTAGCAGGGCAGGGAAGAGGGCATTTTTGTGTTCTTGAGATTTGATAGCAGGATTGCACTTTATGAGATTTCCAGATACAAGATAATCATCAGCAGAAAAGTACAAATGATGCACACATACTTCAGTGGTTATTCTTTTTTCCAGTAATGGAATATTATTTTTAAACAAACCAATTTCATCTGCTGTGGATATGTGCAGAATATGCAGTCGAGTGTTATATTTTTTCGCAAGTTCGATAGCCATTGAAGATGATCGAAAGCATCCTTCAGCAGATCGTATCAATGGATGCATCTCCGCAGTTAGTTGGTCGTTATACTTGGTTTTGTATTCCGCAAGGTTTTGTCTGATGGTTGATTCGTCTTCACAGTGCGTAGCAATCAGCATAGGCACATTGGCAAAAAGATGATTTAGCGTAGCATGATTATCAACAAGCATGTTGCCAGTACTTGATCCCATAAAGATTTTAATGCCACACACATTTGTAGGGTTTGTCCGCATGACCTCATCATAATTATCATTGGATGCGCCCATGAAAAATGAATAATTTGCATAAGAATGCTTCGCAGCTACATCGTATTTTTCTTGCAATAATGTTTGAGTAAGTGTTGCAGGATTAGTATTGGGCATCTCCATAAAGGATGTAACGCCTCCAGCGATAGCGGCCTTGGATTCACTGGCGATATCAGCTTTGTGTGTAAAACCTGGTTCTCTGAAGTGGACCTGATCATCTATTATGCCTGGAATAAGCCACAAACCATCGCCATTTATCTCTTGGTACTTACCTTGGATATTGATTTGTGGGTCGATTTTAACAATTTTATCATTTTCAGTAAGGACATCCATATATTGTGATTTGCCTCTGTTGATGACCAAAGCGCCTTTTATTAATATTCTCTGCATGGTTTGGGTTTTAAAATCTCAAAATTAAAGTTTTGGACGTAGAATTAATAAAAAATTAAACCTGAGTTGTGTTTAAATTCAAAATTAAGTGAACAATGTAAGATTAAGCCCGAATTCAAAATTATCTTTGCCCCAATTTATGTACTTGTATTGAAAGATCGAATAATATTTTTTGGTTGGTGGTACCTTATCTTAATGGTCACGTATGCGATGTGCCGTTTTTTATTTTATTTCTATAATAGCAGTGATTTTGACAATACCATCGATCTAAGTACCATATTTTTGCATGGGATGAGATTTGATTTTTCTACTGTGGCAATGGTCAATGGCATTTTTTGTTTACTTTTCATTTTACCGCTAGGTAAATTTAGCATTTCAGAGATTTATTTGAAGGTTTTAGTAGGTCTCATGGTTGCCGTAAATGGATTTTTCGTTGCGCTCAATATGGTGGATGTCGTTTATTTTCCGTTTGTCCAGAAGCGATTGCAAAGTGATGCTTTGTTATTTATCAATGGTGAAAAAGGTAATGAAGCTTTCGGTATGATTCCTGCTTTTGCGGTCCAATATTGGCAAATATGGTTGTTGTTGTGTATTTGTTTGGTTGTATTATTTCGATTGGTCAAATTATTGTATAACAAGTACTTAAAGCATACTGTAGTCGAATTTTCATGGGTGAATGTATTGTTCTTATTGGGAATAGCTGCGGTACATATTTACGGCATTCGCGGTGGTACTCAATTGCGACCTATAGGCGTTTTGGATGCTTCCAATGTCGGTGGTGTAAAGAATTCGCCATTTATACTCAATTCTGGATTTTCACTGTTAAGAACTTGGAGCAACAAATCGATCGCAGATGTTAGATATTTTCCAGATAGTGCTTTGTCAGGTTGTTTTTCTCCAGTAAAACCAAGCAATCCCACTGAAAATACATCGGATTTCCATAAAAATAATGTTGTTGTTATCTTGGTGGAAAGCCTGTCTCGTCAATATATGCCTTATTTTGGTGGCCCAGGATACATGCCGTTTTTAGATTCATTGATGAGTCAAAGTTTGGTATTTGGCAATGGATACGCCAATGCAAGAGAATCAGTCCAAGGTGTACCAGCAGCACTTGCATCGATTCCCGCTTGGATGGACGAACCTTTTATTTTTTCAAGATACGCTTCCAATAAAGTTGCTTCGATCGCTGACGTACTTAAAAAAGATGGATATACATCCTTGTTTTTCCATGGAGCGACTACTGGATCTATGGGTTTTCATTCATTTACCACAGCTACAGGTTTTGATCGATATATTGGTCGTGAAGATTATAACAATGAAGCACATTTTGATGGTTCTTGGGGTATTTGGGATCACTATTTTTTGCCTTTTATGGTAGATGAACTTTCAAAAGTAAAACAACCATTTTTTGCATCTACCTTGACACTCAATTCTCATCATCCTTTTCTTTTGCCAAAGGAATACACTGTAGCCAAGAATTATAAAACCATACCCATTCTCAATTCATTTCAATATGTAGATCAGGCATTGTCTGACTTTTTCAAAAAAGCAGCAACAACAGATTGGTATGAACATACGATTTTTGTTATTACAGCAGATCATACCGGTCCAGACATTTCCAAAGCCAAAAGGCCTGATGATGACTATCGGATTCCAATTATATTTTTTAAGCCGGATGGAAGTTTATGCGGAAATAGCGATCAGATCGCAAATCATATAGACATCATGCCTACAATTATGGATTTATTGGGTATAGAAGGCCAACTTTTTACCTTGGGCACAAGTATGTTGGACGAATCATGTGAGAAATATGTTGTCAATTATAGAATGGGCATGTATCAATATTCGGATCAAGATTATTTTATGTATTTTGATGGTCAAAAGGCCATTGCATTATATGATAGAAATGATGATAAGTATTTTAAAAATAATCTTATACATATAGTAAAATATGATAATATAATTGAAAGTGCAGAAGAGAAGATTAAGAAATCTATACAAGCATTTAATCAGTCTTTGTTACAAAATAAAATGACACCGAATGCCTACCGTTAATTCATTTCCTGCATTATATTTTCCGTTCAGATTAGTAATTTTCTATTTGTTCGGAATGCTCTTTTGGAGAATGCTTTTTATATATTTCAATGATGTTTCTGATATCATTCCAGTGATTGGCGCTGCATTCAGACTAGATTTCTCCATGATTTGTGGTGCTTTTTTAATGGGATATATTCCATTTATACTATTTCACATTTTTGGGAAAGTCATTTGGGTCAAAGTCACTAGGATTATCCACTGTATAGTTTGGGCATTTGTAAGTATCGTCGAATTCTCATCAATCTTACTCTATAAAGAGTGGGGAAGCACCCTAGATAGCAGGGCAATTTCTTATATAAGTCATCCACAAGAAGCGTGGGCATCAGTCAGAGATTTTATACCGTTGGAAGTGATTTTTTTTGGTTTATTAATCTTGGTTGCTGGAATGAAGCGACTGTGGGACCTTTTTGAATCATGGACACCAACACGGTCTCATTATTTTCAGTCTGTGACATGGCTTGTTTTGGTTGGACCTTTGGCATTTTTGGGGTTAAGAGGTGGCTGGCAAAAATTACCTATCGTGCCGTCTGATGCTTTTTATTCAGGTGATATGAAAAATAACTTTGCTGCTACAAATAAGGTTTGGTACTTTTTGTATTCCATCAAAAAATCTGGTAATATTACTACAAGTTCAAAAGGAGATGATATCAAAAAATTTCAAGAAAATTATATCAAAACTGCTTGTAAAACAGATAGCCTTGGCACACCGTGGAAACATAAAAATATTGTCCTTATCATTGTAGAAGGTTGGTCCGCCGATATGGTTGGTTATTTATACAGTAAGGAAACGATTACGCCATTTTTTGATTCTTTGGCACAATCTTCTGTCCAGTTTACCAATGCCTTCAGTACCGGATTTCGGACAGACCAAGGATTGATGAGTATATTGAGTGGCCTGCCTTCGATCCAGAGTATCAATATGCCTGATAAATTGGATAAGGTTTTGAGTTTTCCTTCATTGGCCAAAGCCATGAAAGTTTCTGGAAGAAAAACTGCTTTTGTATACGGCGGCGATCTCAATTTCTCCAACCTGTATAATTATCTTACTAGGATCCAATTTGATTCGATCATAAGAGACAAAGATTTTGACCGACAGCTACGATCGACAGATTGGGGCGTACCTGACCATCTTACTGTTGATAAGGCAATTGAAATTATTGATCATCAAAAAGATAATTTTTTTAGTACTTTGCTGTTATTGAGTTCACATGCACCATTTGAGATACCTATTCCTAATAAATTTACAGGTATCAAAGGACAAGCCAATCAATACAAATCATCTGTAATGTATAGCGATATGGCTTTAAGGCAATTTTTTAAGCAGGCGAGCAAAAGGGCTTGGTATAACAATACGATCTTTATCATTACATCAGATCATGGAAGTACCCATTCGGGATGGGCAAAGATGGAAGACCACAACAGATTTAGGATTCCTATGATCATATTTGATCCATCGTCGTCTGCTATCAGTGGACAAAAAATAACAACACCTTGCAACCATTTTGATCTGCCTTTGACTATTTGTAATATGGCTGGAGCAGATGGACATGCATTTAAATATAGTCGCGATATGTTTTGTGGCGATGTGAATCAATATGCATACTGGAATGTAGATGTTGCAGCAGGTATGTATGGTTTGCAAGATAGTATAGTTTCATCTATTGATAAAACAAATAGTAATGATTCCAACCAAGCTGCCCTGTTTTTGGACATGATAAAAACATGGTTTAATACGCTTTAAACTATATTATCCTATAAATTTAAAATTATTTGATAACATATTAATATTTTTTGTAAACTATAAAATATTGATTGTTAAGGTGTAAATTTTAAGGGAATCCACCCAAAATTAGCAATTTTGTGCGTATTTTATGTACAACCAATTAGTAATATATATACTTTTGTAGTAATATGTACTTAATTAATTTTTTTACTCACAAAAGTCTCGAAAGAATGAAAACAAACATGTACAAAAAAATCCATTGGTTACCCTTATTAATTCTATTGGTCACCATATCTTCACTTCAAGCAAAAAAGTCCGGCAATGCTTGGCCTTTTACACTCAATTGCCCGCCAAATGCTTATGTAAGTTGTACGGCAGAATTGTGGGATTTATCAGCTTATGGCAATGCCACCTATTCGATGGGCCCATACACGTATCAAGCTGGCAATCCTACAGTGCAATACAACTTAAATAGTTGTAATGCAGGTACGATCACCCGAACATGGATGGTAGAGGATCAATACTGGAACTGGCATAGTTGCACACAGACCATTTATGTTTCATCAGGTGGTAGTGGTGGGCCAGTGATCGATTGGCCAGAAGATATAGAATTGACAGGTTGCAATCCTGATACAAATCCATACCATTTACCAGAACCTAATAATTATCCTACTTGGGAAGGAAGTGAATGTAGTATGTTGGGTAGATCCTATAGTGATATGCTATTTTATGTCAATAGCCAATGTAAAAAAATCATGCGTACTTGGAAAGTCCTTGATTGGTGCAATTACAGCCCAACCAATGGATATGGTATTTATACAAAGGTTCAGATTATTTATCTTATCAATAACACAGCGCCAGCATTTACATGTCCTGCCGAAATCACTGTAAACGCATTCAATTGTAAAGATGCCTTGGTCACTGCTACACCTTTGACGATAGATCCAAGTGTTTGTGGTGGAAATTTTGAAATTACCAATAATTCACCTTATGCAACTTCCAAAGGAAAGGATATTTCTGGTAAATACCCGATTGGAACGACCAAAGTGACTTATACTGTAAAATATGGTTGTGGTAAAACGAAGACTTGTACAACCAATGTAGTTGTCAAAAATTCAGCTCGGCCTACACCATATTGCATTGCGCAAATTATCACTACTTTGATGCCATTGGATACTGACCATGATGGGAAAGTGGATAATGGTATGGTAGAAATTTGGGCAAAAGATCTGAACAAAGGCAGTTATTCGTCCTGTGGATTCAATCCATTGAAGTTTTCTTTTTCAAAAAATGTAAATGAAACATCCAAGGTTTTTACTTGTGATAATATAGGCACAAATAAGGTAGAAATGTGGGTGACAGATAGCAGAGGCGGACAAGAATATTGCCTAGTTGACGTCATCATCCAAAATAATGGTGCAAATATTCCTAATTGTCATCCCAAGCCTGTAGATCCGGTTTATCCTATTTATAGTCAGCGTGGCAATGTACTTACACTTACAGATACGCCACTGAAGGATGCAGAAATCACGCTCAAATATGTGGATCCAATCATAAAATATTCGAGCACTTACGATACTACAGAAACCTTAGAACTTGATTCTTTTATCAATTTGTCTGGTTATAAGTTGTATAGATATATTACTGTTCAAAAAATCACCGAACACAAGGATTCGACACTTCAATACATCACGAAGACTGTCAAAACGAATGCTGATGGAAAATATATCTTTGATAGCTTGACCATTCACGACAAAAAATTAGCAATTTCGGCAACGTATGTAGATGATAAACACAAAAATATCGACAATAAAGATGTAGAGTTGTTGACCAAGTTTTTATTGGGTGAAGTCACATTTACTAGCTATCACCAATATCTTGCATCTGATATCAATGAAGATGGTAAAATCGACATAGCCGATCAGAATCTCTTGATGGAATTTGTTACAGGCGTTGTACCATCATTGACTGGCAGTCATCAATGGTATCTTCTGGACAAAAAAGCCACTTATACCAAACCAGAGGATGTACTTACTAAGCCATTGCCATTAGTCGTGACATTGGATTCTTTGATAGCTGTAAATCCTGTGGTTGATTTCATTGCTATCAAAAAAGGAAACATATCAGTAGATCCTGGTTCGTTTCAAGAATTGGAAGCAGATAGTCGTAGCAAAGTCGAACTCGTAAATGATTTCAAGGCATATCCGAATCCATTTACGGACATGGTGACTTTTAGTATCAATAGCGAAACATCAAATGAAGCTCAACTCAGAATATTTAATGCGGCGGGAATGATGATTTATACAAAAGATCAAGTACTGACAAAGGGTCAAAACGAGGTTAATGTCAGATTGGACAATGATATCACGGGTTTGTTGTTATATACTTGGACATTGGGTAATCAACAATTTAATGGAACATTGTCACGCATTAAGTAAGGTTTAATAATCAAAAAGAAAGAGCGTTTGGAATTACATGAATTTCAGACGCTTTTTTATTTATACAATGAATTATATAGCTAGTAAAAATTGTATGGTATCTATTCCATCTGCAAAGCTATCTATCGCTGGACATTGAGCTTGACCAAATTTTTCTGTTTTAAGTCCATTCAGATGTTCTTGACTAATGATGCATTGGATTTCATCTTTATGAGCTTCAAGCCATTGGACAAGTGAAGTGTCATTGGTGTAGTAGTCATAATGCAGACATCCGATCCTAGATAATAATGATTCACTTTGCTTGAGGATCATAAATTCATTATGCAAAAAGTTTTCTTTATTCAACAAAAATAGTGCTGTATTATAGTCAACATTGTTTTTGTATTTATTGTGATTGATGTACTCTTTATATGGGTCGAAAGCCCGAAATAACTTTGTCAAATCATAATTTTCAGGCACCATAACCTTACTAACATTTCGGCATCCTAGACCAAAATAACTGAAAATATCTTGTCCCAAAACGGTGAGTTCCTCATCACTTTCTTTTCCACTGATGACAGCAACACTATTGCGATTGCGACGGATGATATGTGGAACATCTTTCAAATAATATTCAAAATGTTTGGCTGTCGAGTTGCTACCAGTTGCTATGGCTGCATCAAAATTTTTGAGCCTATCTACAACAGTGATATAATTTGCTGATTCCTGAAGACTATTCGAAATGAAGTGAATCACAAAATTCATCAAGGCTGTATCACTACCAGATAATTTGACAATACTTTTGTGTCCGACTAAAAATGTACACATCAAATCATGAAATCCCACCAAAGGAATATTGCCTGCCATGACAATACCGACATTTTTTGGTTGAATATTATCGTCTAAATGATATTTTTCTACTAAGCCATCTAAAGCAGTTTTGTTCAGAAATTGAGTGCTGATAGCATCCAAGGCTTGCCGGATATTATTTTGGGTAAACCAAGGATTTTCTATCTCGGCCTTTAGCATGACATTTTCCAGTTCGACATCATCGCTTTTGCGCATTTTATTGCCCAAATCTATGAGAACATGTATCCTTTCTTGTAAATTCATAATGCGTATTATACTCTAAAATCTAATTTGTTTGCCCATTGAACAATTGGGACAGTCGAATCGTAAAACCGTGATCCCTGAATCCATATTTGTCAAAAGCTAAAGTATAGTCTAAATCAAAAATCTGAAATGGACCAATCCTAAAGTTTTCTAAACCTATGAATGGTTCGATATATTGGCCTTTATCGGGCTGATACAGTGCCGAAAATCCAGTGACAAACTTTAAAGGTGTTTTGTTGAGCAAAGGTATTTTGTCTGAGATGTACCCGTTAAAGTGATGCCTGAAGTTGACCTGCATATAATGTTTGTCGGTACTGAATTCATAATAGGGCATGAGATTAAATGAACTGAGCTCTGGACTGATTGGGCTGGAAAGTTCATTTCCTAAAGGATGGAAGTAATCCCCAAAAAACGTAGGTTTACTGCTCAAAAATGTACCTGCTTCTATGTTATAACTAAAATAACCGAGCAATCTTGCATTTACATACGAATCTCTAAGTTTAAATATCAGCTTATGAAAAGTTTTTGCATCGGATGACAATGGAAGTCCCATATCATAATGAATATTTATATTTGGCCAATTGGAAACATCTCTGATTTTCATATGTGGATAGCTGGAAAATTTTTGTGCTGGTCTTATAAGCATTTTGACACTATTGATCCAGAAAGTATTGGCTTTATATGCTGAAGGCGCTAGATCTGTTAAAGGGATATTTTCTTCATACAAGCATGCTTGTTTTCGCCAACTATATTGTGTATTGATATGAAGCGGACTACGCTCTGTATAGCTGGTGCTTACATCCAAATAAAATCCATTACTTACTTCTTGTTCATAATTGATCAACGCAAATTGATTTTGGAAAAGCCTTATCTTATTTATCTTATTCCATAGCGAATTCCAAGTGTTATTGAGCTCATTGATAGGATTTCTTGGTTCGAATTGTTGGTATTCTCTTCCAGCAAATAATGATATTTTTCCCAGTGTATAGTTATCAAAGTGGTACTCTGCAAAAATCGTTGGTTTTATAATATTATCTGCAAATCCATAATCTACAACGGGTCGTATCGTCCATTTTCTAAACAAAGTATCCCGTTTGGTCCAATTAGCTTTTAGTCTAATTTTGAGACCTTCTACTGCATTAAATTGTAAAGATGACAGGATACTTCCGAATTCTATCGATGTTTTTTTGAAAGAATTCTCATAAGTATATCCTGTAAACAATTTTAATATAGAAAATTTATTTTGTCTTCTATCTATGGAGTCCATGTAGGATTTTGTACTCCACAATCGTTGGAGCGAATCCTTTTTTATATAATCTTTTTGCTCTTCTACTGTCAATGGTACAGGCCGCTGACTTTGCCAGAAAGCGCTGTCCTTTTTCAAAGCATTTGGTTCCACCTTGAATGTTTCATTATCTTTAAAATATTCGGATACATCCTGATCTATCTTAAAGTTAGAAAATATATAGGTAAAATTTCCACCCATTTTAAA
>Ga0073900_10002226_pt1 | contig 10347 bp, 7 predicted proteins | sample KloWWTmetKNB5Kit_FD_66666 | JGI IMG/M metagenome (GOLD analysis project Ga0073900, IMG submission 66666) | Active sludge microbial communities from Klosterneuburg, Austria, studying microevolution and ecology of nitrifiers - Klosterneuburg... | ecosystem: Engineered > WWTP > Aerobic digester >... | reverse complement strand
GCCGAATACCTTATTGGAGAGGCCGTCACTCGATTATCGGCAGTTATTCTTTGTTCTCCAATATTTCTAAAAGTTTTGGGTTCAAGTATAGTTTCTCTTTTCCAACTTTTTCTGATTTCAAAAAACCGTTATCTTCCAATACTTTTAAGTAATTTCCAACTGTCTTTAAGTTTCCAATACCTTCGTTAATCAAGTGTTGACGTTTGGTATATGGTAAGCGGAATAAAACATCAATCAAGTCTTTAGAATAAATTTTTGGCAATTTATTTTTGATTTCGATTGCAGTTTTTTCCATTGCTGTTGTGATCCTATTTAGTCTTTTCAATCCCTTATTAGAAGTTTCTTCAATCATATCTAACATATACAAAATGTAAGCTTCCCATTCGTTCTTTTCGGTTACATCCCGTAAACACCTGTAATATTCTACTTTGTTTTTAATGATGTATTCACTCAGGTAGATTGCTGGCGTGTCCAACAAGCCTGAAAGTTTTAAATACATTAACAATAAAATCCTTCCGGTTCTTCCGTTACCGTCGGAGAACGGATGTATCGCTTCAAATTGATAGTGCAATATTGCCATTTTTATTAATGGGTCTATCGTTGCATCTTCGTTTATGAACTTTTCTAAGTTTGCTAATTTCTCACGAATAATCGTTTCTCCACTTGGTGGTGTGTAAATAACTTTGCCCTGTGTGTTGCTCAGTGTAGTTCCTGGTGTGTTCCGTATTGAAGCGTTATTTTGTTTAATACACTGAACAATTTTTATACAAAGATTAGTTGTTATAAATGGTTTTGTTTTCAATTGTTCTAAGCCCAACCAAAGTGCTTCTTTGTAGCTTAAAACTTCTTTTGTAGCTAAATTTTCTATTTTCCTATCAGCAACCAATGATTTGTAAAGTTCATCGTTTGTTGTGATTATATTCTCCACTTCCGAACTCGCTTTAGCTTCTTGTAAATAAATTGTGTCTAAAAACAGGGTTGGATTGGGTAAATTAAGTAAAGTCCCATTTAGCTGAGCTAATGCTCGTCCTGCCGAAATTGTTTTTCGAAGTATGCTTTTTGTTTCTATGTCTGCCTTTGGCGGTAGCAATGGAAGGTCGTTATACGGAATTCTTCGGTCAAATTTTCCCAATTTCTTCAAATGTCAGTTTTACTCTCATTGTTAATACAAGGGCAAAAATACTAAATAATTACTCTCGTTACTAAAATGAGAGTAAAAATTACATTCGTTCACCTTTGAGAGTTGTTGTCGTATATGAAGTGTGTCTTGTCATACTAGCCAATATCGTTCCGTGGAGTCATGAAGTCACTGGGTGAGGAATGACATTTCATACTTATTTACGCACCATTCTAATACCAATCCTTGGTTTTATTCAATTGATTGTGACCCGGAGCCAACTGATGCAGTAGGCTTTTGATGATTTTTAAGCATTTTGTTACCACGAGGAAGATAAAGTTCTATGCGTATCACGCCCCGATGATGCAGCGGCGCTGCGAGTATGGCTGAGGATGTGAGTACTTCCATGATAAGTTAAATATAGCGCGTATTTGTATAGGGGTTTCATATATGGAGTGGCCGAGTTGGGGCATGGTAAATAGTTAGCCGAATACCTTATTGGTGCAATCCGGTGAGGAATTCTACTCAACTGTATCTGTCTTCAGTTATTCATCTACCAGAAATATCCAAATGATATATCAAATCTCAAAGGATTGTACCATTCCCATTTTTGATCAACCCTAGGATCTTCGATAAGCGAATTAAAAATAATTTTATCTATTTTTTGAAAATTCCCAACCCTTGAATTTATTCCAATAAAATATTTCTTAAAACAATAATTAATCCCTAACTTAAAATTTATATCACCTAGCTCAAAAGTACTTTCTTTATACGGAAAATATTCAGAATTAATTCCAGTTTGATCAATTCTTCTAAAAGCAACAAAATTGGATAGTACTTCTCCCGAGAAAAATATTCTATTGCCAACAGTATATTGTATTGAAAATTTTAAAGGAATTTTAAGTTTAAGGTAGCTGTTTTCGTACCTTAAAATTCTAAATAAGTCCTTATTGAATAGTGAATGATCAAATGGTCTATTAAATGTAGCCAGTTCAAATGAGACTCCAGAGCCTGCAAGAAGGCTTAATTTCCGAAGGTGAATTAAACCATAGTTGACATTCAAGCCAAAGTGATACGTACCCCATTTATGTGGCTGTAAGTCGAGTAAATAGTCTCTATCTGGATAGTGGAAAAGTCTTTTGTCATGTTGTTCTATTCCAAAATACGCTTGAGCCATCCACTTTGAGGGTTGAGTCTGACAGGTGGCTCCTACTGCTGACCAAAGCATAAGAACTACGGAAATGAATATTTGATTTATCATTGTTTTATAATTTTTTGGGTATTCCAATCCTTTAATTTTTGTCATTCATAGTAGGGTCTATAGTTGCAGCCAACTTTCTTATATCCGCACCCTTCATTGTATCAATCCTTCGCTTTTTCCATTTGTCCATATAGGTAGCCAACTGATCTAGTGGTCTTTTGAGGTTATTTAAGCATTATGTTACCACAATGAAGAAAATGACCTATACTTCGCTCAACCCGCTGGTGCAGTGGCGCTATGCTTATGACTTCTCCATAAATTCTGGAGCGAATAGCCTTATACTCCATCAATTTGTTTGTTTATGTCTTTTGAGAATATGTCGACAATAGATTGACCCCATTGGTTTTTATCTTGATTTTCAACGATTATTCGTCCGGTTTCAAAATTCTGACCGATATGAAATTTATTCAGAGACTTAAAAGCATGATACCTTGCTGAATTAATCGTGTCGATTATTTCGCCGAAAAAGCTGCTATATGCTGATAGTTTGGTCATGGTCAAATTTATTCAAAATCTCTCATAACTGTGATAGAAATCTAAAAGTATTCAATTCTCTCACAACTGCGATAGATTTGTAATTAGGTCTTCTCAAAATAAATGCTAACGTTTATGTATGTGACGTTGCGGGCTTTGAAATACTAAACTGTCCCAACCAACCAAGCGTTGTTTGAAAAACTAAACTACAAACTCAAACCGCACCCCGCCATGTTCACATACATTTTGTTGTCAGCTGGGCTTCTTCTCCGCTCTTTATAGGTTGGTAAACCAGTCAGCTTTTATATCAACTGTCTCCGTTAATTTTGTATCCACGCCCAATTTTAGTTCTTTCATTTTGTCACAAAGAAGTTCTCCGTCAATCAGGTCAATTGGTGGAGCTCCATCTCTGGTAGCTTCTTTTATTGCTTCTCTCGTAAACGTCCCAGTTGTTATAACAAGTCCTTTGTCTGCTCGTCCTTGCATTGCTCCTCTAAAGTCTCGAATTTGACTTGGTGTCACCGAACCTCTGTAACGCTTGCATTGAAAAATAACATGAAAACTTAAAAGTCCACTAACTCTAACAATTCCTTTACCATCAATTCCTCCATCTCCAGATTTTCCTGTTACCTCAACTTGGAAGAATCCACTTTCTCTTAATAGTCGTTGAGCAAGTCGCTCAAAAGCTGCAGGTGTTATGTTATAAAGAATATTTAATAATTCCTCCTTCCATTCTTCAGTGTCGTCAACTTCCTCTACAACTTCTTGTTCTATTTCTTCAGTTGTTTTCTTGGTCGTGCTTGGTTTTGATTCCGTAAGTTTATTCTGCTCTCTTACCGCTCTAGCAATTTCAATATGATCAAGTTTGTCAACATCAATGTCAGCTTTTGATAATGCCCAAATACCTCTTGAAGAATTTTCAAGAAGTCCAAACTTTTTCAAATATGTTCTGCTCCATGCAAGTCTGTAATCAACTTCATTTGTTGTTCCTCCTTCTCCATGCGGAATTTGTAAGATGTCGTCAGGAAGTTTAGCAATTTCATACACTTTACTATTTATCTCTTCAACTGTCCCAGAACCACCTAACTGAATAAGTGCTTTGACTGTCGGAACAATAAGTTCGTCAAACGTTGGTAAATTAGTGTTCAGTTTTTTTCTTGCCATATCTTTGTCGCTTGTCTGTCCTGAAGCCTTGCAGCCAACTTTCTTATATCCCCACTCTCCCCGTTTCAATCTTTCGCTTTTTTCAATTTGCCTAGATTAGTACTTAAGGGATCTACTGGGCTTTTGATGTTTTTGAAGCATTATGCTACCGCAAGGAAGATAAAGTCGTATAAGCCAATCACCCCGATGATGCATTGGCGCTGTGCGGATGGTCGAGGATGTGTTTGCTTCCATGATGAGATAAATATAGTTAGTATTTCTATAAGGGTTCTCATATTTTAACAATAAGCGTGATTCGTAAGGTACTTTCTAGTTTGGAAAGATAAGGCAATCAATAGATAGTAGGCCTGATTGACCACTGATCGTATTCGGATCATTTGAAAAATCATCTGGGCGTAACCGTTTATAATTTGCAAAATTGCTTACTTTTAGAAGCCTCTTTTTTGCCTTGGTCTGAGGTCGCTCAAATAAAATATAGAATGTATACAAAATTGATCATTTCTTTTCTGCTTTTGTGGTGCTTCACAAACAGCTATGCTCAACCGCACACAGAAATATTATTGGAGAAGAACTGGAAGTTTACACGGCAAGATAATCCTCAGTTTATCTCCCCGGACTATCGAGATATCCAGTGGCAAGAGGTTACAGTTCCGCACGACTGGGCTATCTACGGCCCCTTCAGCGCCCACAATGACAAGCAAGAAGTTGCTATCACTCAGGATGGTCAGAGGGAAGCCACTGAGCACGCAGGTCGCACCGGGGGATTGCCCTTTGTAGGTGTTGGTTGGTATAGAAACACCTTTTCGCTCCCTTCTTTTTCCAAGGGGAAGAAAGCTTCCATTCTCTTTGATGGCGCCATGAGTAATGCCGAGGTTTATATCAATGGGAGAAAAGTTGGTTTCTGGCCCTATGGCTACAATAGCTTTCATTTTGATATCACCGATTTTCTGGAGCCGGGTAAAGAGAATCTGTTGGCAGTCCGACTGGAAAATTTTCCGGAATCATCCCGCTGGTACCCCGGCGCAGGTATCTACCGGCATGTGCACCTCATCGTAACTGAGGCAGCTCATATTCCCATCTGGGGTACGCAATTGACTACACCGAGGATTACCGGAGAATTTGCAAAAGTGCTCATTAAAACGAAGCTCGAAAGACCGCTGGAAACTATTAGCGAAACCTATTCTTTGCAAACGGTGATCGTCGATCCTTACGACAATTCAGTCGCCTCGGTGACAAATAGCCTCGGTAGATATGATGAAGATCTGTTCACACAGGAACTCACTGTCCCGGCACCACAGTTGTGGGATAATGATAATCCCCATCTATATAAAGCCATTTCTAAATTATATGAAGGTGACCTCCTTAAAGATGAATACACCACTACATTCGGAATCAGATCTATAGAAATGATACCCGGAAAAGGCTTTTTTCTAAATGGTAAAAAAACACAATTCCAGGGAGTTTGTCTGCACCATGATTTAGGGCCCTTAGGCGCTGCGGTGAATGAGTCAGCTATTCGCCGACAGTTGCGAATATTGAAAGATATGGGCGTCAATGCCATCCGGACCTCACACAATATGCCCGCACCTGAAGTAGTAAAGGTCTGTGATGAAATGGGAATTATGGTCATGGCCGAGACTTTTGATGAATGGAAAGAGCCCAAGCAAAAGAATGGATACAATCGATATTTTGATGAATGGGCAGAAAAAGATCTGGTGAATCTGATACATCATTACCGAAATAATCCAAGTGTAGTAATGTGGAGTATCGGCAACGAAGTGCCCGAACAAGGTATGGCAGGTGGCGCCAAAATAGCCCGCTTTCTTCAAGACATTTGTGTAAGAGAAGACCCTTCAAGATGGGTCACACAAGGCATGGATCAACCGCAGACTGTCATCAAAAATAATTTTGCTGCAGTGATGCAGGTTGCCGGAATTAATTACCGCACTTCTGACTACCCCGAAGCATATAAGGCACTTCAGCAAGGAATTATTCTGGGTGCTGAGACCGCTTCGACCGTTAGCTCGCGCGGTATTTATAAATTTCCGGTGGTGCGCCGATCTATGGCAACTTATCCGGACCATCAATCGTCATCTTACGATGTAGAACATTGCAGTTGGTCCGACCTACCGGAAGATAATTTCATACAGCATGATGATCTTCCGTACGCCATAGGAGAATTTGTTTGGACGGGTTTCGACTATCTGGGTGAGCCCACGCCATATTATAGCGACTGGCCCAGTCACAGTTCTCTATTTGGCATCGTAGATCTGGCGGGCATTCCCAAGGATCGGTACTATCTCTATAGAAGCCAGTGGAACAAAAATGAAAATACGCTTCACATTCTCCCCAATTGGAATTTCAAAGGAAGAGCAGGAGAGATCACCCCCATTTTTGTTTATACCGATTACCCTGCTGCAGAGCTATTTATCAATGGCAAAAGCCAGGGCAAACAAACCAAAGACACGACCATAACCATTTACAATTCGGCCAGTAAAGAATCTGCAGCCGCTCTTGAGCGCCAAAAGCGTTATCGACTCATGTGGATGAATACCCACTATGAGCCGGGAACAGTGAAGGTAGTTGCTTACAATAATGAAGGTAAAATGGTGGAGGAAAAAGAAATTCACACACCCGGGAAGCCACATCACCTGCAGTTGTCGGCAGATCGTATCATTTTATTGCCCAATGGAAAAGATTTATCATTTATTCGCGTAAGTGTAGTGGATAGAGATGGGAATCTTTGTTCGACTGATAGCCGCACCATCCGATTTAATGTAAAGGGAGTCGGTTCTTTACGTGCCGTCGCCAATGGAAATAGCACCAGCCTTGAATCATTCCAAGCGCCCGAGATGAAAGTGTTCAGTGGTGAATTAACCGCCATCGTCTCATCCGGTGAGCGCTCCGGTAATATTACTTTTGAAGCTACAGGTTCAGGCTTAAAAAAAGCAAATTTGAAATTGGTAGTTATAGCGACGGCAAATTAATCCGAACTGAATGTGCGGTCCAAATTGAACATGGAGAATACTCAATAAAAATAAATCGATAGTGAAGTCAAAAATAAAAGCGCGCTGACTTCAAGTAAGACTGAATTAAAACTTGAATCGAATTGTGCAGGTCGTCAAGCAAATTTAGTTATACACATCTTGTTTTTTGATTTGGGCATGCCCCCGCCTGCGTCGGGGTCGGGCTATCCGCTGCAATCGTTTTCTCTTTCGCACCTCAGAGAAAAACGATTTCCGCTCCTATCCCTCATGCAGCCGTTGGCGAGCGTATGCTTAGCGCTGACGAAAATAGTGAATTCATTACCTGATCGAATCCTTGCGATTAAGTCGACTTGCTTATCAATCCTTCTATGGCTTACTATATAAACCTTTCAATAGTGGCTATTAAATTTCCCGATATATGCATGGTAATTGGAGTGAATATTGATCTTGTGTACACCCTTGCGTATCCAAATAATATCGCGTCGACTAAACTCTGTGCTTTACCTATATTGGAAGTCAAATTATTATCATAAGAAAAATTATGAAGCAGAACAAAAAAGCAAGCCTGAATTAAAATAGCCCAATGAATACTCATCCTTTTCTTAATCAATGCATTTAGTATAAATCCACGAAATAATAATTCTTCAGCTATGGGCGCAAGAATGACCGCTCCAAGTATCAGAATTATTGATGGGTAAAAGGAATGATTCCACTTTGTTATTTCCAGTATATTAATTGAATATAGTGAGAACTCTGTCAATAAAGCATAAATTAAGAACCCCACTATCCATATTAAATAGAGTTGGATTGACAATGGCTTACGAACTCCTAAGTCCTCAATATTAATTTTTTTACGCTTTGATAAAATTGCTACTACACAAATAACAACCAGAAAGGGTATAGTTCTGAGCAATGCTGAGGAGATTTCATGATTCATATTAAGAGGATTTAGGTATTTGGAGTGGCTGATCGTTGATTTTTAGACCAGGTGCTGAAGAGGACTAGAAAGTACTAAAGGACAAATTAAATATAATAAGTCATATGAACTATATGTTAGTCAAATGTCAAAGTTGTTTGTCTTTACTTAAAAGTTTAGTTTTGGCTATCTACTCGATTTTTTTGCGGAAGTCATAATAAGACGGCTATCTATTTTATGGCTTTTCATTTAGTCTTGAATTTAGAGTTTAAAATTTAGTACACAAGCATATAAAAAGTATAAATGTCCTGCCTTGTACTAATGCCACAGTAACACAAAGTCGATTTTTTGTTTTCGACGTTACCATTTATTTGATTTAAATTCTAGTCCTCGTTCTTTTAGTAATTTGGTAGCCACTTCTCATATTTCATACTCCTCGTATGTCACTTGCGCTTAAATCCGCTTTCCGCCGTATCTAGGCAAATACCATCATCACAGAGGCTGACGCATGGCCAGCCCCCGTCTCACTCCGCCTTATCTCATGCCACCACCGGCGCCTCGACCGTCATCTCCGGCCTTGAGGTCAGTATTGTCTATACCCTTTGACTTCTGCTTATTGGAAAACTGCATTTTACCAAACATCCAGTTGAAAGAAATTCGCGCTCCAAAAGCATTGAACTGATTGACGGAGGAGTATTTCAAACCATTGATTTCGTAGTCAGTCTTAAGCTTCTGAGTAGGTGTCAGGAAATTGTCCACACCGAGTGACAGTGTGGCCTTCTTATTCAACAGATCGCGCTTGATACCCAGTCCATAGAAATAGAAACTAGTACTTCTACCCTGTGCAGTGATGGTAGGCGAACGAATACCGGCGTACCCCTGAAAGCCCCATTTATCTATCACTGTCCAGTTGAGGAACCCATTGATACCATAATTAAAACCTGAGTTTTGAATACCAAGTGATTTATTCTCCACATTGACGTAACTCAAATCAAAATTTCCGGCCAACATAAACTTGTAGCCAAACATCAGATTACCGCTTAGATTTAGCCCGGTATTATTGTTTTTTGCCTGATTATAATACGAAGTTATCAGCGTATCACCACTTAGAGAACGTACTGCTTCAATTGCATTATTGGTCGAACGATTATACAGAGCTACATTGATACTGCTGATACCAAAGTAGGTGCTATACCCCAGCTCCACATTGTTTGTCAGCTCCGCTTCTAGACGTGGATTTCCACGCGTAACATTTTTTACATCTGATTGGTTAGAATAGGGATTTAAGTAAAATAAACTAGGCCGTTGCAGTCGCTGATTGTAAGATACCTTTACACTGCTACTGCCAAACTTATATGACACTGTACCACTGGGCAAAATATTATCATAAGTCTGGTTCAGATTCCGCTCAGACTGAAAGATATCGCCTTTATTTTTAGTCATCTCATACCGGACACCAGCCTTAATACCCCAGTGGTCATCTACATACCATACGCCTTCTGTATATGCTGACAACACATCTTGCAGATACCCAAAAGCAGAATTTCTATTCTGGTCGGAAACAATCTGATTGGTGGCAAAATTTAAAGTATCATAAGAATATATACTCTCAATCCTGCGGAATATACTTTTCACTCCGGCATCAAGGTTCAATTTTTTAGTAAATGGATGAGAGTAGTCCAGTTGAATAGTGTTTTCCCTGTTTTTACCGCTGTTGTTACTCTGCTCATAATAGTTCTTTATTTCCAGCGCATTATATTGATCCAGTTCATAACCGGTAGGTCTAAGATTATTACTAAACTGACCTGACATAGTGAGCTCTTGATTCTCTCGGTTAAATTTATGCTTGTAGTCTAGAGTAGCATCCACCGAAGAACTTAGATTTTCACTCTTGATATTTCGGGTATAGTGGTCCACCTCTTGCGACATTAACTTTTGGGAAGTGAGAATACTATTGTCGATATTCATTTTAAATCGGCTATAGGATACACTTGCATTGACATTGTCCTTATCGGTGATGTCATAATCAACACCAAAATTACCCCGGCCACCGATGCCTTTTGTACTGGTCTCACCGCCTTGTGTCAGTTCGAAAAGGTCAGAGGCAGTCAGTGAGCGGGTTGCATCCATTCTACCCTTTGCCTTCCAGCCAAATCCACCCAGGCCTACATTGAAGCCCCATTTATCATATTTTACATTGGTATTTGCGCCTAAAAATGAACTACGAGTACCTGCAGAAACATTCATACTGCCGCTCACGCCCTTCACCACTTTCTTTTTAGTGATAATATTGATGATACCCGCACTACCTTCAGCGTCATACTTAGCCCCCGGGCTGGTGATGACTTCAACTTTCTCTATTTCATCTGAGGGAATCATTTTCATCGCTTCAGATACATTGGCCGCCATCACTGCAGAAGGCTTACCA
>Ga0073900_10002225_pt1 | contig 10357 bp, 9 predicted proteins | sample KloWWTmetKNB5Kit_FD_66666 | JGI IMG/M metagenome (GOLD analysis project Ga0073900, IMG submission 66666) | Active sludge microbial communities from Klosterneuburg, Austria, studying microevolution and ecology of nitrifiers - Klosterneuburg... | ecosystem: Engineered > WWTP > Aerobic digester >... | reverse complement strand
ATTTTGCTCACCCCTCCACTATATACACATTGCGCGCCGTTTTCCAACTGCCTCTACTCCCCCTCTACTAGTCCCCCGCTCCAGTACTCATCAAAGTAAGCCGTGAGCGCCTCCTCTCCCTTGGTCTTTATTATCTTGGGGTCAGTATTCGCGCTTTGTCCCCAAAGCGAAAAATATCTTTTTTTTAACAAATAGTCAGGTGATTGAATTGACAAAGTTCCATTCTCGGGGTCCATCGCCGTGATCAGGGTATAAATACCTAGATTAGCAAACAATGATTCTGGAGTCTCTCCAGGTTTTATCCTATAAAAACTAATATCTTTGGATTTGGATTCAAGTCGTCCGATCACAAACTGGATCCTCGAGTTGCCACTGTCATCATCCATCGGGACCGTCTCAAATTTGGCATACCACATCCCACCATTCGTTGACCAAAATCCCTTCAGTTCGTCCTTCGCCCACCCCGCCTGCATCTCCTCGGGCGTCAGGATCACTACTTGGATATTGCGGCAATCTATTGCCGCTCCAAAAGGTTCAGCAAAAACCAATCCAGTAGAGGCATTCAAATTACCGTCAGATATTCGTTCTCCTCCCCATCGCACCAGATTAGTCAGATCATCAAACGTCTGCCCCGCCCGACAAGCCTGGACAAACTTGTCCGCGGCTATCGCTAGATCCGCCTCTCTCTCTGCCCACTCGCCTGTCTTGTCCCAGTATCCCCCAGGGTTGCCGCCAAAGCTCGCCGTCACATTAAAGATCATTTTCAAGAGTCCCTCATAGACCGCAGGCGAAGCCTCGGGGTTGAGGATGCAATGATCCTTGCCCTCAGACTGCAGGCACCCCGCGGGGATCACTTCGCCAGGCTTTACTGTGCCGTCGGGGTTGAGCCAGTATTGCTCTTGGGTCAAATCGCCGCTCCACTTTTCAGGCGTAACGGTGTTGGTCGGCGTTGAGGCGGGTGTTTGGGTTGAGGTTGGAGTCAAGACTTCGGAAGTCTCGGAGACTTCCGAAGTCTGAGGAGTGATCGTCGCGTGCGGCGTCGGCGCGGCGCAGGATGTCAGCAAGCATACGGAAATAAAAAGACCGGCAACTATCTTTTGCATATCTTCCTCAGTTATCTCTTCTTGATCTCGAAAGTTTCCGAACTATTAAATGGCGCTTTCAATTGTTCGCTTTCCAAGCTCATCACTTTGCTGTTAGCAAAGAATCCAAAATCGAAACTCGTCTCATCCCCCGCTTTCTTACCGGGGATGGGCATCAGCCGCGCGGTGAGAGGTTTATCGAGCCGCAATGCCAATGCAGAAAGATCGAGTAACAACGGCATGAGTTGTTCGGCGGTTGTATCTCCCGCCAGTGGAATCGTATCCAGTCCCGTTCCGCATACAGCCGAATAGAGCAACGCGTCTTTGATCGTGAGCGTCCCTTCGGCGGCGCGTTTCGCAAGGACAGAATCTTCCAACACGGGTTGCATGAATCCGCTGAAACCTGTGTGAGGGAAGTCCGCGCGGTCAACGGCTTCGGTGAGGATGGCGGCGGCGGCGAGCGAACCGTGCAGTCCGATTTTGGGAATTCCCATTTTTTCGACCGCGTTGCCGAGCGAGTGCGCGTCGTCGGGGAAGGGAGCGAGGGAGAAGTCTATGCCTAAAAATCTTGGAGAATTAGAGATTAGAGAATTGGAGATTTTGGCGAGTTTCTTTCCGTGCTTTTCGATCTCGCTGATTAAATTATTTCGTCCCTCTTCGATGGTCTGTGCGTTTTCAAATGCTTGCACCGCCAAATCCGCGGACTCGGTTGCGATGGCGAACGTAGGTTTATCTTTGTCGTGATACGCGGCAGGAAAGAACGGCGCCCCTGCAGGGACGTTTGCCAGCGCGGCGAATTGCAGGTTGGCGAATCCGTTCGCTTCGATTTGCCCACATCTCACGATCACCTCCGCGCACGCGCGAATCGCGGCGAGATTCAGTCCGCGCGTTTTGTCCGCCATCACGCCGCTGAAGAAAACATTTTTCGAAACGAAGATCGCGTCGGGGATGACTTCATAACTGCGCGGGGATTCGGGCAGCGCGGGTCCCAGCGAGACATAACCGAAGTTGAGCGCGTCAGCGAACCCTGCGATTTGATTCGTCAACTCCAGCAATTTGTTGATGTGTTCCTCGCCCAGCAACTTCGGGAACGGAATCGTCGCCACTCGGACAGTCTGCACTTCATACCCCGCCGCCTCGTACGCGGACTTCGCCTCCGCGAGAAATGTCCCCGCCTTTTGCAGGGTTTTTTCCTCCAGCGGATATTTTGGATTGCAGAAGTAAGTGATTGAGCGGATTTTCATAATTTCAATTCTACTCGGTGGTCGAGTAGTCCCGCGATGCTCGTCGCGGGACGTATCGAGACCACAGGTTTTCAAGATATTTTCTGTTTGCATGTGGCGTGTTGGTCTCGATACGGGCTTCGCCCTACTCGACCAACGAGTTTATTATTTTCTCTGCCTCACCACCTCAAACATCAACACCGATCCCGCCACGCCCGCATTCAGCGACTCGACATTTCCCGCCATCGGTATACTGATTTGCTCATTCGCCAACTTGCGCGCTTGCTCACTCGCTCCCTCCGCTTCGCCGCCGACGATCAGCGCCAACGGCTGACGAAGATCACTTTCCCAACAAGACTTTCCGTCCATATCCGCAACCAAAACCTGCAAACTTGACAACCTGCAAACTTCACTGATTTCCTCCCACCCCATCTCACGAATCGGCACGCGGAAATGCGCGCCCATGCCAGCCCGTAAAACTTTCGGCGCGAAGGCATCTGTCGTTTCGGGGGGAATCAAGACTGCCTGCACACCCGTCGCCGCGGCGGAGCGGAGCAATGTGCCGAGATTCCCGGGGTCGCGGATTTGATCGGGGGTCAAAATAAAATTCAAGTAATTAGTAATTGGTAATTGGGAGAATTGGAGAATTGCGAGAATTCCTTGTGGAGTTTCGGTCTCGCTGAGGGATTTCATCAAGTCGGTTGAAATTTCCTCCACTTCAACACCTTTTGACTTTAGACTTTCGACCTGCGACTTCCCTCTCTCGCTCAACGAGCCATCGTATAAAACAGTCTCCAGTCTCCAATCTCCTTTTACCGCTTCCTCCACCAATCGTACGCCTTCAACCACAAACATCCCCGCCTCGCGGCGTTCCTTGGCGCGTCCCATCAACGAACGGACAAGTTTAATTTTTGAGTTTTGATTGGATGTGATCACGGTTTATCCGCCCACTTGTCTTTCCATGATTTGATAAAAATATCCACAGTCGCTTTATCGAACAAAACCAGTTTTACGATTTTGAGCATCGACTCGTTTTCTGAAAAATACTTTTCGATTGCCGAAAAAATAATCCCCGCCGCGCGATCCTTCGGAAAACCGAAGATGCCCGTTGAAATGGCAGGCATTGCAATCGAAGAACACTTCAACTCGTCCGCGACGCGCAGAGAACCTGTCACGGCATCGGATAATTTATTGTCTTCGTCGCCATCCCCCCACACGGGACCGACAGCGTGGATCACGAATCTCGCAGGCAAGAGCCCGCCCGAGGTCCACGCGGGATGCGAGTGCGAGACAAGTCCGCGCTGGCGGATCCAGTCGTCCGATTCGGATTGAATCGCGTCTCCGCCTTTTTTCGAGATCGCCCACGCGACTCCGCCTCCGTGTTGAAGATGTTCATTCGCCGCGTTGACGATGGCGTCCACGTCTTCGGTTGTGATGTCGCCTTGCGCGATTTGAATTGTTTGACCCGTGGGAAGAACGCGCTCGACCAAAACGATGTTCATGTAAATATTTTACCCCGTTCTCTCAACGCGAATAAATTTCATTCGCGTCATTCGCACATTTGCGTACTTCGCGTTTAAAAAAAGTAGAGCGAGATTAATCTCGCTCTACAAAATTTATTTCGCTGTCGCAACCACTGCGGCAAATGCCTGCGGGTCGCGGATTGCCATATCCGATAACATCTTGCGGTTGAGCTCGATGTTCGCCTTCTTCAACAGCGCCACCAACTTGCTGTACGTGGTTCCGTTGAGGCGAGCCGCGGCGTTGATGCGGGCGATCCACAACTTGCGCAGGTCGCGCTTGCGCACGCGGCGATCACGGGTCGCGTACCACAGGCTTTTGAGCATCGCCTCGTTGGCTCGCTTGAACAGGCGGTTCTTCGCGCCGCGCTGTCCCTTCGTGATTTTCAAAATCTTCTTATGACGTCTGTGACCCTGAGGTCCGCCTTTAACTCTCATGTTCTACTCTCCTGCAAACCCGCGGGCGTCGGCATGTTATGCCAGTTGTATACACCCGAAAGCCGCAACTAAAAAATTGGATACGACGAAACCATTTCTTAGCCACAGAGTCTCAGAGACACTGAGAAAAAATAATTCTCTGTGACTCTCTGTCTCTGCGGCAAACATGGCTCTATTTCATGTTCGGCGCAAGGCGCTTGATGCGTTTGATGATCTTGCGACCCTTCACGTCCTGCATCTCAGACAACTGCGCCTTCGAGCGTTTCGACGTGTTTCGGCGCAAGTGACTCTTGCCGCCTTTGGTGCGCACAAGTTTGCCCGAACCCGTCAGACGAAAACGCTTCGACGTCGCCTTGTGGGTCTTGAGTTTCAACTTACCTTTAGCCTTTGCTTTGCGAGGCATTCGCTATATCTCCTTTCAAAAATTTGCAATAAAAACCGCGGACAAGACTTTCGCCCGCGGACCTTTTCCAGGATTGCGGACTTAAGTCCGCGCTTCGGACGCTTCTTTCTCAGGGGAGGCTTGCTCCGCCTTCTCTTTCTTTTTCGCCACACCCTTATTGGGAGCCAGCACCACGAGCATCGTTCGCCCTTCCATTTGAGGCGACGCCTCCACCACGCTGACGTCCGCGAGAGCCGCGGCGATCTCTTTCAAGTCTTCGAGCGCGATCTCGGGGTAATCCATTTCGCGTCCGCGGAACTTGATCGTCACCCGCACTTTGTTCCCCGCTAAGAGCCAGCGGCGGGCATCGTCCACTTTGAAACCGCGATGGGCTTCGTTGGTCTTGGGGCGCAGGCGAATTTCCTTGACCTCGATCTTCGTCTGCGCTTTTTTTGCTTCTTTTTCCTTTTTGGCGCGCTCGTAAATGAACTTGCCAAAATCCATCACGCGGCAAACGGGGGGAGCGGCGTTGGGCGAAACTTCAACAACATCCATCTCGGCATCGCGGGCAATTTGCAAAGCCTGCTTCATCGAAACAACCCCAACGTTCTCGCCGTTGGGACCGATCAAACGGACTTCGGGAACCCGAATGCCCTCATTAACTCGAAATTCTGCGGCGCTGATATGCTTCTCCTATTACACGATAAATCCAGCCATCGGCTGGTTTTTGGTTGGCGAATGATACCACGCCCGTTGGGGAATCGTCAACGAATCGTAGCCTTCAAAACAGGCGGAGAGCCTTTCAACCCTCCGCCAACCCTTCGACAGGCTCAGGACAGGTTCTCTAATTCTCTAGTCTCCAGTCTCTGCCTTTCACAACTCCTTCGCCCTTCTCGCAATCTTATCTTTCACCCTCGCCTCAAACTCGCCCAGCGGAATATTGTTCTGCTGGCTTCCATCCCTCACGCGCAGTGAAACCTGTCCCGCTTCCATCTCGTTCTTACCAACCACGAGCATGTATGGCGCTTTCATCAACTGCGCCGCGCGGATCTTGGCATTCATACGTTGCGACGACAAATCCGCATGGGCGCGGACGCCGTTCTCACGGAGTTGTTTGGCGATTCCTTCGGCGTATTCGTTCTGCTCATCCGTGATGGAGATGACGCGCACTTGCTCAGGCGATAGCCACACAGGGAAGTTGCCCGCGTAATGCTCCAGCAGGAAGCCGATCATGCGCTCGTGCGTCGAAAGCGGCGCGCGGTGGATGCACAGCGGCATTTCATCGTGACCTTCGCTGTTCGTGAACTTCAAGTCGAAGCGGGCGGGCTGGGCGAAGTCCACTTGATTCGTGGCGAGCGAAAACTCGCGCCCGATCACGCTCCAGATCTGCACGTCAATTTTGGGACCGTAGAACGCGGCTTCATCCTCGGCTTCCACGTATGGCACGTTACCGTTTTGCATCGCGCGGCGCACCATATCCTCTGTCTTGATCCACAGGCGTTCGTTGTCCACATATTTTTTGCCGAGACCCGACTTGGCGTGCTTCGAAAAGCGCATGACATATTTTTCGATGCCGAAGAGATCGAAGTATTTGAGGTACAGGTCAATCACGGCGAGGAATTCTTTTTCGAATTGATCCTCCGTAACGTAGATGTGCGCGTCGTTCATTTGCATCGAGCGCACGCGCATCAAGCCGAACAGTTCGCCCGATTTCTCGTAGCGGTAGCACGTCCCATATTCCGCTAAACGAATCGGCAGGTCGCGGTAGGAGCGTCCCTTTGAGCCGAAAATTTTATGGTGCATTGGGCAGTTCATCGGCTTGACGTAATACTTCACGCCTTCGAGTTCCATCGGCGGGTACATGCTCTCGGCGTAATACGGCAAGTGACCAGAACGTAAAAATAAATCTTCTTTTGTCAGGTTGGGCGTGCGCACGCGGGAATAACCAGCCGCTTCTTCCATTTCTTTGGCGAGTTTTTCCAACTCTTCAATCAGGATGCCGCCATTAGGAAGCCACAACGGCAGACCGGGACCGACTTCCTCGTCGAAGATGAAAATCTCCAACTCTTTGCCGAGTTTGCGATGATCCCGCTTCTTCGCCTCTTCGAGTTGGTTCAGATATTCTTCGAGCTGTTTCTTACTTTCCCACGCCGTGCCATAGACGCGTTGAAGCATCTTGTTGTTTTCATCGCCGCGCCAATACGCGCCCGCAATAGACATCAACTTGAACGCGTCCTGCTTGATCTCTTTCGTGTTCGCCACATGCGGACCGCGGCACAGATCAACGAACGTGTCTTGCTGATAGATCGAAATCTCAGGCTTTTCTTTGAGCGGATTCCCATATTCGTCGAGTCCGCCTTTTTCGAGTCCCTCGATCAACTCCAACTTGTAAGGCTGGTTCGCAAAAATCTGACGCGCCTCTTCCGCTGAAACGACTCTTTTCTTGAATTCGTGTTTGCCCTGCACGATTCCACGCATCCGTTTTTCAATGGCTTCCAAATCTTCGGGCGTGAGGTTGCGCGGCAGATCGAAATCGTAATAGAACCCATTCTCCACTGGCGGACCGATCGTCACCTTCCCATCGGGGAACATTTCCATCACCGCCTGCGCCATCACGTGCGCGGCGGAATGACGGATCTTGTACAGATTGGACTCTTCATATTTTTCTTGAACTTGTTGCGACATTTTTGCTTCCTTTCTATTTCATGTGTCACTCTGACCCTGAGTGTCGAAGGAGAAGAGTCTCCTCACAGAATTGGAGATTCTTCGCCGCTGTGCGGCTCAGAATGACATGCGGGTTTGCTACTGCTTCGTGGATATTCTCGCGCCTCAGAGGGAAGCCGTAGCAAATCCTCCGAGCCGCCATTGAGTGTTGCTGGTCATGGCGACCTCCTTTTCGATATTTGTAATGCGAGATTTATCTCGCAAGTGCAGGCGACATGAATGTCGCGTTACGAGTAGGGCGAATTAAAACAAAACTCGCCCACACACGGGGCGAGAATTTGATTCACGCGGTTCCACCCGATTTGAGCCAACCAGACCTCACAGGTCTCAGAGACCTGTGAGGTCTCACGACTCATCTCTTCAGCTTCTAACGGAGCAACCCGTTTCGCTTACTTGCATGGATGAGGGCAAGCCTCATCCCTACGTTCAACTCAACGCTCGCGAGTGGTTTTCTGTGATGTTCCCTTGAAGAGACTCTCAATCATCGTTCTCTTCTCCCTGTCAGGGACTTGACCACGTACTCGTCTCGGTCATCGCGTTTCTATTTACTTGTCTACTTGTTTCCCTGTCTACTTGCACTGTGGGCGAGATAGGGCTCGAACCTACGACCTCTGCTATGTCAAAGCAGTGCTCTAACCAACTGAGCTACCCGCCCGAAGGACTGACATTATAACGAGGGGTCTCAGAAATGACAATGCCCCAGGTTTGAGGATCCATGGCTTTCTCAAAGTTTAGATTGCCGACTCTGTAGTACACGGATTTCTCGGAACTGACGGATTTTTTTCGTTTTTCACGGAGAGCCTCGTGTTGTCCCTGCGATCCGTGTACAACAAAAGATTTTGTCAAGCGATAATGAGAAATGCTGTTGGCAAACTGGGAATAGGATAAGTGGTCAGAGCAAGAACCGATGTCACGATTTAGGCGCGTGTCAAAGACCAACTCTGTTTGTGTCGGGCTTGGGGACGATGTCCAGCGAGCCAGGCTGATGTCCGTTTCATGTTAGCGGCGCAACCTGTAAAAATGCAGACAATGAGCCTTCCACTCCCGAGCGATGTTGATAGTAGTCTTTTTTGAAGGCTTCAGTTTTTTGACGCGCTCGCGCTGCCTCGGTAAAATGGATGGCATCAACATGTTCTTGGATCAATCCCATTTCCCGTATTTGGTCTACCAATTTTTCGAATACGCGACCTTCTGCTTAGTCCATCTCGAAATTCACTCAATACGCTGAAATCAAATCCTTCATCCTCAAGTGGCAGGCGCAACGTATATTTCCATTCCACGCGCATACGTAATGCGTTGACTGCTTGCCGATCTGCCAATTTCTCCATAAATTGAAACACGCTAATAAACGCCAGGATAATTGGCGATATGCCAGGCTTTCCTTCTGCTGAATACAAGTCTGCTTATCCCTCTTCATTCAATTGCTCGAAGAGCCGGTCTCCAATCAACCGGTATACATCATTCTCTTTTTACAATTTACCCCCAATCCGTTCTGTTTCTGTTGGCATTAAACATGGCGAATGTATTTTCAGACACATCTCAGCCTCCGCCTTTATCTTACCCTTCCTTTTTGGTTTGCCAACAGTATCTTTGAGAAAGCCATACAAGGCGTCACGCGGCGAGGCAGGCTGAGGTCCGGAGGGAAGCGGGGTTTCATCCCCAGATCGGCGTATCCTCATCAAAATTCAAGGGTTATGTAGGGTAAGATGCGATTCATCGGGTTGCAGGAATTTGATCCCATAATGAACACGCTCATTGCCCATGAGTTTGTCTGCCATTTATTTTGTCGCCATGCGATAGCCGCTGGCGATTTTTTATTTGGAGGCGCGGTCACACCTTGATCCCCGCGATCATCGGAGAGGAAAAAGAAACGGATGGCACAAAAAAAGAAAACGAGCAAGGCAAGGGCAAGCAAATCAAGACCAACCCAATCAATACGAGGAGAACTGCAATGGCTAAGAATAATGTGATCGGCTACATGCCCAACGACACGCCCCCTATGGGGCAGACCATTTTGCTGGGATTCCAGCACGTGTTGACAATGTTCCCCGCAACGGTGCTTGTTGCCGCGTTGTGCGGGTTCCACGTGAGCACCGTTTTGCTGGCTTCTGGAATTTCGACGATCGTCGCGCTGATTTTGTCGCGGCGCGGCGTCGGCAATTTCATCCCGCTTTTCTACGGCTCAAGCTTCGCCTACATTGCCGCGTACATCGGCATCGTTCAGGCGATGACCGGCTCAGCCCCTCAATTCGGCGTGCCGGTTCCAAACGAGGTGATCAGCACGATGCAGGCTGGTATCGTTGTGACCGGCTTGTTGAACATTGTGATCGGTTTCGTCATTCGCGGCGTGGGGAAGGATAAGTTCGATATGATCCTGCCTCCCATCGTCACGGGTTCGGTGGCGGCGATCATCGGTTTCGGCTTGGCGTACTCCGCCCTGGGTCTGATGGCGAGCGCCAACTTCGCGGTTTCGTTTGCCACCCTGATCGTGACGATCATGCTCTCGGTGTATTTGCAGAACAGAGGCTTCATCGGGATGCTCCCAATTTTGCTGGGCGGCGTATTCGGTTATGTCTTCTCGATGATCGTGGATCCGGGCTCCGCTAACACAGCGGCTATTGCGACCGCGCCGTTGTTTGCCATGCCCAATATCACGTTCCCGTCATTCAGCGGCGACTTGCTCCTGACCGCGGTCGTCAGCATTTCGATCATGGCGATCGCCACCATTCCCGAATCAACCGCGCACCTGTATCAGATGAGCCTGTATGTGGACCGCTTCGCCGAAGAATCGGGGCGCGAAAAGATCAAACTCGATAATTACATCGGCTACAACCTGGTATTCGACGGCATCGGCGATTTTCTGAACGGCCTGATGGGCGCGACAGCCGGCACCAACTATGGCGAGAACAACTCGCTCATGGCGATCACCCGCAACTACTCCGGTCCCGCGTTGATCGCGGCTGGCGTCATCGCCATCCTGCTCGGCTT
>Ga0073900_10002222_pt1 | contig 10363 bp, 7 predicted proteins | sample KloWWTmetKNB5Kit_FD_66666 | JGI IMG/M metagenome (GOLD analysis project Ga0073900, IMG submission 66666) | Active sludge microbial communities from Klosterneuburg, Austria, studying microevolution and ecology of nitrifiers - Klosterneuburg... | ecosystem: Engineered > WWTP > Aerobic digester >... | reverse complement strand
CTTGTTGCAGTGAAAATGAATAGCTTTTTTTAGAGGTTTCCTGAGCTTGTATTCCCACACAAGTCAACAGGAGAAAGAGTGCAAATTTATTCATATAGTGATTGATGATTAAGATGATTTTCTCTGTTCTAATTGTTTTTCTAATTCTTTAATACCTTCAGGAGTAGAGATAGCTCTTGTGTGATATTCCAAAGCTTGGTATTCTAGTTCTAATGATTCTTTTTCTGAAATTGTTGATTCCTTGATGCTGAATATTAAGGTGTAATAAAATCTCACACAAGTTGGGATGTTGATGTCCTTACGATACAATCCTTGTTGAATTCCTTTTTCAACATTATGAGTAAAAAAACTATTACACTCATTAATTTCACGGGATATTACTTTTTCATAAATTTCAGGATAATGTTTTTTAAGTTGAAAAATTGGTGATGTTTCTGAAGTGTTAAACATTTCTTTAAACATTTTCCGAATCACAAAATTCTCTTCAATTGCATTTAATCCTTGGGAAGCAATTTTTTGAATCGCTTCGTGTATTTGAAAATGAACAGCTGTTGTGGTTTCTTCAATCAATAATTCTTTATTGGCAAAAAACTTATAGATTGTCTTTTTAGATATACACATTTCACAAGCAATATCATCCATAGTGATACTTTTAAAGCCAATTCTTAAAAAAAGATCTGTTGCTTTTGCTATAATTTTATCTTTCATCTTTTAGTTTTTATTCAAAATCAGAACACAATAATTTATTTTATTTTTGTGAAATGAAGTGCTGATTAAATATTTGATATACAGCAATATCATTTCAAATAAATTTCAAATTGTCGGCAAATTTAAATCGGAAACTTTTAATATAAAAATAGTTTCCAAAGTATTTACTTTTTTTTATTTATTTGAATCAAAAAAAAATATCGCATTAACTTTTTGATTTAAGTTAATGCGATATAGAAATTGAAGCTATTTTATTTCTTTAGTTGGAAATTTTTATTCCTATTACATTTCATGTTTCGGATTAAACCCGTCTTCACTTAATTCTTTGTGCACATAATCGGCAACCATTTCGGTTTCATAATCTATTTTTTCTCCTTTAGAGAATTTTGTAATTATTTTTTCCATGATTTCATAAATTACAGGAACGATGATTAAAGTTAGGAATAGCGATGAAATTAATCCACCGATAATTACCCAAGCCAAACCATTTTTCCATTCTGCTCCAGCTCCCGAAGCTAATGCAATTGGGAACATACCAAATACCATTGCAATGGTTGTCATCAAAATTGGACGCAAACGAGCATGATTCGCTTGAATCAAAGCTTTTCGAATGGTTTCACCTGCTTTTCTTCGCTGGTTGGTATAATCGACCAGCATAATAGCATTTTTACAGACCAGACCAATCAACATAATGATACCTAAAATGGTAAATATATTTAATGTTTTGTTGGTCAAAGCCAAGGCTAATAAGGCTCCAATAAACGAAAGTGGAATGGCAAATAATACTACAAACGGGTGAGCAAAACTATTGTAAAGACCAACCATAATTAAGTAAACTAAAATGATTGCCGCTAATAAAGCGATTCCTAACGTACCAAAACCTTCACTTTGATTTTCTTGATCACCACCCCAAATATAATCTACCCCTACTGGTTTTTTAAGTTTGTTTAATTTTTCTTGCCATTGGGTTACAATTGTTCCAGTTGGAACCCCAACATTTTGTCCTTGAACTGTTACAGAAGCCGATTTGTCACGACGTTCTAATTGACTAGGACCTGAACCTTCAGTAATAGCTGCAAATTGTGACAATTTAATTTGTTGTCCTGCATTGTTAATGAAGATTAAATTACTCACATCGGTAATGTTTTTTCTGTCAAAAGCATTGTATTTAATGTTTATGTCGTATTCGTATTCTCCAGCTCTAAATTTACCATCGGTGTTTCCACTATATGCCGTTTGCATAGTCATACCAACGGTTTGAAGTGTTAATCCTAAAGCGGCCATTTTATCGCGATCTACTTGTACATTGATTTCTGGGTTCCCATCTTCAACGGTTAATTTAATTTCGGTTGTTCCTGGAATGGTACGTAATTCAGCTAGAGCTAGTTTCGCAAAAGCCATCGCACTTTCAACGTTTGGCCCTGTTACAACTAATCCTAATTTAGCATTTTCGGCAGTACCTAAAATACCGACAGGAACTGTTTTAACTTTTGCACCAACTAGTACTTTTTCTAACTTACGTTTAATTTTTGCGGCATAAACGGAAGCATCATCAGTACGTTCTGCTTGATCAATCATTTTAACATCAATCTCAGCTTTGTAGGCAGTTGCTTGAGAAGCACCCATTCCTTCAGAAGTTTGACCTACTGTTGTAATTTGGCTTTCTACATATTCTTGATTTTTCAAAAAAGCTTCTGCTTTTTGAGTCATAAAATTGGTTTGTTCTAGCGATGCATCTTTTGGCATTTCAATTTGAACTAAAAACTCACCACTATCAGATGATGCAAAGAATTCACCACCAATAAAGCCAGCAGGTATAAGTGCAATTGCTCCAAAAAACAATACTAAAACAACGCCGATTGTTTTGATGTAATGATCTAAGCACCAGTTTAGTAAGTTTGAAACCCAATTAGTGAATCGTGTTAAATAACTTTCGAAACCTAAAATGATTCTTCCAAATAAGTTTTTACCTTCAATATGTTCTAGTTTTCCATAACGTGAAGACAACCAGGGAATGATTGTAAACGAAGTTAATAAGGATAACAAGGTAGATATAATTACCGTTACACAAAACTGTGTAATAATATTAGAAACCAAACCTGTACTCATTGCAATTGGTAAAAATACCACTACAATTACTAAGGTAATCGAGGTAACTGTTCCACCAATTTCAGCGGTACCATCAAAGGCGGCACGAACACGGTTTTTACCCATTTCCATGTGTCTGTAAATGTTTTCAAGTACCACAATGGCATCATCTACTAGAATACCAACAACAAGTGAAAGTCCTAGTAAACTCATTAAGTTTAAAGTATATCCCAAAAGGTATATCCCGATAAAAGTGGCAATCAACGATGCCGGAATCGAAACCATTACAATCAATGAGTTTCGAATACTGTGCAAGAAAAATAACATTACAAAGGCAACCAAAATTACGGCAATCAATAAATCGTGGATTACAGAGTCGGCTGCTTCTAAAGTATAATCAGTACTGTCTTTTGCAATTTTTAAAGATAATTCAGCATTTTTATAATCTGTTTCAAGTTTGGTAATTGCATTTTTTAATTCTTCACTAACCGCAACGGCATTTGCATCCGATTGCTTGATTATTTGCAAAATAATTGCACTTTTTTGATCCACTCTTGAGATTTTCTCTGCAATTTTTTGAGTGTCTTGTACATCAGCGATATCCTTTAAACGAACTTCAATTCCGTTATTAGAAGATATGACTAAGTTTCTTAATTCTTCAACATTTTTATATTTACCGGCTAAACGAATTAATATTTTTTGATCTCTAGTTTGAATATTCCCTGTTGGGAAATCTAGATTTGAAGTTAAAATTATTTGTTGCACTTGCGGAACTGAAAGTCCGTAACCTTGCATTTTTACTGCATCCAAATTTACTTGAATTTCGCGTTCTTGACCACCAATAATATTTACTTGAGCCACACCTTGTACACGTGATAAAACGGGAGATATCTTTTTATCAATTAAGTCATAAAAAGTAGCTTCGTCCATTTTTCCGTTGGCACCAATGGTCATAATTGGTAAATCACTTAAGGAGAATTTGGTTAAAGCTGGCGTTTCGGCATCATCGGGTAAATCACTCACGATAGCATTGATTTTACGTTGTGCGTCGTTCATCGAAATGTCAATGTCTGCATTTGATGTTAATGTTATCGACACAATAGATAAACTTTCGTACGATTTTGAATCGATTTTTTTGATGTTTTCTAGGGATGCAATTCCGTCTTCAACCTTTTTGGTTATGGTGTTTTCAACCTCACTCGGGGAAGCTCCCGGATAGATGGTTGAAACAGTAATTACATTTGTTTCGAATTTTGGAATCAATTCATAACCCAATTGGCTATAACTGAATAGTCCACCAAGGGTTAGTATCGTAAAGAGTACGATTATTAACGAGGGACGTTTTATGGATATTTCTGCTAATTTCATCTTGATTGCTTTATGCTATAGGCTATAAACCTTAAGCTTTGTGTGTTTATATTTTCTTTTAAAGCTTAAGGCTTACAGCGTAATGCTTTTAATTATTTTATAATTTCAACTGCATTTCCATCTTGTAAGTTAATCTGACCTGTCACAATTACGGTTTCTCCATCAGATAAACCGTTAATTATTTCAACTTGATCACCTAAAATTCTACCAGCGGTTACTTTTTTCAACTTAGCAACACCATTTTCAACCACAAATATTTGATTGCTGCTTACACTTCCTACGAAAGCATTTCGAGGAACAACTTTTAAATCTTGTTTTTGGCTAGTTGCAAAAGTTGCGGTTCCATACATACCCGCTTTAATGTCGCTGTTAGCACTATTTGTGATCTCAATTTCAACTGGAAAATTTAAACTTTCATCTGCTTTTGGAGCAATAAAAATGATTTTACCTTTAGCTACTTTGTCTGGGAAAACACTAGAAGTTACGTCAACAGTATTTCCAATTTTTAAACTAGCCACCTGACTTTCGTTTACGGTAACTTTCAATTTTAATTTAGAAACGTCTACAATTTCAAACATTTGTGTTGCAGGCATTCCTGTTAAAATGGATCCCGGTTCAATATATCTCTTGTTGATGAATCCTTTGATTGGAGCTTTTACTTTAGTGTCGCCAACGTTAATGTTTGCTTGTGTTAAGTTAGACTGAGCATTTGTTAATTGTAATTTAGCTTGATCTAATTGTTGCTTTGTTACTCCACCGGTTTGAAAGGCATTTTCATAGCGAGCATAATCTGATTTAGCATTTTCGTAAGCAGCTTTTGCAGTTTGAGCATTTACGTTTATAACGTCACTTCGCACAATTACTAATGTTTGTCCAACTTTCACATAGTCACCTTCATCAACTAAAACACTAATTACTTTTCCTGATTTTTCAGCAGAAAAATTTAATTCTTGCGTAGGAGCAAAGTTACCATTAGCGACAAAATCTAACGAAACATTCTCTGTCTTTACTTGTGCTACTTTTACAGAAACAGCTGCATTTTTTTCTGCAACAATATCTGTTTTGGCTTTGTTTGCTGCTTTGTTTTTAGTTAAAACATACCCAACTAGGGCTAATGAAGCTACAATTGTAATTATTATTAATAGTGTCTTTTTCATTTTTTGTTAATTTAATAGTGTTTTAAGTTCTCCTCTTGATTTAATTAATGCGATTTCAGCGATTTTATAGTTTAAAATTGCTCTTGTATAATTGTTTTGTGCGTCTAGTGATTCATTTTGGGAGTCTAATAAATCAGTTAAAGTTGCCAACCCTTGAAGGTAATTATTTTTAGTATTATCCAAAATATCACGGGCCAACTTCATGTTTTCACTTTGGTTTTTAATGGTTATTAAGTTGTTTTCAATTTGAGCTTTCGCATTTCTATAATCTAAATCGAGAGCGAGTTGCGTGTCTTTAATATCTTCTTGAAGTATTTGGATGTCAATATCTGCTTGTCGCACTCTAGAACGAGTTCCGAAACCAGTAAAAATGGGGATTCTTAAATTTAATCCAATGGCAGAATAGTCCGACCAATAAACGCCGTCGGCAGGTTTTGCAAACAGAGGCATTTCTGGACCTTGTCCTAAATAGTTATATCCAGCTACAAGTGAAAGTGTAGGATAATATTCTCCTTTAATAGCAGTTTTTTGAAACTCTAAAAGTTCTTCTTGTTTTTTTAAGAGTAAATATTCACTTCTGTTTGCCGTATTTGGAACTTCTGCTAGCGAAATAGGAGTTACTTCAAATTCAGTTTGAGGAATTACAAATTGGTTTTCAATAGGCATTCCCATGTAGAATTTTAATGCATTTTCTTGCAATTCAATTTGATTTTTAACTTGTTGACGCTCCGTATCAATGTTTGATATTTTTACAAGGATTCTGTCCAAATCAATTTTTTTCGCCAATCCGTTGTCATATTGTCCTTTTACAATGTCTCTAACTTTTGTAGAATTTATATAATTACTATCTAATAAAGTTAATCGTTCGCGTTGAACGTAAACAGAATAGTAGCTATTGGCAACTCTTTCGATTACTTGTTCTTCAGTTAATTGGTTGTTTAATTGGTAAAATTCTCTTGTAGATTTTGCAGCTTTTAATCCCGTAAAAACTGTTTGATCAAATAATGCTTGGTTTAAAGAAACCCCAGCATTTGAAGTCCATTTTTGACCAAAAGCTACTTGAACAGATTGTCCGGGCTGACCAAATATTGCTCCGTCTAAAATATTTGTTTGCAAAACAGGATTGTATGTTAAACCTCCATTTGCAGAAATTTGTGGAAGTGCTCTAGAGCGAATTTCTTGTATTTGATATTCGCTGTTTTCTATTTCTAATCGAGATTTTCTAGCCTCGGCTTTGTTTTCCAAAGCATAGGTTAACGCATCTTTTAACGTTAATGTTTCAACTTGGGCTTCTGCCGTTAAGCCAAAAACTAATAAGGGAATTAAAAATAATGTCTTCATTATAAAGTGTAGTTATGTAATTGTTTTTCGAGTTCTAAGACTCCTTCTTTTGTGGCCATTGCCCGGATGTGGTATTCTAATGCTTGTAATTCTAAAAATCTTGATTCTTTTTCTGAACTAGTACTCTCTTTAATGTTAAAAATTAAGGTGTAATAAAATCCAACATAAGTATCCGGATTAAGATCTTTTCGATACAAACCCTGTTTGATTCCTCTTTCAATATTTTGTTTAAAAGTGAAATTACATTCGTTTATTTCTCGAGACATCACTTTTTTGTAGATTTCCGGATAGTGTTTTTTTAGTTGATAAGAGGGAGAATCTTCACCTGACTTAAACATTTCTTTAAACATTTTTCTAATTTCAAAGTTTTCTTCAATCGCATTATGATTTTTAGCTACGACGGTATTTATGCTTTGATGAATTGCTTTGTGAACAATTTCCGTTGTTTCTGCAATTAGAATTTCTTTGTTGCAGAAATATTTGTAAATTGTCTTTTTTGAAATACACATTTCGCCGGCAATATCATCCATGGTAACGCTCTTAAATCCAAGTTTCAGGAACAAATCAGTGGCTTTTGCAATAATTTTCTCTTTCATTTTTCTTTTTTATTAAACTGTAAATTCCAAATTTGCAATTAGTTTAATATTATTCCCGCTTGATAGGTATCCGGCTTGATTAAACGAAGTAAAGGCTAAACCAAAATCTTTTCTATTAATATCACCGGTTATTTCGAAGGCAGCTTTTTCCGTTCCGTTATATGATTTGATTCCAAGGTATTCAGCATCAAGCTCAATTACTTTAGTTATATTTTTAATAGTTAGGTTACCTTTCAAAAAATTTATGTTGTTATTTATTTTTTCAAAAGAAGTAGATTTAAAACTGATAATGGGATATTCTTTTTTATCTAAAAAATTATTCAATTTTAAATGTGCTTTTTTAGGTTCTAATATGGTTTCATTATTATTTACATTGATCAAAAATTCTACCGATGCGGCTTCAATTTCATTGTTTTTCATTTCAACATATCCATCAAATTTATTTTGTGTACCTGTCATATAAGCCACAATGGAATGTCTCATCTTAATTAAGATATCTGATTGGTTTGGGTCCATCATCCATTTTGTTTTCATAATTAGTGAGTTTTAATAGATTGTTTTTTATAAATGAATTTCACTATACTTTTATCAGTAAATCAGGGACAAATGTAAACAGGAAACTTTTAACACCAAAATAGTTTCCAAAGTATTTACATAAATTTAACATTTGTTAAAAGATGGAATGTTTCCTGCAATTTTCGCATTCGGCTTTTTTTGGTTTTCTTTGTGAATCTATAACACAATCTATTAATTGAACATGCATTCAATCCAAGCTTATCAGGAACATTTTTTAAACTATCTTCAGCAACAACATTTTTTACGCGACCCTAAAAATTTGTATGAACCCATTGATTACATTTTAGGTTTAGGGGGCAAACGAATGCGACCTGTGTTAACATTAATGGCAGCAGAAGTGTTTGATACAAATTTTGAAAAAGCACTTCCTGCGGCTACTGCGGTTGAGGTTTTCCATAATTTTTCGTTAGTTCACGATGATATTATGGACGATGCTCCGTTGCGAAGAGGAAAAGTAACCGTTCATGAAAAGTGGAATTTGAATACCGGCATTTTATCCGGTGATGCCATGTTGATTTTAGCGTATCAGTATTTTGAGAATTACGAACCGGCTATTTTTAAAGAATTAGCTAAATTATTCAGCAAAACAGCATTGGAAGTCTGTGAAGGGCAACAATACGACGTTGATTTTGAAACCAGAGATGACGTGACGATTTCTGACTATTTAAAGATGATTGAATATAAAACGGCCGTTTTAGTGGGAGCTGCCATGAAAATGGGTGCTATTATTGCCGAAACTTCCGAAGAAAACGCAAATTATATCTATGATTTCGGATTAAATTTAGGTATTGCTTTTCAGTTACAAGATGATTATTTAGATTGTTTTGGTGATCCTGAAACGTTTGGTAAACAAGTAGGTGGTGATATTATTGAAAATAAAAAAACGTATTTATACCTCAAAGCAATAGAATTTGCACAAGCGGAGGAACGTGATCAATTATTGCATTTGTATTCCATTCAACCGGAAGACAATTCAGATAAAATAGATTCGGTTAAGGAACTCTTCACTTATTCCGGAGCATCTGCAGCAACTCAAAAAGCGATAGAAGATTATACATCCAAAGCATTTGAAACGTTAGAGCAGATGCAAATTTCAGGCGATAAAAAAATGGTATTAAAAGCCTTTGGAGAGAAATTAATGAAGAGATCAGTTTAAAAGAATGTCTGAAAATTATAATTGGTAAAAAGTAAAGATTTATTTTTTCTTTTAAAAGTTTTATAAAAATTTAGTTTAATCTTTTTTTTTGTAAATTTAGTGCGTAATTTATAAACACTAATTTATCTGCTTTTCCAATGAAAAATTATAGACAATTAACATTGAGTGTCATTTTATTGACATTTTCATATTCCTTTTTTGGTCAGCAACTTGACCGTAGTTCACTACCAATCAAAACACCTGCGAGGCAAACATCAAAAGAGCTTGATGTTCGAAATGTTTCCGTACCTGAACGAGTTGAGGTTAAAGCTCCCGAAGGAGCTCCAAACGTAATATTAGTGCTGGTTGACGACCTCGGTTTTGCAGGCACGAGTGCTTTTGGCGGACCTGTAAGTACTCCTTCATTTGACAGGGTTGCAAACGAGGGAATACATTACAATAATTTCCATACAACTGCCGTGTGTTCACCTACTCGAGCCGCAATAAAAAGTGGTAGAAATCACCAAGTGAATAACATGGGTTTCATTACTGAAATGGGCACAGGTTTGCCTGGTGGTACAGGTGAAATTCCTGCCGAAGTTGCACCCGTTGCAGAAATGCTCCGTTTGAATGGATACAGTACCGGTGCTTTTGGGAAATGGCATGAAACTGCCGTATGGGAAACCAGTATTTCCGGACCATTTGATCGCTGGCCAACCCGCCAAGGTTTCGATAAATTTTATGGGTTCTTAGGAGGTGAAACCAATCAATGGGCTCCCTTTATTTATGATGGAACACATCCGGTTGAATTGCCTGAAGATCCGGAGTATCATTTTATGAATGACATGACCAATCAAGCTGTGGCCTGGATGAAATTTCAAAAAGCAATGACGCCGGATAAGCCTTATTTTATGTTTTTTGCACCGGGTGCTACCCATGCTCCACACCATGTTCCGCAAAAATATATCGATAAATGGAAAGGAAAATTTGATGGAGGTTGGGATGTCATGCGTCAACAAATTTTAGATCGTCAAATTAAATTGGGTATTGTTCCCAAAGGAACGAAATTGGCACCAAAACCCGAAGCCATTCAACAATGGAATAAACTTTCTGTGGATGAGAAAAAACTTTTTACACGCCAAGCAGAAGTCTTCGCAGGTTACTTAGATATGACTGATTATGAAATTGGTCGTTTATTGGATGCTGTAGAAGCTACCGGACAATCCGATAATACGATGATTATTTTTGTGTATGGCGACAATGGATCCAGTGCCGAAGGTGGTGCTAATGGTATGTTCAGCGAAATGACCTATTTCAATGGAGTTCAGGAAACAGTTCAGGATATGCTTAAAAAAATAGATAAATGGGGCGGTCCTGAAACTTATCCGCACATG
>Ga0073900_10002219_pt1 | contig 10372 bp, 16 predicted proteins | sample KloWWTmetKNB5Kit_FD_66666 | JGI IMG/M metagenome (GOLD analysis project Ga0073900, IMG submission 66666) | Active sludge microbial communities from Klosterneuburg, Austria, studying microevolution and ecology of nitrifiers - Klosterneuburg... | ecosystem: Engineered > WWTP > Aerobic digester >... | reverse complement strand
CCCGTGGACATTCGCACCGTGGCGCAGTCGCCGTCGCCTGACAGCGTGCACGGACGCTGGGCTGTCGAACTCACGGAGCGCAATTCGACGCAAGGTGAAACCCTCACCGTGTCAGCGGCCACGCCAGCGCAGGCCGAGTACCGTGCACGCCACGAGTGGTCCCAAGCGCGCGGCGTCGGCATGCGCGAGTCATACATGCGCGTGAAAACGGGGCGTGTTCAGCCGGCGTGATTCAAAAGACTTTACCCTTACGTAAAGGCCGTTTTTCCTCGTGAAAAACCATCCAAAACTATGGGTAAAATCGAAAAGCTGTACAAACGCTTGACTGCCACAGAAACCCTCAAAATCCCGTGTTTTACGGAGGTTTTCATGCCCTCCAAAAATAGCCCGTTTTCCCGTGTTTTTACGATGGCGCAGAAACCAGCGCGTTGGACGCTATTCGCTGAGGCAGCGCCCACGCGCGCGGACGTTTACGAAGTGACGCCGTACCTGGACGCGCTGGTACTGTTCGCTTGGTGGTCTGGCTCACACTGGACGTGCCCAGCAAACAACGCCAGCACCTCGTTGTTGCTGCGAGACGTGCCTTTCGTGTCCGGTCAGCCTTTCTGGTGGCGTCCGTGCGCGCATCCGTTGCACAAGTACGCACAGCGACTTCCAACTTCAGACTTGAGGCTCACATGAACGTGTTCGCCACAAGTTCGTGTCCGGTGCGATCTGCGCGATACCTGGACGACGCGCGCCTGGTCAAGATGATACTGGAGTCCTGCCAGATGCTGAGCACGTGCGCACACAGCCTAGACCGGAGACCGGATCACTGGCCTAGGCCAACACACGCGGGGCACCCGTGCACCGTGTGGGTGCGCGAAGGTCGCGGCAACGCTGAGTGGTTGTTAGCGCACGCTGAAGCAATGGACGAAGAGCGCCGACAGCGCAGACCAGGAACTGCTCCACACGCCACGTTGCTCACACTGAAGCGCGGGGGCTTTCTGTCCAGGTTGCTGCGCGCAGCGCCCTCAGGTCATACACCCCACGTGAACTGCGCGCGACGCTCTAGCCTTGGGTTAGACTTCACCTGGATGACTGATACGCACGCAGCTTATAGGCTGTATCTGCACGCGCGCTGGGCACTGCAGTGCGCAGGAGATCACAGGCAGAAACGCGTTGTTGCAACTGTTACAATCTGACGCTGCAAACTTGTGTTATAATGAAATCGCAAGCACTCTGTTTCAGTGCAACACTCAAGGAACGCATCGTGTTTAATAGTAATCTCGCAGTCGGTGACACGGTCTACCGCGTCACGCCGCCTTCGTATTCGAGTTTGAGCGCGGGCGCGCGTGGCGCCAGTGTTCGACCTGCCGTAGTTGTTGCGCTGTCAGAATCGTATGTTGATGTTAGCGTGTGCAACGAATTCGGCGTGCACGTTCGAGAAAGCTACCACGCCAACACTGGCGCGTCAATGCGCGATCCGCGTGGTCAGTTTCTGATCCGCGGCGTTTGATCTTTCTCTTTTCACCTTAAGAGACCGCCATGCTTATTTGGAACGTCACGATCATCGCAACGGTTTGATTACGTACACGTCGCGTCAAACTCTCGGCGGCAACCTGCGTATCATCGCCGACGAACACGAAGACCGTGCTGAACTGCAAGAGCCAGACTGGCTGTGCCGATTACTCGCGCACGACCAGTTTGGTACAGTCGTTGAAGTCAAGGCTGCGGCCGAAGCGAAGTTCGCCGAGTCAGTGCGCGCCGCATACAACGAACTCCTGCAAGGAAACTGAACCATGGCAAAGACTACCAAGCGCGTAACGCGCGACAGCGCCGCCGACGAACTCGCGAGTGCTGCGCTGGCACACGTCAAGCGACTGACTGGTGCTCTGGGCGTTCCCCTGACGCAAGAGCACGTCGAGACTTTGCGGTTGCTCGAAGAAACGGCGCACAAGCTTTCGCGCGTTGACACCGCTGCGCGCAGCTCGGACCAGGAACTCAGGCGCGTGGCTCGCCGTCTCGGCCTAGCGTGTGGGCCGACAGCGAGCGGCAACGAAATAGGGTGAACTGACTATGGCTACCTGGTACAGCTTCGCGGCGTACACGCCCACAACGAAAGGTCCGTACCGGGTAGCTGTACACCCGAACGGCTGCAATTATTATTCCTTTTGGGCCGGCTCGTCCTGGACAACGCCCTGTTCCGATTTAGCTGCCGCTTCGCTCCAGCGGCGCTATACTTTCAATGTCACCACAGACTTCTGGTTTCAACCTCTGGAGAACTCCATGATCGGCTTCCGACCCACCCACGCATACACCAAGTCCGGTCCCAATCGGCGCGCCAAGAACAAGACGGCGATGCCCGTCCCGCACCCGCTGGCAAAGTACGTCACGGTGCTGCCCGTTGCGTTCAAGCGTGACATGATGGCTGAATGGTACAAGCTCGAAGAATACGTGCCAGAGTCCAGAGGCGACTATCAGGTCATGACCAGCGACGGCTTTCAAGCGACGTCCCGCTGGACGGGCACGAAGTTCAACATGCGCAACGTAGCATTCTGGAAAGGCCTGTCGTGACGCTTAAACTATTCCCGAGTCAGGACTTGACGGACCTGGCGGCACGCAAATTCCGTGAGTACGAAGTCGGTACCGAGGCCGAAATGGTGTTGCGCGCCACGCTGTTGTCCACGTGGTTCGAGGACGGCGAACTCATTGCTGTGAAGATTCGCGTGCCGAATGTGGCGAAGCTGAATTTTGGCTGGCAACGGGGTGCGTTCAATAACGCATTGCCAGACAACACGGTTGTCGGCGCCGCAACGATGTTGCGTGCGATGTGCATGGACAGTACGGCCCTGCGCTTTATCATTGGCGGCTTCAACGTCATCGAGTCCGCAGTTGACGTGGTGGTGACGATACGCGCCAAGCTGGACCACAGTGTCTGGAACCTAGTGCAGAAGCAACCTCCCTTGGTGTGGGACTGCACGGACTGCATCAGCATCGAGCCCTGGCCGCTGACAACCGTTTCTCTGTGAATAAGGCTGTCACTATATGAACGCGAAAGGATTCGTCGGCAAATCACCGCTTCGTAACCACGGTATATTTAGCCGACGTGAATACTGGCACGTGACGCGTCGCGTCACGTGCGCTACCATGTTTTATGAACCAGGCGACTATGAAGTGCATCCTGGCACAGTGTACGCGTGTGCAGCCCGCATACCTGTCAGCCTGCCGTTCAACATTAACGTGAGCTTCTTCAGACCAAAGCACAGTATTTTCTTGTGGAAGTCGGACGGCGGGGAACTACGCGTCTTGGAACACCTACCGTACGGCGCGAGTCTGCGTGGGTGCTTTCTGCGATGGACAAAAGTGCCGTCCAGACCGCGACACGCGGAGTTTTTGAGCTGGGGTGCTGACGTGATTGAGGCTCTAGTAGCCACGCGTGACCCTAGTGTTCAATCCACAGCCACGCTGTTAATACTGGAGGTCGGTAGCTACGCAGGTTTCGTGGCTATTGACGTTTTTTCACGTAATAGCGCAGCTCCGTAGTGTACTGTTGAACATGCAGGGGAACAAAACCTAAGGTAAGAAGTCGCTGGCTTTACCCAACGGAAACGTCCTTGAACACAGCCGGCAGTTGGGTTTCACCATATGCCGTATTCACCCAGCGCCTGTGGTCACAGCGAATGTTACGAACTGTTACACTTTAGTCTACGCGTTGTCACTGCGCTGTGCTATAATGAAATCAAGCGCAGCTGTACGCTGCACGAGGTCACAATTCGTTAACTTTTCACGTTCATCGGAGTTCAACATGTCGCGCGCTATTCTGACCCACGAAGCTGATTCCTCCAAGATGTTCTTCCAGCAGCAAGACAACGCCTATCGGTATTTCTACCGTCGCGCCGTGTACAACGGTCATCAGCGTGTTCGCGCTGGCCGTTTGTCGCTGCAGGTCACGAAGGCGCGCATGCACGCGTTTCGTACCGCGGGTACACTTCAGACCAAGGCTGCGCTGGACGTCGTTTCGATTCTGTCACAGGGCGGCGGCTGGTACACGATTCAGAGCGAAGACCTGCGCCACCTCGATGCACGTTTCGGCACCGCGCACGACGGCCTGCGTATGTTTCTCGCCGCGTGGAACGCTTTCTGGAACGCCGCCGTGCAGCAAGCTGGTCGCCCGCGTATCTGGCGCGAAGAGCCCAAGACGCGTGACGCTGCACCCGCACGTACGAACGCTGTCAACACAACGCCCGCGTCCATAAGCAGGCTGCAACAACTCGCCGCGCGTTTTGCGCGCGCTTGATCTTGTTCACTGAATCATCACTCGCAAGGAAAAGGCATCATGGCTGACCAACACACTGCAGAGCTTCTTCTCGATCAAATCGTGGCCTTCATGAAGTCCGTCAAGCGCCTGGATAAAGCTGAAGCAAAAGGCGATGGGTTCGCGTGCAATGACGCTGGAGCCGCCTGTGACGTCGCCGCGCGCCAGTTCTCTGCGTTTCTCGACAAATTGATCGACGCACGTGTCGAAGCGTCGTTGCGCGTCAAGACCGCGTCGCGGTCTGAACCGGCTCCGGTCAAGGAAAACGAGCCCGCGGCCAGTGAAACGACGCCCATCGCGGACCCGATGCACGAGCCAGTGGTCGAACTCGTGGCCCAAAAGCTTTGGGAGTCAACCTGTCTGGACCTGAGCGAAGCTAAAACCGCAACCGGGCTTCTGGCTGAAGCCCGGTTGTTGCGCTTAGATAATCAAGCACCTCCTGAGGATGACGACACCCAGATTCCGACTTGGGATGAGACACCTGACGAACAGGGCCTGACGACGTTTCTGCACGCGCAGGGTTTCATGCACTATGGGCAGTGCAAAACCTTGACAGCCCGGCTTGTCAAGTCCGGGTACGTCACGTTCGCCAAGCCCAAGAAGCGCAAGGCGAAGACCAGCAAGTGGTGGCAGGCTGTCTGAATCATTCACCCGCGAGCTTCAAGGACTCATAGCCATGAGCACCTCTTACCACACCGACAACCTGAACACGATGCGCATGTTTCGAGTCAACGACAACGTGTACCGTGGCACGTATAGGACCGGCGAATACGAATACGGCACAGTCGTGGGCTACGCGCAGGACATACCGGGCCGCATTCTCCTGCAGGTGCGCGGCACGGATCATGTGGTCACTACGTGGTCGCCGTTTGAAAAGTACAAGCCGCGCCTCGTGGACGACATCACGTAATTCATTTTCATGACATGGGTTACGTCAAGACGCACCATGACTGGGGTCCCGTGTTGAGCACACCTGTCTATAGCACAGGTATACAACGCGTGGCCCTTTCTCCGTTAAGCGCTTGGGAACCAAGCCTGGGTGAGCCAGACATGAAAGACTCCATGAACACCACCGAGGCCGTTGCTGTGCAAGACGCCGTGCAGTCAGCGCTGGACCAAGAACACCCGGTTCTCGACCTGCCGGAGGCGCAACCTCCAGACGACGCTATAATGGCGCCTAACATCTGGGCCAAGGTTGAGTACGAAGCCCCGTTCTTCGTGCTGTACGTGAAAAACGCTTGGGCCTCGTGGTGGCCGTTCAGCCCGTGGCGCGCGGCGTTGCGTCCTGATAGTTCACGGTCCCACGCGGTCGAAGTCATGGTGCAAAACGCGCGCAGTCCGGGCAGCCACCACGCGGTCACGTCATCGCGCGTGCGCCCGCAGATGCGGTTCGCCACGTATTACGAAGCGCGGTCTATGGCTACACGGCTTGGACTGCGCTTATAGTTTCTGGGCCGGTAGCTCACGATGGTTAGAGCAGTGGACTCATAATCCATTGGTAGTCAGTTCGACTCTGACCCGGCCTACCAAACACGCCGATTTAGCTCAGTGGTAGAGCAACCGTTTTGGAGTAGTCATGCTTGAGACGTTCAAAAAGATACGAGGATTCAACTACGAAATCTCCACCAAAGGACGTGTCCGTAGTTTGTTTACCGGCAAAATTCTTAAAGACTCTGACGGATACGGCTATCGTAGGGTAACTTTAACAAAGAACGGAAAGCAATACGGTAAATTCGTTCATTGCCTGGTTGCAAGCGCTTTTATCCCTAAGGTGAAAGGTAAACCGTTAGTAAACCATAAAGACGAGGTAAAGACTAACAATAAGGTATCCAACTTGGAGTGGTGTACGCCCTCGTACAACAATACTTATAATGACGTTCATCTAAAACGTGGCTTAGCGAGACGCGGCATTCCTGCGCATAACAAAGGCAAGACAAACTTTATATCTGCTGCTGCTCGACTGAAAATTTCAGAAGCCAGGAAACGTATTGGTTTTGTAGGTAACCAATACACGAAATAACTTTATGCTGGCCTGGCAGAGCGGTCGATTGCAACGGTTTTGTAAGCCGTAGACGAAAGTCCATCGCAGGTTCGAATCCTGCGTCCAGCACCATTTCTAACCAGCGGTAGGTCGTCGGTTCGATCCCGACAATCGGCACCAACAATTCACGAACAGAAAGACAGCTCCATGGGCATGATGTTCAGCACGGAAAATGCACCAGCGAAGCGCAGCAAGAAATTGCCCAAAGGCGCCAGCTACGCGAAGCGCCCAAAGGCTCCGCGTAAACGCACGGTCAGTAGCGAAGGCGCAAGGCGTTTCGACTTCTGCATTGTGTCGCTGCCTGTCACCAGCAAGGAGCGTAATGCGTTGATGAAAGACCCGCGTGCATTGCTTGACCGAGTCCGAGACGCAGTGCGCGCAGGCGACACGTATCAAGACTTCGCGGCTAGCCCGCAGGAAGAAGGACGCGCAGTGTTCATGCTGCGCAAGGCGGAGGGTGAAAAGAAGTACCCTCCCGTATTGATGAGACTTATTTGAAAGGAACACAATGGCTGCTTTCACGCTTGAACAGAAAGACTTGGTAGACAGTCTGACTTGGTCAGCTCACATCGCGTCGTCCACACTGTCAGACTTCATTGCCAAAGAACTCAACCACTTCGGGGTGAACGGCGCGCGTGCCACGTATCTGTCCACGCTTGTGAAGAACAACGTTGTGACAAACGTTAGCCAGGTGACCGTGAGACTAGGTAAGAATGACCCGGCTGTCGTGGAAAATGCTTTGCGCATGGTAGGGCTCGCGCTTGGCGAGAAAGGGTTCACCGTTTCAAAGCTGCCCAGTATGCTTGAGCTACTGCAGCGACCTGTAGACTTCGCTTTCGCCAGAATGGTGTCCTCATATCAAGGACACCGTGCGTCGTCACAGGTCGTTATAAACAAAACGCCGCACGGTCAGCCGTACATGACTATCGATGCGTCGGCTTCAATCGTTTTCAAATGACACCCACAGGATACACCAACGGCCTGAGTCAGGACTACAGCCACAAACTGTTTTCTTGGTTCGCCACACGTGTTGACTCGCGCTGGGTTCTGCGTCAGAACTTGCGCGTGATTCAGCACACAACGAGGTCCCGTATATGTAGCTACGGAGAGCCTCATGTCCAAGTCCAACCGCACCTATTACCGGAGTCGGTGCCCGCGCAGTATCCGCAACACCTACTACACGCGTCCGGTGCGTCGAGTGGCTGACCGATTGATTCGTCAGCAGCTCGAACGTCCTGAGGACGACGTTGTCGTTGCTGGGCCCGAACGCGGTGTCCTTTGGTATTACTGGTACTGACGAACCAAAAGAAAAGGCCCCGTGCCTTAGCTCCCTTTGTGGGTGGCTAAGGCACGGGGCCTTTTTCGTTTCTACTTACTCTTTCACGTCAGCCGAACTCGGCAACGAACTTATCGTACGCGCCTTCGCGCATACACTCCAGCAATAGATCATCGGACAAGATGTCCGCCTGATCGCCCTTTTCGCCTTCCTTATCCGGGTCAGCGTCTTTGTCTTCAGCCGCGGCTTGTTCCAACATGAACTTTTCCAGGTACGCAGGCACAGGCACTCCGTAGTGCTGGAAGAATTCGATCTGCGAAGATACGTCAATGTAGTTCTTGAGCGAGGTCATAGGTTGCACAGTGACTTCGCCCTCGGCGGACCGACGCACGTGGTTCAGTTGTTTCCCGACCACGGTTGCGGCTTTCTTCAACAAGTCCATCGCTTGCTTTGGCGTCAGCGACTTGTGCTTTTGATAGACAGCGTCCATGAAGTCATCAAATAACGCTGTGCCCTTCGCTGTGCGCAGCTTGTGCGGGTTCAAACCCCCAGAGATGCTCTGGAAGAACTTCGTGGTCACGGCAGGCTGCACCAGCTTGTTCTGACCGTTACGCAGCCTGTACGTGAAGATGGGATCTTTCTTGCCCTTTCCTTCCACGAGCGCGTACACCGCCTGACACACGAGCTTGGTAACAGCGTCGGTGGGCTTGATGACCGCGGACGTCTTAACGTCATCCTTGCCCAGATAGATGAACTTGATGCTGCCGTCAGTCTGCGGGTAGAAGTGCGCGACCAGCAACGTGTTGATGCCGAAGCCGCCACCAGTAGGATTTCCACCGGGGCGCGTTCCAATGCGGTTCGACGTGCGGTACAGAATCTCGATAATGAGAGCGGCCACTGCCTTAGGCTCTGGGTTCTGCAAGTCAAAGCCCTTGAGCGCAGCCAGCCATTTCTTGCGCGTCTTCTCCACGTCGAACGCAGCGACCTTCTCGAACTTGACGGTCGCCCTGTCCTTCTGAAACTCCTCAGTATAGAAGTAATTGCCAGGCGAGCCGTCAGCGCGAATAGCCTGAAAGATCCACGGTGCATCTTTGCTAGGCTTCGGATTCATGCGTACCGTAGGGAACATCGCAGCACCTGGGGCACCGCCCGATATGATCTTGTCGTCTGGCGTGTACCACGTGCCGTTCGCGTCAATGTTTCCCGTGAAACCTTCAGCCATAGTGTGCGTGAAACCGTTCTGCTGCAAGTGCTTCAGGAACTGCGGGAACGGCACGGTCTGTTTACCGCTAGACCGTACGAAGTTGTTCAGCATCGTCTTCCAAGACGTGTTGAACTCACGCAATGCCGCTAGGTACTCGGCGTATTTTTCTGGGTATTGCAGCTTTGCTTCTTTGCTTTGCTCCAGCGTGAGCGCGAACCCACGACCGCCCATGCTCTTCACCAGCGTTTCAAGCTGAACGCGCAGGCCGCGCTGGTCGCTTTCACTGCGCATGAAATGTGCACTGAGCGCCTTGTCATCAACCAGCGCAGACAGCTTTTCAATCGTCTTCAACGCTGCATCGCTACCGCTTCGGAAATAGGAAGCGAACGCATTGAGCGCCTTGACGTAAGAAGCCTTGGCACTCGGATTGCCGGAATATGCCTTGATCGTTTCCTTGACTGCTGTAGACATTTCTGCCCAAGGCAACTCAGTTCCAGAATCATAGGCATCGAAGGCCGCAGTAAGCCCAGGACAATGTTGCAATGCGTCCTTACGGGCTTTGGGAGACAACGCGTTTTTCAGGTCTTTACTCGGGTAGTCGCCCTTCAAGTAAGCAACTACGAATGCGAGTAGAATTTGGATAAGATTCATGCTAGCTTTCTTTAGGCCCCGCCGGGGTTGGACAGACTCACAGGCAAGTTAAACGACCGCGTGCTACTACCGTTAGCGTTGGTCGATGTAAGGGATACGGTATAAGTCCCTTGCGCCGCGAAGGACGTGCTAGGGTTTTTCGCTGTGCCCGTGAAGCCGTTACCGAAGTCCCAGAACCAGCTGGTCGGCGTGTTGGTCGACGTGTCATAGAAGTACACGGTCTCATCCGTGTACGGCGTGACATTTGACAGAGTGAACTGTGCAACCGGAGGGGAAGCGGGCGCGGGGGCCGGCGCGGGGGCCGGGACAGTGTCGGGCGGAGGCGTTGACGGCCCATCCGGGTCAATGACATTGACGCGCCCAACCGTCATCACCGGGAGTAGCGCAACGTTTTTACCACGTGTTTCCGCCGCAGTACGCACGGACCTGCTGGCATCTAGCTCAAGCAGCCAGCCAGTACCTTCAGAGACACTGATGGCGTCGTACTGAATGTTGGCGCCCCGCTTAAACGCACCCGTAACTGTTGACGATGCCATGTCGTCAATAGGTCCGAAGCTACCGGTAATGTTCTGAACAGCGTCCTCCTGGTAGCTGCCCAAAGCGCGGCCTGTGTCAAGCCCACGCCCTGCGTCCCAGAACCGCGCATGCATACCGCGTAGGTCAGGCAGTCGAAAGTTTGTCGTATTGTCACCTGTAGAGAACTTGGTGCGCACACTGGCGTCGCCAAGGACCCAGTCTGCGTCAGTCACAGTTAGCCCAAGCACCTGAAGCGCTTGCACGCGCTTATACAGCTGCGGGTAAATCGTTCGGCTGACTAGGCCACCACACGCAGGCAACATGCCATCGAGCACGTCGGACTTGCTGCCGTAATACGGAAAGACCAGGCCCGGCGGCAGGACATAC
>Ga0073900_10002218_pt1 | contig 10373 bp, 10 predicted proteins | sample KloWWTmetKNB5Kit_FD_66666 | JGI IMG/M metagenome (GOLD analysis project Ga0073900, IMG submission 66666) | Active sludge microbial communities from Klosterneuburg, Austria, studying microevolution and ecology of nitrifiers - Klosterneuburg... | ecosystem: Engineered > WWTP > Aerobic digester >... | reverse complement strand
CATATGTACATGATCGGGCATCAAATGTCCTTCCTCCACCCTGCACTCCTTCTGCGCTGCCAGCTTGCGAAACACCTCTCCAAGGTGCTGGCGCAGTTGGTAATACAGCGTCCTTCTCCGACATTTCGGTATGAAGACCACGTGATATTTGCAGTCCCATGCCGTGTGATTCAAACTCTCATACTTGTCCATCCTGATTCTTCCTTTCGTTTGCTTGGCGGCTCACGTCTGGAAGTCTCTGCGATGGACAACCCCTGAAAAGTCAAACTTCTACTGCCTCCCCGGCAGAGCCGGGGGTTTTCCTGCTATTAATAATTGGTATACATACAATTTTTTACCGCCGATTTGACCTATGCCATCTCTTGCACGGACGGTAGCGCCCTAAAATAACCATTTTTAAATTGTGGTTATGAAAATGGCAAAGCGTATTCCCTTGTTTCTGGCGGCGGCGATGATGGCGGCATCCCTTTTCCTACCCGCAACCGCGCAATCCACCCGGGCCAGCGCAAAGATTGATCTGGATGTGCGGTTTCGCGAAGTGCAAACAGACACGCAACTGGCGGAGAACCTGTTCAAGATCGGTCGCAAGGTGGCTGCGGTATGCGCCAACTGCCATGGCGAGGGAGGCAATAGCACCAAGCCCTCTATCCCCAATCTGGCTGGCCAAAACCCAGCATATCTGCTGGAACAGATCCGCCAATTCTCCGATGGGCGTCGCCGCAACGAGTTCATGGAGGGCATGATCCGCGCCATGAACAGCGATGAAAAAATCGGTATGGTGCTGTTCTATTCCGCTCAGGAAGTCGCGCACAAGCCTGCCGCCGATGCCGCACTGGCGGACAAAGGCAAATCGTATTTCAACAAGACCTGCTTTCGTTGCCACGGACAAACGGGGCGCGGGAACGAGCAGATTGCCCGCATCGCCGGCCAGCAAACCGACTACCTGCGCACCACTCTCCGGCGCTACCGCAGCGGCAGCGATATCCGTTCAGATTCGATCATGACACCCAACACCCGGCTGATGACGGACGCCGATATCGATGCCGTCGTCGCCTACGTCTCCGCTATGCCGTAAGCGCCCAGGACCGGTGCGTTGCTTGTGCAGCGCCAGGGCGCCGATGCTACGATGCTTTGCCAGCCACTTCTCCACGCTGCGTGCTTTGTGGAAAGTCAAATCAAACCAAAGGAGACACACCCATGCTCAATCGCCGCCACCTCATGGCTTCAGCGCTTGCCAGTGCCGCACTGCCCCGCATTGCACTGTCGCAAACCATCGAAAAATCCAAGCTCACGATCGCCGTCGGCGGAAAAAATCTTTTCTACTATCTGCCGCTGACCATTGCCGAGCAGTTGGGCTATTTCAAGGATGAGGGACTGGATGTCACCGTGGTGGATTTCGCTGGGGGCTCCAAGGCGCTTCAGGCCGTGGTAGGAGGCAGTGCCGATGTGGTGTCTGGCGCCTTCGAGCACACCGTGAACATGCAGTTCAAGGGCCAACCCATGCGTGCCTTTGTGCTGCAGGGGCTTGCGCCGCAAGTGGTGCTAGGCATCAACCCCAAGACCATGCCCCACTACAAATCCATTGCCGACTTGCGCGGTAAAAAGATTGGCGTAACCGCACCGGGCAGCTCCACCAACGTCATGGTCAACTATGTGCTGGCCAAAGCGGGCGTAAAGCCCAGCGAAGTGAGTTTTGTCGGAGTAGGTGCAAGTAGCGGTGCGGTGGCAGCGATGCGGTCGGGACAGATCGACGCCATCAGCAATCTCGACCCGGTCATCACACTGCTACAACGCTCGGGAGATCTCAAGATCGTGGCTGATACACGCATCGTCGCCGAAGCAGAAAAGGTTTTCGGTGGCCCCATGCCTGCAGCGTGCCTGTACGCACCCGTGCCATTCGTCGAATCGCACCCTGCCACCATTCAGGCGCTGACCAACGCCATGGTGCGTGCCGACCGTTGGATCCAGTCAGCAGGTCCCGGCGATGTCATCAAGGTGGTGCCTGAGAACTACCTGCTGGGCGACCGTGCCATCTACATCGATGGTTTTCTCGCAGCACAAAAGGCACTTTCACCCGACGGCATGATCCCGCCTGCAGGTGCACAAACCGCGTTCCGCGCATTGGCCAGCGTGGACCCAAAGATAGCCGCAGCCAAACTGGATCTCGACGCGGTTTACACCAATGAGTTCGTCAAGAGAGCCCATGCCCGCAAGCGCGGCTGAAGTGGTGGGCAATCGCAGTCCAGGCGCACAACCAGCGGCACTCACGCTCTCAGGCGTGGCGTGCACTTTTGTCAGCAAGGATGCTCCTGGCCAGCGCTATACCGCCGTCGAAAACGTGGATCTGCACATAGGTGCAGGCGAGTTCGTCAGCGTCGTGGGCCCCACGGGGTGCGGGAAAAGCACGCTACTCAACATGGCCGCCGGACTGCTGGCGCCCAGCGCTGGCAGCGTCGCGGTATTTGGCGAGCCTCTTACGGCACTCAACCGGCGCGCTGGCTACATGTTCCAGACAGAGAGCTTGATGCCTTGGCGCACCGCTTTGGCCAATGTGTCGGCAGGGCTGGAGTTCCGTGGCACCCCACTGAAAGAAGCCACTGCCCTGGCACAGGAATGGCTAGCCCGTGTGGGCCTGGCAGGCTTTGGCGACCGCTATCCGCACCAGATGAGCGGCGGCATGCGCAAACGTGCAAGCCTGGCTCAAACACTGGTGCTGGACCCCGACATTATTTTGATGGACGAGCCCTTTTCCGCACTCGACATCCAGACCCGCCAGCTGATGGAAAACGAAGTGCTGCAGCTCTGGCAGGCCAAGCGCAAGGCAGTGCTTTTCATCACCCACGATCTGGACGAAGCCATTGCCATGAGCGATCGCGTGGTAGTGATGAGCGCCGGTCCAGCGTCCTATCCCATGGGCGAGTTCGTCATCGATATTCCACGCCCACGCGATGTTGCGGAAATCAAATCGACCCCTCGTTTCCGTGAACTGCATGCCGGTATCTGGGATGTGTTGCGCGGCGAGGTGCTCAAGGGCTATCAACAACAGTTGCAAAAGGTGGCCTGAGACGATGTGGCAAATAATCAAACCCCGCGCAGCCACGATGCGCGCATGGCAACTGGGCTTGCTGGTGCTGTTGTTCCTGTTTTGGGATGCCATGACCCGGCCAGGGTTCATTCCGCCCTTCATGTTCGACAACGACCGCCAGGCAGCATTCTTCTTTGGCCAGCCTCTGGCTATTTTTGAACGCATCTGGGCGTGGTTCGTCACCGATGCCGACATCTATCGCCATCTGACAGTTACCCTGATGGAAACGGCAATGGCCTTCGCCATCGGCGCATGCAGTGGGCTTGCAGGCGGGCTATGGCTTGCACTCTCACCCACCGCATCCGCTTTGCTGGAGCCCTACATCAAGGCCTTCAACGCCATGCCGCGCATTGTTCTCGCACCCATTTTTTCAGTGTGGTTTGGCCTAGGCATGGGCTCCAAGGTGGCACTGGGCGTCACCTTGGTGTTCTTTATCGTTTTCTTCAACGTCTATCAGGGTGTCAAGGAAGTCAGCCCCGTGGTGCTTGCCAATGCACGCATGCTGGGCGCAAGTCAGCGCCAACTGCTGCGCCACGTCTATCTGCCCAGCGCCACCAGTTGGGTTTTCAGTTCGCTGCACACCTCGGTGGGTTTGGCTTTCGTGGGCGCGGTGGTGGGAGAGTATCTGGGCTCCAGCCAGGGGGTGGGTTACCTGATCCTGCAGGCCGAGGGCACCTTTGACATCAATACGGTGATGGCAGGCATTCTGGTTCTCACGGCGTTTGCCCTGGCACTCGACGGGTTGGTCGGCCGCATTGAAAAGCGGTTGATGAAATGGCAGCCAAAGGTGGGTGAAGTCGAAAAGCTCTGAAACGAATTCTCGTAAAACGAGAACCCGCGCATCCTTTCACATCAAGGAAACAAAAAAGCCTGCTATCTTTACAATAGCAGGCTTTAGTGCATCCATAAGGAAAATTTGGTGGGACGTGCGGGGGTCGAACCCACGACAAACGGATTAAAAGTCCGCTGCTCTACCAACTGAGCTAACGTCCCGTGCCTAGTTTCATCAACCAGAACAGCCTTGCATTATAGCGTTATTTTCAAGACTCTTTGCCTTGGTTGCCAACGCATCCAGAATCCAGCCAGCGGCGCATTGCCCGAAGGTGGCTGTAACGGCCACCACCGAGCCGTATCCGTGGCAATTGAGGCTTCCGTCCCCTTCGAGGCCGCAAGAGGCATCCGGTGGGGCTACGGCTTCTCGGCTGAAGACGCAAGGAATCGACATTTTTTTGCCGTCTTTTGGAGCACCATGGTGCTTGCGCAGGCGATAGCGCAGTTGTGCCAACAAGGGGTCGTGCGTCACATTTGCCAAGTCGGCAATGTCCACATGGTGCGCTTGCCGCTTGCCACCGGCTGCGCCCACGCTGATGAACAAGGTTCGAGTGTTGCGCGCCCATGCCGCCATAACGGTCTTGGCCTGCACTTGGTCACAGGCATCAATCACGGCATCAATGCCGTGCGGCAACAGGGTTGACCAGTTGGCGGGTTCGACAAAATCCTCGATGCAGTGCACCACGCAATCCGGGTTGATCTGCGAGATCCGATCCCGCATGGCCAGCACCTTGGCCTGACCTACAGTTCCTTCCAACGCATGGATCTGCCGATTGATATTGGACTCAGCAACATGGTCCAGGTCGATCAGTGTCAACTGTCCTACGCCGCTGCGGGCCAAGGCCTCTGCAGCCCAGGAACCAACACCGCCGATGCCGATGACCACGACATGGGAGGAGCGAATCTGGCCCGCACCTCGCATGCCATACAAGCGCTCAAGCCCACCAAACCTGCGCTGCTGTAGCGGCGAAAAGGTTGCGTCCTGTGGCTGTCCAGGCGGGGTAACCACGGAACTTGTCACTATTTGAGATGCGAAAGGCGCTCTTTGGCGGCTACTGCGGCCTCGGATTGTGGATAAACGCGCAGCAGGTCTTCCAGTGTCTTGCGCGCGCCACGTGTCTCTTTCAACTCGATCTGGCAATTGGCGATCGCCAAGGCAGCTTCAGGGGCGCGGGCGTGGCTGGGCGCGCTCGCCAGCAAGCTCTTGAAGTTGCCAATGGCCTCTTTGTAGCTGCGGTTCGCATACTGTGCATTGCCCAGCCAGAAGCGTACCGAAGGCCCATAGCCGCTGCGGGGATACTGGCGAAGGAAGGTCGTGTAGGCCGTTTCGGCATCGGCAAAACGCCCTTCCCGAAATTTTGCCAAGGCGACCTCGAAGTCCTTTTTCTCAGAAGGTTCGGCCTGAAATTCCAACCCATCCATCGTCACCTTGAGCGGCTCAAACTGCCGCAGGCGCTCGTCCACACCTGTAGCAATTTCCTTCTGGTGGCGCTGCAACTCGGTCACGTCGCGTGTTAACTGTTCATTTTGCCCGCGCAGTTTGGCCATCTCCACGCGCAGGGTCTCGATCTGCGTCTGCAGATCGAGCAAACTGCGGCGCAACTGGCTGCTGTCCTCGTTGGCGCGGCGTGCATCGTCTGCCGAGCGTTGGCTGTTTTGCTGCATGACATCCACGCGCTGGCGCATTTCAAGGATGGCGCGTCGTGCCTCACCGTCCTCGAAAATCGCCGCATACCCGACCGACAGGAACGAGCAGGAAAACACCAGAACGGCCAGCGTGCGCCCCAGGCGCAAGGAATGCATGGCGCTCATCAACGATACGACAGTTCAGCGCGGCGGTTTTGCGCATGCACTTCTTCGCCACTGCCTTGGGCTGCCAGTTTTTCCTTGCCAAAGCTGACCGCTTCCAGTTGGCCATCGGGTACGCCCAGCAGGCCCAGCGAACGGCGAACGGCTTCGGCACGCTTCTGACCAAGAGCCAGGTTGTACTCACGGCCACCACGCTCATCGGTATGGCCTTCAATGACCACCTTGCGTGCATTGCCTGACTTCATGAAACGTGCATGTGCATCGATCAGCGACTGGTAGTCCTGCTTGATGACATAGCTGTCATAGTCAAAATAAACGATTCGGCTGACCCCCACCGGGCCGGCAGCATCTGCACCCGACTGCGAGAGATCCACCCCACGCACACCGCTCTGTCCGGTGTTGCCCGCATTTGCGCCATTGGCACCCGTGGACAGTGGCGCGCCGTTCTTGTCCTCAACTGGCACATTGTCCAGATCCACTCCGGAGCTGCAACCTGCAACAAGGGCCAACACAGCCATGGCAATAGAAAGACGTTTGATCATTTAAAAACTCCTGAAAGACTGAAATAAAAATTGGTGGAAAGTTCAATGCGTCTGAAATGGACCCCAGTCCGGCTCACGAATGTCCCCGCCCTGCCCCGCCAGACGCGCCTTGATCTTGCCGTCCAGCGTGGTCGTCATCAGGGACTCCTTCCCCTGGTGCTGCGTGGCATAGACAATCAGGCGACTGTTGGGCGCAAAACTAGGGCGCTCGTCTGCCGTGGTGTCGGTAATGGCGGTAACGGCTCCGGTTGCAAGCTCCATCACATGCAGCTTGAAGGCGCCTCCGATACGGGAGATATACGCCAGGAAACGGCCATCGGGGCTCAGGCTGGGCGATATGTTGTAGCTGCCGCTGAAGGTGACCCGCTCCGCATTGCTGCCCGTACTGGCAACCTTGTAGATCTGGGGCGCCCCACCGCGGTCACTGACGAAGTAAATGCTACGCCCATCTGGTGAAAACACGGGTTCGGTATCGATTCCGGCACTCTGCATAAGCCGACGTGGCTCACCGCCATTGGCGTCGATGGTGTAGAGCTGCGAGTTGCCGTCTCGGCTCAAGGTGACGGCCAGGGAGCGCCCATCGGGCGACCAGGCTGGTGCACTATTGGAACCTCGAAAATTAGCCACCAAACGGCGGCGCCCGGTGGCCACATCGTGCACATAAACCACGGGCTTGCGCGATTCGAACGACACATATGCAATCTGCCCGCCCGATGGCGACCACGCCGGAGAAATGATGGATTCGGGGCTGGACAGGGCCGACTGGGCGTTTTCACCATCGGCATCGGCAACCCATAGACTATATCGGGGCCCGGCCTTGGTGACGTAAGCAATGCGCGTAGAGAAGACGCCCCGATCACCCGTTAGCTTTTCGTAGACAAAATCGGCAATACGGTGCGCCACCAGGCGCAAATCGCCCTGAACGACGACATAGCTTTGCCCGCCCAGATCCTGCCCGCGCACCACGTCCCATAGACGAAAGCGAACGTCGAAACGCCCATCACCCAAGCGGGTGATGCTGCCGGAGACCAGTGAGTCGGCCGTCTTCTGGCGCCAAAGCGCCAAATCAGGGCGGGAAACTTCATCCAACCGTGCCCCGGCCGTGTCCACACTGCGGAACTGGCCGCTGCGCTCCAGATCGGCCTGCACAATGCTGGCGATTTTCTGGGGTGACTGGGCCTCGTCCCGAAACGGGGCGATCGCAATGGGCAACTGCGTCATGCCAACACCCGAGACTTCGACCCGAAACTGGGCCAGCGCGGGGGCGGCGGCCAGCGAGGCCATAGCAGCCATGAGCAGGCGACGCGAGGGATACGGCATTGCCGAAGAAAGAGAATTTTGGAGAGATCGTTCGTTGTTCATTCGCAGCCAGGAGCAACCAGACAAAAGCCGATTGTCAGCCTTGAATGTTACACACTGGAAAATACCCTGGTGTCACAAACTGTTGAGCATGGCTGCAAAAAGTAGAATCCGGGCTTCATGCAAGCTCCAGATCACGGCGCCAATCCCGCCCCAGACAACGCCCCCCCTCCCCCTTCCGAGCGACTGACCGTCCGGCTGTCCCGGCTTTCTGTCTACTTTGGCAACCAACGGCTTGGCTGGACTGCGGCCGTCATTGCCACCTTGGTCGGCGCCATCACTGAACCCCTGATTCCAGCATTGCTGCAACCCTTGCTGGACCAGGGTTTCACCAAAGGCACCCTGCACCTCTGGATGGTCCCAGCAGCCATCATGGGCGTTTTTTTGGTGCGCGGCCTAGCCCAGTTTGTGGCGCAGTATGCGCTGGCCCGCATTGCCAACGAAGGCATGCTGGCTCTGCGCGCCGCCCTATTTGACCGCCTTTTAGCGGCAGAAATGGGCCTGTTCACACGGCAAAGCGCCAGCACGCTGTCGAATACGGTTGTTTACGAGGTGCAGACCGGCGCCACGCTGCTGGTGCAGGCCTTGCTGGGGATTTCGCGTGACGGCTTTACCCTGGTGGCCCTGCTGGGCTACCTGCTCTACCTCAACTGGCAGCTCACACTGATCGTGGCCGTGGTCGTGCCCGGCGTGGCCTGGATCATGAAGACGCTTTCGCGTCGCCTCTACCACCTCACTAAAAGTGGGCAGCAAGCCACCGACGAGCTGGCTTACGTAGTCGAGGAAAACGTGCTCGCGCACCGCATGGTACGCCTGCATGCCGCACAGCCTGGGCAAGCCCGGCGGTTCGACATTTTGAGCCGTCGCTTACGCAGCCTGGCCATCAAGTCCACCATTGCCGCCTCTGCCATGACACCCCTCACGCAACTGCTGGCAGCAGCGGCCCTGTCGACCGTTATTTGCGTGGCGCTATGGCAAAGTCGCGTTGCCGGTACGGCGCAGGATGTGACTGTGGGTGGCTTCGTGGCCTTCATCACCGCCATGTTGATGCTGATCGCTCCGATTCGCCGCCTTGCTGATGTGGCCAGCCCCATCACCCGGGGCGTAGCAGCGCTGGAGCGCGGCCTACATCTGCTGGGAGATACCCCGGCGGAGAGCGGTGGCAACTATGCCCCCAGCCAAGTCGGCGGCGCCATTGTGCTGCAGGACGTCAGCGTGGCCTTTGCTCCCGACCAGGCACCTGCGCTGAATGGTGTGACGCTGGAGGTGCGACCCGGTGAAATTGTGGCACTGGTGGGCCCTTCGGGCGCAGGCAAAACCACCCTGGTCAACCTGCTGCCGCGCTTCGTGCAGCACAGCACGGGCCAAATTCTGCTGGATGGGCATGCGCTACAGGACTGGAACCTGGCTGCCTTGCGGGCCCAATTCGCCCTGGTCAGCCAGGACGTGGTCATGTTCAATGACAGCATTGCCGCAAACGTCGCCCTTGGACAGGCCGTAGATGCACAGCGGGTGCAAGAGTGCCTGCAGGCCGCCAATCTGGCCGAGCATGTGGCCGCACTGCCGCAGGGCATGCATACCATGGTCGGGCACAACGCCACCCAGCTGTCGGGCGGCCAGCGCCAGCGCCTGGCGATTGCACGGGCGCTGTATAAAAACGCCCCCATCCTGATCCTGGATGAAGCGACGTCCGCCCTGGACACCGAATCCGAACGGCTGGTGCAAGAGGCCTTGCAACGCCTCATGCAGGGGCGCACTACCCTGGTGATTGCACACCGGCTCTCCACCATTGAACATGCCGACCGCGTGGTTGTGATGGAGCGTGGGCGCATTGTTGAGCAAGGCACCCATGCTGAACTCCTCGCGCAAGACGGGCTGTACGCACGGCTACAGGCACGCCCCGCGCCCGCTTAACTACCAGCGCCCCCGGTTCGGTTGACGCTGGCGAATGGCCTGCGCAATCAGGTCGGCCATGTCTTTGCGGCTGGCTCGCAGGGCAAAATCAGCAGCACTCAAACCCAACTGGTTCTTGAGCGAGGGGTCAGCCCCCTCTTGCAACAACAACTGCACCGACTCGCGTGTGCCGTAGTGCACGGCCATCATCAACGGCGTGGTGCCGTTGGGCGAAGCGGCGTCGATAAAGGCATGGTTTTCCAGGAGCAGCGCAATGATGGTGGCCTGCTGCGGCTGTGTGCCCGTGGCAGCATAGTGCAGAGGCGCCCAGCCGGGCTTGTTGACATCCGCATCGCGCGCGATGAGTGCACGCACAGCCTCCAGATGACCGCGCAGGGCCGCCATCATAAGGGGGCTCTCGTCCTGCGCGTTGCGCACCTCCACCTGCAGGTTGCGCGCCTGCATCAGCGCATCAAAGGCCTTGAGCGTATCGGCCTTCAGCGCCAGCATCAGCCCGACCTGGCCCCGAGGATCGCGCGTATTGGGGTCAAAGCCGCGCTGTAGCAGCGTCGTGATAGTGGCCGCATCGTCACGCTGGATGGCGACAAAAAAATCCTCATACGACCCAGCCCAGGCAGGCACACAGGCGGCAGCACCCAACACCAAAAAACCGCGGCGCAACACCTTCATGCCCGAACTCCCGAGAACAAACGATCAAAGTTCTGGCTGGTGGCTTGCGCAACGGCCTCCACCTCGATCCCACGAATGCTTGCAATTTGCCGCGCCACGTGGGGAACGAAGGACGGATTGTTGGTTTTCCCTCGGTACGGCACGGGGGCTAAATAGGGGCTATC
>Ga0073900_10002217_pt1 | contig 10374 bp, 14 predicted proteins | sample KloWWTmetKNB5Kit_FD_66666 | JGI IMG/M metagenome (GOLD analysis project Ga0073900, IMG submission 66666) | Active sludge microbial communities from Klosterneuburg, Austria, studying microevolution and ecology of nitrifiers - Klosterneuburg... | ecosystem: Engineered > WWTP > Aerobic digester >... | reverse complement strand
AGAATGAAATTGATTACGATTGCTAATAATAGACAATATAATGATTATAGGTAGTAAAGCAATGAAGTATTATTTTTCAGACTTTCCAAGAGAACCTAAGGATTTAGATGTTATTAAAGGAATGCCGGCAAGAATAATTCATAACAATACTTTAAGAACTGAGTATTTAGATAATCCTGTATTAGCTAAACATTATAGTGATAAGTATGGTACAGATTCTCCAACTTACATATGTAAAAATGAACTATACACGCTTAAAGTATCTCACTCATTATGGGATTTAGATAATGGTAGCTGGGAGAAACATATTTGGGATATCCAATTTATGAAAGCAAGAGGTTGTAAACTTATACGTAAATTATTTTATGACTTATATGCTTACTGGGAAACAATACATGGTAAAAGAAAAACTTCTAATCTTGAAATGAGTGCTGAAGATTTCTTTGATAATGCAATTAAATACGATATTCCTCATGATGATATACATGAGTTATTGATTAAACACCCTTATTTTAAGGGTCAATCTGAACCAACGTATAAGAAAATATTGAAAGATGGAGCGGAGGTTGATGTATGTATGGATAAGTTTAAAAAATTAACAGAAAAAGAAAAATTTAATGTTACTTTTGAAGAAGTTGGTGTAATGATGTTAGAAAATCGTTATCCTAAAGACTTACATTGGAGAAAAAAGTATGGAAGAATGTTAAAAAAATTTATTCTTTTCCATTGTAAAGTAGAACAAGGTATATGGATTATTCAAAACCATAAAGAATTGTTAACTAATGTACCGTTTAATACTGAGGAATTTATTGATAATTTAAAAAATAAGTAAACATGGATTATACTAAATTAAACAAAGACCTTAAGAATCTACAAGACATTAAACTTAAAAAAGTATCGAGTTTTGTACCAGATGATTACGAAGAAGAAAAGCATGATGGTGAAGAATCAGAAAGAATAGATATCTATGATTTGGGACAAGAGGGTTTATTCTTAAAGGTTATTACTACAAGTGATAGCTATGGAACTGAATTAGGAGTATCTTCTATTCAATTTGTTAAGCCTGTTACAAGACCTGTAACACAATATGAACCAGTATGAACATAACAGACGAAACAAATAAAATCTTTGATTCTAATAAAGGATTTGATGCTTTTAAAGCTAGGATTGAAATAGAACTTGGAACAGAAGAAATTGAAGATTTATTCTTTGATTTATGTAATGGGAAAACAGATCTTCCTTATAATGGAAAAGTAGTACACGATAATTCTGTTATCGATAGAGATTCATACGGAACTGAAGATTCAACATTAGAGTATATTGTTTATTTTGAAGACTATGATACTTACGTTAGCTTTTATGGTATTAGAGGATCGCATAGTGGTACTGAATTTTATGGTTACAAGGCTGTAGTACCTAAGATTAAAGAAATTACTATTTACGAATAAAATCAATAATTATGGAATTTGGAGAATTAATAGAACTTTTACAGAGTAAGCGTACTACTTTATCGTATGGTGATCTAAAATATTTTGAAGAAGCATTTGATGAAAGAACATTTGCTTATGAATCATGGAGTCAGGAAAAAAAACTTAACTGGTGTCTTCAAAATGATGTACCTGCTTGGGAAGAAGTTGAACAATTTGGAGGTGAAGGTATGGGTGATAATTGGTACAGTGTTAAATACTTTCCTTCTTTAGACATGTATGTTAAAATAAGTACATACTATCAGTCATATAGTGATATCGAATTTGATGATTTTAAAAATTGTTGTAGGCAAGTAACGCCTGTAGAGAGAACAGTAACATTTTATGAGTAGTACAAAATATTCTTCATTTGAGGAATTAAAACAGTTTATCAAAAGTCATTATTTACAAAAAGTATTTTTTGATGATTATTTTGACTATGAAGATTATCTTGATCTTAATGATGAATTAACAGAACAAGAGTTTGAAGACTTTAAGAAAGACTTTGAAATGGTAGAGTCTGTATGTAATTCTGATGAATTATATTCAGTTGCTTATTTTAAAGATCTTAATGTATATATATGTTTAACAGGCACATATGATTCTTATGGTGCTGGAGATCATGAGTATGATGAAGATATAACACAAGTATATCCTAAAGAGGTAAGTGTTATTACATATGTTAACCATATTCCAGAAGATTAATTTAACAACTTAAAAATCATTTTTATGACGTGGGAAGAATTTGATTTAGAGGTAGAAAAGGATTTTAAAAATACTTGCAAAGAACTTGCTCTAATAAGAGAAAAACTAAAAAAGAAGTTAGTTCTCAATAAATAGTTAATTAATTGTTTTTAGTGTTTAATACTTAATTAATTGAAAATAGAAACTATAAGATTATAGTGTATGTTTTTGATTAGTTAAGTATTTTTATGTTATTGTTTCATTCATTAAAAACAAAACTCTTATGTTAAGAGAAAGTAAAGCAAACAAAGTTAGTAAGATTGTTAAATCAGTCAGAGAAAAGAAAGTTAAAGATCCTTCCACAACTGTCCCCTTCAGAGTAGAACTTAGAGAAAATCAGAAACAAATTATCCAAAGACTAAAGGATAATGAGATTACTGTATTGATAGGTAATGCTGGAACAGCTAAAGACTTTATGCAGTTATTCAGAGCTGTTGATGGGTTAGTTAAAAAGGAATTTGAAAAGATTATTGTTTGTAAACCTATTGTTGAAATAGGTAGATCTATGGGTTTTCTTCCTGGAGATTTAAATGCTAAACAGGAACCTTATGTTAAATCATTTTATGATAACTTAGCTAAGATTGTAGGTAAAGATAGAGTAGCATTTATCAAACCTAAAATTGAGTTTCAAGCTGTTAATTTCTTAAGAGGAAATACATTTGATGAAAATTCTGTTATTATCTTATCTGAAGCACAAAACCTTACTTTACATGAGCTAATGTCTTTTATCACTAGATTACCTGAATCCTCTAAGCTTTTTATTAATGGAGATTTAGATCAATCAGATATAAAAGATAGTGGTCTGTATGATTTCTTAGAGATTCTCAAAGACGATGAAGAAATAGAAATTATTGAATTGGGTGATTCTTTCCAAATGAGAAGAAAACTAATCACTAGATTAACAAAGAAATACAATGAGTATAAAAAAAACAAATGCTCCAGATCTATCAAATCCAGCAAGCTGCTTGACGTATAACCCTACGTATAATCCTTCTAGTGGTAATTTATCTTATGGTAATAGTACTACTTTAATGACTATGCCTAATGGAATACAAGGACCAGTTGGAAATACTGGACCTGTTGGAAATCCTGGAATAACAGGAGTAAAAGGTAAAGATGACTTACAAAGTACACCACATGCTCATTTTTACAAAGGAGCTTTAGAATTATTTTGGGATTTCCATAGGATAGAAGACGATGAGTATAATGAATTATATCAATTATTACGCAATAATGAAACTTTGATGTTAGCTATTAAAAAATTAGATAAGAGAAAAAGTGAATTATATGGAATACACATTAACTGTAAAAGAATTCCATTTGAAACAAAGTACGAATGTAAGTTTCTTGGAGCATCTTGTTCTCCTACTAATGGTTTAATTGCTTCATATACATTAATGAATCAAATCATTCCTATGAACATGTTAAATAAACTTCCCCTAATACACTCTCTTGCTTACTATCAAGATGATTTTTATGATTTAATTAAAGAAAACAACAAATAAATAAATGAAAGAATTAGAACGTTCCCTCATATATATTGCACATATAGATTTTATTGACTATATGTTAAATAAAGAGTTAATGACTGAAGAACAACATAATGATTTTTATAACTTACTTAGCAATAAAGATACTGTACGATTAGCTGTTAATAAGTTAAGAGGAGATTATGGAGAAGAAATGAAGAAAATCAATTTGTCTTTTTCATACAATGGTGGTGGAGATAGTGGAGATATAGAAATGGAAGATGAATCTTTTCGAGAGCCATTTGAACTTACAATGGATAAATTATCTGATAGTATTGATTATGACTGGTACAATAATGATGGAGGTGATGGTGAAGCAATTTTTGATTTATTTAATTTTACTTTTAGTTATGATGGTGTTTCTTATGTAAGAGATTCAGTAGAAGAATCAGGTGAATTTACTTTTGAAGAAATGTTTGAAAATATCGATTAATATGTCACCATACAACCATTGTCTTACTCAAGCAAATAAATTTGGAGGTTTACCTAAAGATTATGAAGAAATTAACTTCTTTATAGACTCTTCCAAACTACATTATCCTTTCTGGATGCATAGAGCAATAACACATAATTCTTTCTTTATAGGTATTTGTGAAAGAATATTTGGTTCGCATATTGTCAATTCAAGCAATATGATTGTTCCTGTAAGAGTTATTGCTGAAGAACATATCAAAGAAGATTGTGATGGTAAAATACCAACGATACAAGATTGGTTAGTTGCCATATCAAATAAAGATCAACTTAAATGGATGAATGGTCCTAGAAAAGAAGATATTGAATTAAGTAAAAAACTTTGTAACTTAAATAACGAATAATATATGACGAGATATAGTATATTCCCAATTGAAAAGCAGGATTTATGGGAAAGATATAAAAATGCACAATCACAATTTTGGATTGCAGAAGAAGTTGATTTGTCTCAAGATAAATGGGACAAATTAACTACTGAAGAAAAAAGAATACTCAAACAGGTATTAGGTTTCTTTACTGTTTCAGATGGTATTGTTATGGAAAACATAGCCACATCTTTTATCAGTGCAGTAGAAGAACCTGAAGCAGAATTTTATTACAGTCAACAGCTCTACATTGAAGGAGTGCATGCTGAACTATATGGATTGTTTATTGAGTCTTATATAAAAAATGAGTCTGAGAAGAACGAATTATTCACTCCTATAGAAAGTATGGAGACAGTAAAGAAAAAGGCACAGTGGGCCTTAAAATGGCTAAATTCGGAATCTTTCATTGAAAGGTTAGTAGCATTTTCATGTGTAGAAGGAATCTTTTTTTCAGGATTATTTTCTATAATTTTCTATTTTAGACAAGGAGGTTTATTACCTGGTCTTTGTGCTGGCAATGAACTTATATTCAGAGATGAAAATGGTCATTATGAATTTGCATTAAACTACTATAAGAATTATACACAAGGTTTATCAAAAGAAAGACTTAAAGAAATTATTCTCGAGGCTCTCGAGATTGAAAAAACATTTATAGCTGAAACATTAGAATCTGGATTACCAGGACTTACTCCTTCTATGATGAACCAATACATTGAGTATGTAGCTGATACTATTCTTACTGATTATGGACTACCTAAAGAATTTAATGTAGGTCAACCATTAGCTTATATGGATAGAATTCTTTTAGATACTAGAAGTAATTTCTTTGAACGTAGAAGTACTTCTTATTCTAGAGTAACTACTACTGATTCTTTAATTGATGAAGATTTTTAAACTATACAAACTGTGTAAATGAATATAAAAAAAAGTAACCAGGTAGAACAGAAGTTTGATCCTAATAAAATACTCAAGAGAATTACTGATCAATCTAAAGGACTTAATGTTCAGGTTGAAGAAGTATTTAAGAAAGCTATACAAGGTGTTATTGAAGGAATGTCTACTAAAGAAATAGATAATCTAGTTGCTATATCAGCAGCTGACCTTATTCCAGAACATCCTGATTATTCTCTATTAGCTTCTAGGATTATTATTACTCGTCAAGGAAAGATCATAGGAGTGAAACCTAAAGATACAGATTTCTTATTTGATTTCTTTGGTATTAGATCTTTCTTTCACAAGTACTCTTTACGTAATGATGAAGGTGAACCATTAGAGTTACCTCACATGATGTATGACAGAGTAGCTAAAACATTTGCTAAAGATAAAGAAGAAGAAAAAGAGTTTTATTCTTTCTTGAGTAATAGGAAATGGACAGGAGCTACACCTATCCTTACTAATGCAGGTACAGTACGTAAATCTTATATCTCTTGTTTTGTAAAAGATACACAAGTATTAACAAATAAAGGATTTAAAAATATTCAAGATTGTATCATTGGTGATGAGGTGATAACTCATACTAATAATATAAAAAAGATTACTGATGTTTTTAAAAATGAAAGATTAGGTAGGGATTTATATGATTTAAAAGTTTATGGTACACCTGTTATTACAGTAACTGAAAATCATAAATTTTTATCGTATAATAATAAATTAAAATCTTTAGGTAAAAACCCAGAATTTACGGAATTAAAAAATATTAGAGTTGGAGATTACATTAAGTCTGTTTCTGATAATTCTTTAAGGGTTAGTAGTGAAATTATAAGAATTTCCGATTACTCAAACATTATAGATAAGGATTGGAGAACTTACAAATCAACATTAATTACAAAAATAGTAGATATTGAAACTATAGAAACAGAATCTGATTTTCAATATAATGTTACGTATGAAGGTAGTAAAAATACTCAGTTAATAAAAAAATACCATTCTTTTGTAAAACAATTTGAAATTACTCCTGAACTTGCAAAGTTTATAGGTTTATATTATGGAGATGGTAATTTAGTAAAAACTCTAGAGCAAGGAATTCAAGGAATAAATATTACTTGTGCTGCAAAAGCTCAAAATATTGTAGATTTTGTAAAATACATAAGTAAAAAGTATTTTAATATTGAACCTAAGATTTATAATAGTAAATCTAAAGATGGAAGAACTTGGATTAAATGTTTTATTCATTCTAGAATATTGGGAATTTTATTTAAAGAATTGTTTGGTCATTATTTTGATCAAAAAAAAATATATAAAGGTATATATGATTGGGATAAGCCTTTACTTGATGGGTTATTAACAGGAATAATTTCGTCTGATGGAAATGTAACTAAAGAAGGAGATGTTAGATTTCAAATAGCAAATCCTAATTTAGTTAAAGAATTATTTGGTGTATTTAAAAAAAATAATTATGATGTTCGTTTATCTATAGCAAATCAATACAGAATTAAATTGAATGGAGAAAAAAGAGCTACTCAATACAGATTAGATTTTGGAACAAATAATGAATTACTTAAATATATTACAAAATCATATGATGATAATAGATTAGAAATTGAGTATAATAAGAAACAAAGGTTTATTCTTAAAATAGGTAATGATTGTTTCTATAAAGTACAATCAATCATTAAATCAGATAATGTAGATACTTTTGTATATGATCTTGAAGTTGAAAATGATCATAGTTATTGTGTAGAAGGTTTAATAGCTCATAATTGTAATCTTACTACGCTTATAGAAGATGATACTAGTTCTATACTTTCTACATTGAATGACATATCATTTTCTTCTAGAGATGGAGCAGGTATTGGATTACACATTCATAAGCTAAGAAGTGAGAAATCTTTGGTATCTAGTTTTAAAGGTACTGCTGGAGGTGTAGTTAGATTTGCTGATATGGTTCAATCTCATATGCGATTCTTCAAGCAAGGTAATAGATCTGGATCTGCTGCTTTATACTTAGGTGTATGGCATAGAGACATCCTAGAATTTCTTAGTCTTAGATTACCAACAGGTGATGAGAAACTTAGAACTAGGGATTTATTTACAGCTGTATGTTTGCCTGATATCTTTATGGAGAAACTAAAAGCCGGTGAAGAACTTTGGTATACGTTTTGTCCTAATGAGGTCATAAAAGCTGGTAAAAAACCTTTACATGAAACTTGGGGAGCTGAATTTAAAACTCTATACAACGAGTATGATCAATTGGGTTTGGGTCATCCTATTCCTATACGTGAAATATGGGACTTACTAATTAGAGCACAAGTTGAAGGAGGCATGCCTTATACTTTCTTTTGGGATAACGCTAATAGACATAACCCACAAAAACATTTAGGTGTTATTACAGGCTCTAATTTATGCGCGGAAATAGTTGAAGTAACTAGAGCTAATTATACAGCTCAGTGCACACTAGGTTCTATTAACCTACAAACTAATCTTACATTAGAAGATATAGCTGATTCAGCTAGAGTTCTCACTAGATTCCTTAACAGAGTTATAGATCTTAATCAATGGTCTACTGAAGGAGCTAGAATAGCTGGATTAGAACAAAGGGCGTTAGCTCTTGGTGTGTCTGGTATGGCTGATTACTTAGCAATGAATAAAATTAATTATGAAGAATCTGCTGAACAGCAAGAAGAAATAATTAAAACCATTTACAATGCTGCTTTTACTGAATCTCATAGATTAGCTGTAGAAGAAGGTATTGAATTACCATGTTGGAAAGATTCTGTCTATGATAAAGGAGGATGCCAACATACATTATTTTACAATAACCATAAGGTAGCTAATTCGCTATTTATTGGTTTAATGCCTACTGCAAGTACAAGTGTATTGGTAGGAGTAAATGAATCTTTTGAACCTTTTGAATCTAATTTGTTTATACGTAAGATAGATAATGGAGAGTTTGTCATGATAAACAAACACCTTGTTAGAGACTTACAAGAATTAGGTCTATGGAATAAACAAATGGTTGAAGATCTCAAGTACTATGAAGGTAGTGTTCAACAAATGGACATACCAGATGAAATTAAAAAGCGTTATAAAACAGTCTGGGAAATGAAACCTAGATTAGTATTAGATACCGCTATAGCTAGACAAAAATGGGTTGATCAATCTCAATCTTTAAATATGTATTATGCTGATCCTAAATCTAATACAATTAGTACAGCATTAATTTATGCTTGGGAAGGAGGTCTTAAGACAGGATCTTACTATACTAAGGTTAAATCTAAATTAGACAAACCTAAGCGTTTGGGACAAGAACAAAAAACAAGTACTACTATAAGTCCAGGATGGACAATTGACTGTTTTGGTTGTAGTGCATAATAAGGACTTTTTTATTCAAATAATAGATAGCTGCCTATAGAAGTATAGGTGGCTATTTTTTTACATTAAATAAACTATTAATTCATGATTATTGATTATGATGAATGGTTTGAACAATACAAACCTATTGCAAATTTAAACCCGTACTCTTCTTTTTATGATGGAGAGGGAAGTAATATTATCTTTGATGCACATGGAGATGATTTCAAACAAGTACGGAAAGTATTTAATGATCCAGATACAACTGATTTAGTATGGACTTGTGTAACTGAAGGTGAAACTTCTTTTATTATACCTGGTTTACATATGGTAAATAGGGATTCTTACTACATTACTGAAGTACCTCATGATAATAAAAACATAGAGGTTAATAATAATGAAGTAATTACCCTTGAAGAAACTATTGGAATAGCAAGTATTATATTAAAACATTTCAAACTTAGATTTAAAGAAGAAGATTTAAGATCTTTTTATTTAAAGAATATTAACGTTAATTACAAAAAAGATATGTATATTGTGCCTCAAGCAAAAAGTTTATTATTTGATTTTATGGATGGTTTAATCAATGAACTAAGTGATGAACAGCTTGAATTTATTAATGATAGGTATGATTTCCTATGACTGAAAAAATTAATGAAAAAATACGTATGTAAATGATTCAAAAGAAAAAAATACAATGTAAGACTTGTGGTAAAGACTGTTACACTGGACAAAGGTCTATGTGTACAGTCTGCTACAACAAAGAAAATAAGCTAAAAGCTGCTTTAAAGTTAAAGTCTGAGAAAGCTAAGGAGAAACTTAAAGTTAAAAGAGCTAGAGCTAAAGAGAAAAAGATTATAAGTAAGCACAGTATACTCACGCTTATTCAAAGACTGGTTAGGTTTTGTAATGAACCTGTGTGTATAACATGTGATAAAGTACCTTATGGAACTAACTTTATCACTGGGGGACATTTTATATCCAGGAGAAAGAATAGTACTTGTTATCTTGTAGAAAATATCAATCCTCAATGTTCTTACTGTAATAGTGATCAATCTACTTCAGGTAAGTCTTATCTTCATGGATCTAAAATAGATCTTCAAGAAGAAGGGTTAGCTATGAAATTATGGAAGATGAGTCAGGTAACATATTCTTTTAGTAGGGATGAATTAAAAGAAATGGCTGATAAAGTAACTGAAGCTTTGAATAAAGTTGCTTTATTAGAAAGTATTGAAGACAAGAATCAAGTATTAAAAGATTTTGAATCGTATCAAAAGAGTACCAATTGGTATCAAAGCATATTAAAACAAATAAATTAATTACTGTGAGTAATAAAATTCAAATAGTTAGAAGAAATTGCTGTAATACTATATTTGCAGCTTGTGTTGAGCCATATTGTTATACAGATGATGATTGGACTAAACAATTAAAAATATATGCGGAAGAAGGTAGAAAAATAGAAATAGTTACTGATTTTAGATTTGAACCATGTACGTGTAAACCAATTGA
>Ga0073900_10002216_pt1 | contig 10375 bp, 7 predicted proteins | sample KloWWTmetKNB5Kit_FD_66666 | JGI IMG/M metagenome (GOLD analysis project Ga0073900, IMG submission 66666) | Active sludge microbial communities from Klosterneuburg, Austria, studying microevolution and ecology of nitrifiers - Klosterneuburg... | ecosystem: Engineered > WWTP > Aerobic digester >... | reverse complement strand
TTCGGCCGTTTGCGCGACGACAGACACCGCTCGGGGCGAAAAACGCTTGCCCAGCGAGCAAAATCAGGCGATCTTGAAGTCAAGCGGCAGGCCACTTGGGGAATGTCGGTTCCTACGACTACATGAGAGCGAAATGACGTCCAATCTCGAAGCCGATTTCGTCATCATCGGTTCCGGCTCGGCCGGATCGGCCATGGCCTACCGTCTGTCCGAGGACGGCAAGCACTCGGTCATCGTCATCGAGTTCGGCGGCACCGACGCCGGACCGCTGATCCAGATGCCGTCGGCACTGTCGATCCCCATGAACATGGCGCATTACGACTGGGGTTTTTCGACCGAGCCGGAACCGCATCTCGGCGGACGCCGGCTGGTGACGCCACGCGGCAAGGTGATCGGCGGCTCGTCGTCCATCAACGCCATGGTCTATGTGCGCGGCCACGCGCATGATTTCGACCACTGGGCCGAACAGGGCGCGGCCGGCTGGAGCTATGCCGACGTGCTGCCCTATTTCAAGCGCATGGAAGATTCCGACGGCGGCGAGGAAGGCTGGCACGGCAGCAGCGGCCCGCTGCACGTGCAGCGCGGCTTCCGCCGCAACCCGCTCTATCAGGCTTTTATGGAAGCCGGGGCGCAGGCAGGCTTCGAATTGACCGACGACTACAACGGCTCGAAGCAGGAAGGCTTTGGGCCGATGGAGCAGACCATCTTTCGCGGACGGCGCTGGTCGGCCGCCAACGCCTATCTCAGGCCGGCGCTGAAACGGCAAAACGTGCGCCTCGTCAAAGGCTTCGCCCGGCGTGTGGTGATCGAGAATCAACGCGCCATCGGGGTCGAGATCGAGGCTCACAAGCAGATTCAAGTCGTCAAGGCGCGCCGCGAGGTGATCGTCGCCGCCTCCTCGATTAACTCGCCGAAGATCCTGATGCTGTCCGGCATCGGCCCCGGCGCCCACCTGAAGGCAAACGGCATCGAGGTGGTCGCCGACCGGCCCGGCGTCGGGCAGAACCTTCAGGACCATCTTGAACTCTACATCCAACAGGAATCGACGAAGCCGATTACGCTGAACTCGGTTCTCAATCCCTTCTCCAAGGCGCTGATCGGCGCACAATGGCTGTTCTTCAAGTCGGGGCTCGGCGCCACCAACCATTTCGAGGCCGCCGCCTTCGTGCGCTCCGCCGCCGGCGTCGACTATCCGGATATCCAGTATCACTTCATCCCCGCCGCCGTGCGCTACGACGGCAAGTCGGCAGCCAAGGCGCACGGCTTCCAGGCGCATGTCGGGCCGATGCGCTCGAAGTCGCGCGGGGCGGTAACGCTGCGCTCACCCGACCCGAAGACGAAGCCGAAAATCCAGTTCAACTACATGTCGCAGCCCGACGACTGGCGGGATTTCCGCCATTGCATCCGGCTCACCCGCGAGATCTTTTCGCAAGCCGCGTTCGATCCTTTCCGGGGTGAGGAAATCTCACCCGGCAAGGCGGTGCAGAGCAACGAGGAACTGGACAATTTCATCCGCAACCATGTGGAGAGCGCCTTCCATCCGTGCGGCACCTGCCGCATGGGCCGCGCCGACGATATCGGCAGCGTGGTCGATCCCGAATGCCGGGTCATCGGCGTCGAGGGCCTGCGCGTAGCCGATTCCTCGATCTTCCCGCGCGTCACCAACGGCAACCTCAACGGGCCGTCGATCATGACCGGCGAGAAGGCGTCCGACCATATCCTCGGCCGCACGCCGCTTTCCCCCTCCAATCAGGAGCCGTGGATCAATCCGCGCTGGCAAACCAGCGACCGATGAGCCATTACGTGTCCGACCGCCTTGCAGCAGGAACAGCGTCATGAAAGCCCAGCCCACCGCCTCGCACTACATCAACGGCCGCTTCGTCGAGGACGATCAGGGCGCACCGCTGCCGGTCGTCTATCCGGCGACGGGCGAGACCATCGCGACGTTGCATTCGGCGACGCCGAACATCGTCGAACTGGCGGTCGAGGCGGCGCGCGCAGCGCAAGGAGCCTGGGCGCGCATGAAGCCGGTGGAACGCGGCCGCGTCCTGCGCCGCGCCGCCGACATCCTGCGCGAGCGCAACGCCGACCTCGCCCGGCTGGAAACGCTGGACACAGGCAAGGCACTCCAGGAAACGCTGGTGGCGGACGCGCCGTCTGCCGCCGACTGCCTCGAATTCTTCGGCGGCGCGATCGCGGCCTATAACGGCGAGGCCGTCGATCTCGGCGGCCCGTTCGCCTATACGCGGCGCGAGCCGCTTGGCGTGTGCGTCGGCATCGGGGCGTGGAACTACCCGATCCAGATCGCCGGCTGGAAATCGGCGCCGGCGCTCGCCATGGGCAACGCCATGGTGTTCAAGCCCTCCGAGAACACACCGCTTTCGGCGCTGGCGCTTGCCGAAATCTACACCGAGGCGGGGCTGCCGGACGGGCTGTTCAACGTCGTTCAGGGTTACGGCGACGTGGGCGCGGCCTTGGTCGAACATGAAGCTGTCGCCAAGGTTTCCGTCACCGGCTCGGTGCCGACCGGGCGGCGGGTGCTGTCGCTCGCCGGCTCGAAGATGAAGCACGCCACCATGGAGCTCGGCGGCAAGTCGCCGCTGATCGTCTTCGACGACGCCGACCTCGAAAACGCCATCGGCGGCGCAATGCTCGGCAATTTCTATTCGACCGGGCAGGTGTGCTCGAACGGAACCCGCGTCTTCGTCCACGAGGCGATTCACGACCGCTTTGTCGAACGGCTGGTGGAACGCACGAAGAAAATCCGCATCGGCGACCCGCTCGATCCTGAAACGCAGATGGGACCGCTGGTCAACAAGGCGCAGCACGACAAGGTGCTTTCCTATATCGGCGTCGGCAGGCAAGAAGGCGCGACGCTTGCCTGCGGCGGCAACGTGCCATCGCTGCAAGGCTTCAGCGGCGGCTTCTTCGTTGAGCCGACCGTCTTCACCGATGTCACCGACACCATGCGCATAGCGCGCGAGGAGATTTTCGGGCCAGTGATGAGCGTGCTGAAGTTCAGCGACGAGGACGAGGTGGTGGAGCGCGCCAACGCGACCGAGTTCGGACTGGCGGCGGGCGTGTTCACGCGCGACCTCGCCCGCGCGCATCGCGTCATCGGCGAGTTGCAGGCCGGAACCTGCTGGATCAACGCCTATAACCTGACGCCGGTCGAAATCCCCTTCGGCGGCGTCAAGCAGTCGGGCATCGGCCGCGAGAACTCGCTGGCAGCCCTTTCGCTCTATTCGCAGATCAAGGCGGTCTATGTAGAAACCGGAGACGTCGCCAGCCCTTACTGAGGGTCGGAGCTATCGCCTGCGGAATCCCCAGTCCGCTACGAGAGCGTTTCAGCGGCCGGCGGTGCAGTCGAGATACTGCGTCAGCGCGCAGACCAGATGGTAGAAGATCGAGGCGGGCACCTCCGTTGCCCGGGAGCGGCCGCGCTCGTCGATGCGATCGACCCACAGGCCGACAGGCGCCGGGTCGATATGCCAGCGGAACAGCCGGCCGACGCGCTCCTCGATCTCGGGCTTCATGTCCGGCCCGCCGGTGCGATCGAGCGCGATGGCCGCTTTGACCGCTTCCGTTTGCGGCCAGCTTCGCGACACGCCGTCCAGCGGCAGGCCAGTCCGCGACACCGCCCCGTAGGCGAGACCGGTGGCACGGTTCAGCCCGTTGGCGATCGCCGAGGCATAGAGCTTGCGGGCAAAGGCATCAAGGTCCTGCTGCCCGCTGCGGGCGGCGAAATCAACCAGCAGCGAGGCCCATTCGAAATGATGGCCCGGCTCCGTCCACGTCCCCCTTTCGCCCGCTGCCGGCCGCCAGTTGTCGTCGAAATATTCGCCGAGCGTCCAGCTTTCGGCGTCGAAGAAATGGCTGCGGAACAGATCGACGACGCGTGCCGCCCGGCGCAGATAGGTGCGGTCGCCGGTTGCATCGTACCAGGCCATGAACGCTTCCAGCAGATGCATATGCGGGTTGGAACGCCGCTCGCTTTCCCCATCCAGGGTTTCGAGGAAGCCGGTCATGCGGCTGTCTTCCAGATGCGCGTCGAGGAAGGCGAACGTCTGCTCGCCCAGAGCCAGCGCGTCAGGGTTGCCGCCCATATGCGCATGCGCCAGCGCCAAGAGCACGCAGGAATGGTCGTAGGCGTCTTCCGCCGGATCGGCGACGCTGCCGTCGACGTTCAGGGTACGCACCCAGCCGCCACGGTCCGTACGGCCCTTGCTGGCCATGAAGGCGATGCCATGGGCGATCAGGCTTTCGGCCGGCCCATTCCAGCCCCGCGCCTTGGCGACGGCAAAGGCATAGACCTGCCGCGCCATGGTGCGCATGCGCTTGGGCTTCATAAGGGGGTTGGCGTCGAAATCCAGCGCCTCGTAGAAGCCGCCGTGGCGCTCGTCCACGCCACGCGTCGACCACAACGGCAACGTCTCCTCGAACAGCCAATGCTGCACGCGATGCCGCCATGCACCGCTTTCGACGACGCGATCCTGTGCCGGCGTGAACCGGGTCTCCAGCCGGCCGCTCTTTTCAAGCTGTTCGACGATCTTCTTGACGTTCTGGCTGTGGCTGACCGGCGCGACGAACGTCGCATCCGAGGTGGAGACGATGGCGACGTCCTTCAGGCCGATCGCCGAAAGCAGGCGCCCTTCGCTGCGAATGTAGGAGTTCTCGCAATCGATGGCGACGACATCGCCGCGGATGACGTTGCCGTTCTCGTCGGCGGCGCCGATATCCAGCAGCGACTGCCAGGAGCCGAGGTCGTTCCAGCGGAAACTCGCAGGCACCATGGCGATGCGTTCGGCCCGCTCCATGATGGCATAGTCGATCGAGATCGATGGAACGGCCGAGTAAAGCTCAATCGGCATATAGAGGCCGGAAAGATCGCTGGTCGCCGCCTCGAAGGCGGCTTCGACCGCCTCCCAGATCGCCGGCTGGTAGGCTCTGAAGGCATCGCGCATGGCGCTGGCGCGAAACAGGAAGATGCCGGTGTTCCAATAGAAATTCCCCGCATCGACATAGCGTTGCGCGGTCGCAAGGTCCGGCTTTTCCACGAAGCGGGATACATCGAAGATCCCGTTCCTGTCCGCAGCCACCTCGATATAGCCATAGCCGGTTTCGGGTTGCATCGGCCTGATGCCGAAAACCACCAGCCTGCCCTCGCGGGCGACGGCAGCCCCCGCCTCGACGCTCTGCCAGAACTGCCGGACGGTCGAGATTTCATGGTCGGACGGCACCACCAGCATCAGGCTGTCGCCGAAGCCGGCCAGCGTGCGCAAGGTGGCGAGCGCCACCGCCGCTGCCGTGTTGCGGCCGGCCGGCTCGAACAGCGCGCCGCCGCCGCGCAGGTCGATACCGGCGAGGTCGGCACGAATTCGGCCCGCATGGCGTTCGGCGGCGATCAGGAAAACCGGCGTCTCACCCTCCGGCCGCTCCGTCAGGCGGCGCACCGTCTTGACCAGCATCGAGCCGTCGCCGGCAAGATCATGGAACTGCTTGGGGTTATCCTCACGCGACAGCGGCCACAGCCGTGAGCCGACGCCCCCGCTCATGACGAAACTGACGATACGTTCGTTCATCTTACCTCAGCCCGAGCTTCCGCTGGCATTGGCGGCACGAGAAATACCGCCGGACATGAATCTTTTAGCGGCGTTTGCGAACGAAATCCTTAAGGACCGCAAGCATCTCGCCGCAAGCCCATAAATTGCAACCGCATACCTCCTTTGACGCTTGCAGGATCGCAGCACGACGGATATAAGTTGAAACTGCGCCAAAATGGTGTTTGGCTGTAAAAACAAGGCGGATACCGAAGTCCGCTTCGTAAAAGATTTGCAAAGGGGAGAAGTCAGTATGTCGCGTAAGAATTTTCTTGTCGCCGGGCTGGGCCTGGCGGCTTTTATTTCCACGGGCGTGGCGTTCGCAGCGGAGCCGGATAGCTGCAAGGCCGTGCACTTCGCCGACGTCGGCTGGACCGACATCACTTTGAACACGGCGACGGCCTCCGTCATCCTCGAAGCGCTCGGCTATACGCCGGATGTGCAGGTGCTGTCGGTGCCGGTCACCTACACCTCGCTCAAGAGCAAGGATATCGACGTCTTCCTCGGCAACTGGATGCCGACGATGGAAGCCGACATCAAGCCTTATCTGGACGACAAGTCCGTCGAGGACATCCGTGTCAATCTCGAAGGCGCCAAGTTTACGCTGGCGGTCCCTTCCTATACCTATGACGAGGGCCTGAAGAGCTTCCAGGACATCGCCAAGTTCAAGGACAAGCTCGGCAACAAGATCTACGGCACCGAAGCCGGCAACGACGGCAACCGGTTGATCCTCGACATGATCGCCAACAACACGTTCGACCTCAGCGGTTTCGAACTGGTCGAAAGCTCGGAAGCGGGCATGCTGGCGGCGGTGCAGAAGGCCGTGTCCTCGAAGCAGGACGTGGTCTTCTTCGGCTGGGAGCCGCATCCGATGAATGCCGCCATCGACATGAAGTATCTTGAGGGCGGCGACGATATATTCGGGCCCGATTACGGCGGTGCGACGGTGCATACCAACGTGCGGGCCGGTTATCTGGACGAATGCGCCAATGTCGGTACGTTCCTGAAGAACCTCGTCTTCTCGCTGAAGATGGAAAACGAGATCTTGGGCGCCATCCTCAACGACGGCGCCGAGCCGAAGGCCGCGGCCACCGCCTGGCTGAAGGCCAACCCCGACGCGATCACGCCGTGGCTTTCCGGCGTCACCACCTTCGACGGCGGCGATGCGGCGGCAGCGGTGAAGTCGGCGCTGGGCCAATGAAGCCTGTAGCGACAATCGCCTAAACAGCACGGCGGCCAATCCTCGAACGGTTGGCCGCCGTATCTGTTTGGCGGGTGTGACGCCCGCCTGACTTCAAAAGAGTGCCGGAACAACCCGGAAGCCGTCTTCGACTTTTCGGCCGATACTCCGGAAGATCTAGTGTTCCGAGTCCGACACTTGCTACCGATTTCCCCTGATCTGGTCGAGCGCATCAAGCGCGCGGCGCTCGCGGGTGAGGATGTCCTCGGCGCTCTTGCTCCAGACGAAGGGCTTCGGCTTGGCGTTGTGCTGCAGCAGGTAGTCGTAGATCGCGCCCTCGAGATCGTCGACGCTGGTGTAGCTGCCGCGGCGGATGCGCTTTGCCGTGATCTCGGCGAAGAAGCGCTCGACGAGGTTCATCCAGGACGCGCTGGTGGGTGTGAAGTGCAGCTTGAACCGGGGATGCTTCTCCAGCCAGGCCTGCACCTCGGGCGTCTTGTGGGTGGCGTAGTTATCGAGAACCAAGTGGATGTCGCGCGGTTTCTTCACGGCTCGGTCGATGCGGCGCAGAAAGCTAAGGAACTCCTTAGCACGGTGGCGTGGCATGCATTCCCCGATGACCAGGCCCGATTTGACGTCCAGCGCGGCGAAGAGCGTGGTCGTGCCATGGCGTTTGTAGTCGTGGGTCATCGTGGCGGCGCGGCCCTTCTTCAGGGGCAACCCGGGCTGGGTGCGGTCGAGCGCCTGGATCTGCGACTTCTCGTCGACACAGAGCACCACAGCCCGATCCGGCGGATCGAGATAGAGGCCGACGATCTCAGCGACCTTCTCCTCGAACATCGGGTCGTTCGAGACCTTGAACCCTTTCACGATGTGCGGCTTGAGACCCGCATCGGCCCAGATGCGCCCAACGCTCGACGCCGAAATCCCGACCGCCTCGGCCATCGTCGCGCGGCTCCAGTGCGTGGCATTGGGCGGCGTCTCCTGCACGGTCTTCGCGATCACCTTCAGCCGGACGTCCCTGGGAAGCGGCGGCACGCGCGAGGGCCGCGTCTTGTCGCGCTTGAGCCCCGGCACGCCTTCATCGAGATACCGCTCTTGCCACCGCCAGACCGTCGGCTTCGACATGCCCGTCCGCCGCATGATCTCGACCGTCCCCGCGCCGTCGGCCGTCCCAAGGACGATGCCTGCGCGCCATGCGAGTTTGCGCGGCGTGTTGCGGGCGGTGCGCAGCGCTTCAAGCTCAGCGCGGTCGGCGGGGCCAAGGTAAAGGCAGATGTCGGAGCGTCTCATCCGCCCACCCTGTCACAGCGGAGCAGGATTGGGAATCTTATGTTAGGCGTGGAACACTAGATAAGGGGGAGGAATCAGCCATGGATCCGATTACGGCGCTGATTGCCAGTTCCAAGATAAAGGTCGGCCTGTGGGGGAAGGATTTCTTTACGTTCCTCACCACGAATTTCGAGTGGTTCTTCGATGCCATAGCCAACGGCCTGACCTATGTGCTTCAGGGCCTGATCAACATCCTGCTCTGGATGCCGCCGGTGGTGGTCGTGCTGGCGATCGCAGCCCTCGCCTGGGGGCTCCAGCGTTCCTGGAAGCTCGCCGTGGGCGTGGCGCTTGGCCTTGCCTTCATCATCAATCAGGGCTTGTGGAAGGAGACCGTCGAGACGCTGGTGCTGGTCGTCGGTGCGGCGGCCGCTTCCATGGCCATCGGCGTCCCGGTCGGCATCTGGGCGGCGCACAGCGAGCGCGGCTACCGCTACCTGCAACCTATCCTCGACCTGATGCAGACCATGCCGACCTTCGTTTACCTGATCCCGGTGCTGATTCTGTTCGGCCTCGGTATCGCGCCCGGCCTCATCGTCACCATCGTCTTCGCCTGCCCGGCGCCGATCCGGCTCACCTATCTCGGCATCACCTCGGTGCCCAAGCCGATGATCGAGGCGGGCGAGGCGTTCGGCGCCACCAAGCGCCAGCTTTTGTGGAAAGTCGAGTTGCCGGCGGCGCTGCCCACCATCATGGCCGGCCTTACCCAGTGCATCATGCTGTCGCTGTCCATGGTCGTCATCGCGGCGCTGATCGGCGCCAACGGGCTTGGCAAGCCGGTGGTCAGGGCGCTGAACACGGTCAACATCCCGCTTGGGCTGGAAGCCGGCCTTGCCATCGTCATCCTCGCCATCATCCTCGACCGCATGAGCCGCGTTTCCACGGGAGGCCCGCAATGAACGTCGCCGTCGATTTCAAGAACGTCGATATCGTCTTCGGCAACGAGAAGCCGAGGGCGCTGGCGATGATCGACACGGGAGCCACGCGCCAGGAAATCCTGGCGCAGACCGGCGCCGTGCTCGGCTGCGCCAATTGCAACCTCACCATCCAGGAAGGCGAGATATCGGTGCTGATGGGCCTGTCTGGCTCCGGCAAGTCGACGTTGCTGCGGGCCGTCAACCTGCTCAACGTGCCGGCGCGCGGCCATGTCTTCGTCAAGCAGGGCGACAAGGCCGTCGATGTCGTCAGTTGCGATGCGGCCACTTTGCGCGCCATCCGCCAGAAGCAGGTGGCGATGGTGTTCCAGCAGTTCGCCTTGTTGCCGTGGCGCACGGTGGAGCAGAATGTCGGGTTCGGGCTCGAACTGGCGGGTGTGCCGGAAGCCGAGCGCAGGGAGCGTGTGGCCAAGCAACTGAAGCTGGTCGGCCTCGAACAGTGGGCGAAGAAGTACGCCCACGAACTGTCCGGCGGCATGCAGCAGCGTGTCGGTCTGGCGCGTGCCTTCGCTACCGACGCCCCCATCCTTTTGATGGACGAGCCGTTCTCGGCGCTGGACCCGCTGATTCGCAGCAAGTTGCAGGACGAATTGCTGCAACTGCAAGCCGAACTGAAGAAGACCATCATCTTCGTGTCGCACGATCTGGAAGAAGCGTTGAAGATCGGCAGCCATATTTCCATTATGGAAGGCGGCCGCATCGTGCAGACCGGCGCGCCCGAGGAGATCGTCCTCAATCCCGCCAACGATTATGTACGCGAGTTCATCTCCAACGTTAACCCGCTGTCGGTGCTGACGGCGTGGAACGTCATGCGCGACAAGCGCGAACTGGAACATGACGAGGATGGCTGGGTCTGGCTCGACCGGCGCGCCACGACGCGCTTCAGGATCGATGAACACGGGCTGGTGACAGCGGCCGAGCGCAACGGCAAGCCGGCCATATGGGTATCGTGCGCGGATGTCGAGGGCCAGCCCGAGGAAGCGAGCCAGGTGTTCTGGGCGACGCCCGGCACCTCGCTGAAGACGGTGATGCTGGCCATGCACCGCTCGCAGACAGCGCCGGTGGCGCTGTTCGATGACCAGTCGCGCTTCGTCGGTTCGATCGGCGTGCGGGACGTGCTGTCGGCGGTGCTGCGGCGATAGAGCGGTTCCGGTTTTCGTGGAATAGCAGAACCGCTCGATCTGGTTGTTTTAGCCGCATTGCGGACATAAAACCGCTTCGCATTTTTGCCGGAGATGCTCCAGTCGGGGCGACCCCTACATGCTTACCTTGCCGTGATCGCCGAGGTCCGGCTTGGTGTTGCTGACGGCCGCCGTCAGCATTTTTGCGAA
>Ga0073900_10002212_pt1 | contig 10383 bp, 10 predicted proteins | sample KloWWTmetKNB5Kit_FD_66666 | JGI IMG/M metagenome (GOLD analysis project Ga0073900, IMG submission 66666) | Active sludge microbial communities from Klosterneuburg, Austria, studying microevolution and ecology of nitrifiers - Klosterneuburg... | ecosystem: Engineered > WWTP > Aerobic digester >... | reverse complement strand
ACAGATCTCGCCACCCGAGGAACGCAACCTGTGGATAACCGACGAACGCCCCCTCAGGCAGGTGCCAGGTCGACAGCCAATCGTCCACGCAGAGAACGCCCCAGCGACGACCCCACGAGCAGCCCGAGGGCGATCGCGATGGCGACGCCGAGCACGCTGAGCGCGACGTCCGTGGCCGACTGGCGCCCAGCGGCCAGTTCCATGACGCCCACCAGCCCGAGGCTCCCGGGCACGAGCAGCCAGAACGCCGGCAGGAAGAGCACGAGCCGTGCCAGCTGCGGCCGCCGCATCTCCACCACGCTCGCGCCCAGGCTCGCCGCGATCGCCCCGAGGAACCCACCGAGGGCCACCGACCCCAGCGCCTGCCCGGCCACCTGCGCACTGAACGCCAGCGCGAGCACGAGCACCACCCACCCCTGCATCCGCAGTGGCACGCCCTCCATGAGGCAGATGCTGAGCCCGATCAGCAGCAGCCCCACCACGGCTCCGCCCCAACCGATCTCGTCGACGCGAATGTTCGCCAAGTCCGACGTCGGCACCCTCAGCAGCGTCGTGGCCATGAGCAGCCCGAGCGCGAACAGGCCCAGCTGCACCAACCCGTACGTCAGCCGCGCCGACCCTGCCTGCATGTGCCCGGCGGCCAGCTCGGACATCCCGTTGACGACGAGCGCCCCGGGCAGCAGCACCGCCAGCGGAGGCAGCACCGTGCGCAGCGGACCCTCGAACAGCCCGGCATTGGCCGCACCGAACACCACGAGCGAGACGAGGAACGCCGCCAGCGTCGGCAGCAGCGCCGTCACGACCTGGTACCGACCGGCCAGCTGCACCAACCCGTAGACGATCACGGCCCCGACCCCGGCCGCGGCGACGTTGGCCCACCCGGGTTGCAGGATCAGCGCGATCCCGACCGCGAGCACCGGCCACGCCAGCGCCACCACCCACCACGGGTGCCCGACCGGGCGCCTGGTCGCGGCTGTCAGCTGCTCGCGCGCCTGCTCCGGGTCGAGCTCGCCACGCACCAACTGGTACCGGATCCGCCGCACGCTCGCCGCCTGGTGCAGCTGAAGACCCTTCGGCGCTGACCGGTTCGTCGACGCGCCACCCTCGGTCAGGGTCACCTGCAGACCAGTCGGCCCGACGGCGAGCTGCACGTCCGGATACCCGAGCACTCCTCCGAGCTCGACGAGCTCCTCCTCGATCTCCTGCACCGGCTGGCCGGCCGCGATCATCGCCGTTCCGAGCTGGGCGAGCAGGGCACGCGTGCGCCGTTCGTGAGCCTCATCGCCTGTGGTCACGCGCGCGCTGCCGGGTGTCGTCGCATGCGCGCCATCATTCCCCGTGATGCGGGGCTGCCGCGCAGGTTCGGGACTGGCGGAGACGTCAGCCCAGCGGGTGGACGTCCCTGGGTCACAGGCTCCCGCGGGCCAACCCGATCAGCCGGTCGAGGATGCGCCCACCGTCGGTGCGTAAACCGTTGTGGTGGTACTCGTCGGTGACCCATCGACGCATCCCGGGCAACACGTCCGCGGTGGCCTGCGAGTACCCGACGTCGACGAAGGCGTCATTGACGAAGATGGCTGCCGCACACGGCACATCCACCGCCGACAGCACATCCGCGTCGAACAACCGCGGCCACTCGTGCCCGGCCAGCACGTCCGCCACCTGCGCATACGGCACCAGCTCCGGGTGGTCCTCGAAGTGCCACGGGAACAGGTGCTCGGCGGTGAGCAGGGTCGAGTCACCGACGAAGTCATCGGGCGCCACCCGCTGAGCAGACCAGTCGGTGACTCCCCCGTCGGCGTAGCTCGACTCGTGGAGCACGGCATACAGCGGGGCCCGCCCGTTGAACGGCAAGAGCCCGGCAAGGTCGTGCCCGAACGCCGGCGAGCGCGGGTCCCGCTCGAGCAGGTAGTGGATCTCCTCGGACCCGCCGTCCGCCCCGAGCCGGCCACCAATCGAGCGCAGCAGCCGACTCGACACCGGCGCACCACCAGGCAGGAGCACCTCCCCCGCGTCACACAGCGCCATCGCCCGCCGCAACAGTTCCTCGTCGCCCGGGAAGCGCCGGTGGTGCTCGGCGTTCAGCCGCCGCACGATGCCGTACGTCGTCGCGTAGATGTCGTCGACGGGCAGCCCCACCGGCGGCAGACCCCCGGTGAAGAACGCCTCACGCAGCGACCCGGGGAACGCGCGCTCAGGTAGTGCAGCGTGCAGAACCCACCGAACGACTGCCCCAGCACGCTCCACTGCGCCACCCCCAGGTGCTCGCGGAAGCACTCGGCGTCACGCACGATCGCGTCGGCGCGGAAGTGCGTGAGGTACCGCGCCTCGGATGCCGCGTCGCCGGCCCCCACACTCGCCTCACCGCCCGCTGTGCCACCAAGCCCACCCGCGGCATCCACTCCACCCGCGCCACGCACCCCAACCCCGTACGGCGTGGACCGCCCGGTGCCGCGCTGGTCGAGCATCAGCACCCGGTAGTCACGCAGCGCCCGGGCCAGCCACGGCGGCGATCCGGGCCGGTTCGTGGGCCTCGGCGCCTCCTGCCCCGGCCCACCCTGGAGGAACACCAGGAACGGCCGATCCAGCCCGTCCGGGGCGGCGACCTCACGCGCGAAGACGTCGATGCTCCCGGCATCCGGGGTGTCGTGGTCGAGCGGCAGGGTGAGCACGTGATCGGTCAGCACCAGCCCGGGGATGCGCAATGACGTCGTCATGAGCGCAGGCTATCGACCGCGGGGACGACGTCGGTGTGCGAGAAATCGTCGCCCTTGAACAGCAGCGCCTCGCCCCTGCACCGCGCCAACGCGTACGAGAAGCAGTCCCCCAGGTTCAGCCCGGCGGGGTGCCCGCTGCCCTTCCCGAAGTCCCGGTAGGCGGCTCGCCCGACGGCGAGCTGCTCGGCATCGAACGGCACGACCGTGATCCCCAACGCGCTGACCAGGTCATCGAACTGTCGGCTCAGCACCGGGTCACCTCGGCGATCGACCACGATGCTCGCCTCGAGCAGGGATGCCGCGCTGATCCGCGGGTCGCGTGCGGCGCGGATGGCCTCGACGAACGCCGCTCGCTCCGGCTCACCCGTCAGGATCGCGATCAAGGCCGAGCTGTCGATGATCACGCCGGCAGACCCTGCTCGTCATAGAGGTCGTCCGCCGCGAACGCCTCCCGGTCGACGTCGACGAGCCGGGCATCGACCGCCGCCAGCAGGTCCCACACGCGACGCTGCGCCTGGGCGTCGGCCTCCCCCACCTGCTCGAGATAGCGAGCAAGCGCCTCCTCCACGACGCTCGTCTGGGACCGCCCCGTCGCGGCGGCCGCACGCCGGGCCAGGTCGTGGGCGCGCTCGCTCTTGATGTTCATGCTCATGGCGTTATGGTACCTCATATGTCTACCGTTCTACCCTGCGGACGTCTCCCGCACGAGGGCACACGGCCAGCGGGCACACTGGCACGGTGACCTCAACGCCCGACCTCGACCTCTCGCCGACCCTGATCGACCGCGCCGCGGGCGTCCTGCTCACCCAGGCGGTCGGAGACGCCCTCGGCGTGCCGTACGAGTTCGCCTCTCCCCCAGCGGATGAGCCCGAGATGATCGGCGGCGGGCTGGGCCCCTACGAGCCCGGCGAGTGGAGCGACGACACCCAGATGGCGATCTGCATCGCCCGCGTCGCCGCCACCGGTGCCGACCTCACCTCCTCCACCGCGGTGGATGCCGTCGCCGCCGCCTTCGAGGGCTGGCTCAACGGCGGCGCCTCGGACGTCGGCACCCAGACCCGCGCCGTCCTGCGGGCCGCAGCCGGCGCGACCGGGCCTGCCGGCATCCGGCTCACGACAGCGGCACGGGAGTACACGGCATCCCACCCGCGAAGCGCCGGCAACGGCGCCCTCATGCGCACGAGCATCGTGGGCCTGACCCGCCTGCACGACCGCGACCACACCGCAGCATCCGCGCGCGCCGTCGCGGCGATCACGCACGCCGACCGGCTCGCGATCGACTCGTGCGTCCTCTGGTCGGATGCCGTGCGCCGCGCCGTCGTGGATGGTCGCCTCGACCTCACCTCCGGTCTCGACCTCATCGATGCCGACGGCCGTGACCAGTGGGCGTCGTGGATCGACGAGGCCACCGGCGCCGACCCGGCGCGGTTCTGCCCGAACGGGTTCACCGTCACCGCACTCCAGGCCGCGTGGGCCGCGATCACGTCGACCGACCCCGGCCGCGGAGATGGGAGCGACCGGGGTGCTGGCAACGCAGCGGCCCACCTTCGCCGCGCACTGTCCGCCGCCGTGCACGCCGGGGACGACACCGACACCGTCGCGGCGATCGCCGGCGGGCTGCTGGGGGCGCGGTACGGAGCGTCCGCCGCACCCGACGCGTGGAGCAGCCTGGTCCACGGCTGGCCGGGCATGACCGCGACCGACCTCACCGATCTCGCCACCCGCACGGCCACCCGAGGCTGAGCCCACCCGGCGAGGCAGCCACAACGCATGACCCCCCAGCGCGACCGGGCCGCTGCCGGCCCGGACCGTGGCAGCCTGTCGTCACGAGGGGCCCCGGGTCGCGCACGGGCCGTGTGGCTGCGACACAGCGCGATTCGCCCGTTCGGCGAGGCGCCAAGCACCCGATCCGGACAGCAGGCGTCGCTGATCGCCCTGCCGGGTCGGCAGGGTGCGGGGCGGGGTCACGCTGGTTCTCGCGCGGACTGGACCGCCAGCAATCGGTCGTAGGAGTCGACGGTGCGGTCCCACTCCACCCGCGTCCCGGTGTCGTCCTCGACGAGCACCCCGGCATACCGCCGGGTGTGCACCACGGTGTGGTGCCGCTCGCACAGCAAGGCAGCATTCGACAGATCCGTCGCGCCACCATCGGCCCAGTGCACGAGGTGGTGCGCATCGCTCCAGTGCGCGGGCATGTCACACCCCGGATAGGTGCAGTGCTGGTCACGCAGCCAGAGCCGCTTGCTCTGCGCGGCCGTGAACAACCGCACGTCCCTGCCGAGGTCGACCACCGCGCCGGTGGCGCCCATCACGGTCGGGATGATCGTCGCGTCGCACGCCAGCCGGCGAACCGTCTCGGGGGCGAGCAGGGTGCCTGCCTCCGGCCCACCCACGGTCACGCCGGCCCCTCGCAGCCCACTGCGCAAGGTCTCGAGGTCAACGGTGACGAACAGCTGAGCCTTCGTGGCCCGCGAGCCGGGCTCGGGCAACGACACGGCCTGCCGCACCAGCGTCACCAGGGCCTCACCGCGGCGGCGGTCGCTCGAGCGCAGGTCACGTTCACCATCGACGGGCGCCGGCGCCGACAGCGGACCCAGCGCCGCCTCGAGCACGGCCTTGCCCTCGGGGTCGAGCACGAGCCGGTACTCGGCCAGGCCCATCTCGTCGACGAACGGCTGCGACAGCGACACGAACCGCTTCGCGGCGTCCTGCTCGCGCTGCAACTCCCCATCCACCCCGTAGGTCGCCAAGAGGGTCGGCCGCAACCTGCGGCACTCCCGGGGCCCCGCCGTCGCGGCAACCTCGATCAGCCCGTCCAGCACCGTCGGCCGCGCCTCCTGCGTGATCAACGGCAGCAGCTTCTCCGCCTCGGACAGCACCACAGCGGCACTGCGCACCGGAAGCGAACCCGACAGCACGGCATCCTTCACCGGTGCCACCCCAGCCACCGCGAACGCCTGCGCCACCGCGACGACCTGACCCGCCCCGCCAGCCTTCGTCGACGGCGCGAACCGCCGCACCCACCCCACCGGCGTCAACGCCTCCGCACCCGCGCCGGTCTCCCCCCGGCCGATCGCCTCGGCCGTCACCACCACCCGGGCCGCCTCCCCCGCGACGACCATCGCGTCAACGGCCCCCATCACCTGCTCGAGCTGAGCCGACCCGGCCCGCCACAACTCATCACCCAACCAACGGCACGCCTGGACACCGGCGGCGATCCGCGCCAGCCGTTCGTCGAGTTCCACCCCCTGTGCCATGCCCCAAACCGTACAGACGTCCACCGACAGGGCCCCGAAGTTTTCCACAGGGTCAGGAAGCCACCGAGCAGGCCGCAACCCCACGACCCTTCGGCAGCATGGTTCGATGTCCAGATGGCTCGCAAAGGTGGACGCAACAAGCGGGGGCCGAACCGGTCTGCAACCCGAACGACCAGGTCGACGACCGCGAGCGAGCGGCCCCTGAGCGCCGTGCCTCCCGGCGGCGATGACCACACCCACGACATCGACAGCGCCCCAGACAGCGCCATCGACACGGACCAGCACGACACCGCCGATGGTGACCACGACTTCGGCAACCACCTGCGCGGCGCACTCCGCTCCAAGGACCTCACCGCCTTCACGACCCTCGTCTCGTCGATGCTGTCCGTCACCGACGCCTGGTGGATCGACGACCCCGTCGACGTCACCTGGCCCGACGACGACCTCGAGGACGACGACCTCGACCACGACCCGGCCCCCCTCCCCCTCAGCCGACTCCTCGACTTCCTCTTCACCACCTCCTATGCCGAGACCACCGCAGCACTCCACGTCGTCGCCGCCCTGCTCCCCGACGACCTCGACGCGGCCCGCGTGCGGCGCACCCTGGCGACCCGACGGCATCCGGTGCCTCTCCACGTCAGCGGGGTGCGGGACATCGCGGTCGAGCAGGCCGCCAGCATCGGTGACGACCTCGGCGACGGCGACAACATCCTCCTCGGCCTGACCTGGCCGGGTATCGGCGGCGTCACCGTCGTCGTCTACATCGACGAGGCGTTCGGCACCCGCGTCAAGGACGTCTTTCTGCTCGCCGAACCGTTCGAAGACGTCTGCGAGCGCTACCGCGAGCTGCTTGCCAGCGAAGGCCGCACCACCGACCTCAGCGTCATCACCCTCGCCGACGCGCGCGCCAGCGTCGAGCACGCCCTCGAGCGCGGCGACGACCCCGAGGCCTTCCCCATCCCCGATGACTGGTCGGGCGCCGGCGGCGAGCCGCTCGGCTGGCCGATGGCGCACCCTTTCGTGGAGATGGTGTTGCGTCGGATGCCGGGGGGCGGGGTTCCCGTGCTCACCTCCTCCGGCTTCCCCGATATCTCGTCGGACGAGGCGGTGGATGAGTTCCTGGCCTCCCCGCACGCGACCGGCCTCGGGCTCGCCGACGACGTCTTGGAGGACGCGGCCTTCCTCGTCGCCGGTGCCGCTGAGGCCTTCGTCGGGCATCCGTGGCGCTGGTCCCCCGTGCAGGTCGAACTGGCCCTCACCCAGCGCATCCCGTGGGCGACCGACGCCACCGACGAGGCCCTGCGCGCGGTGGAGCAGGTGCTGCCGGCCTTCATCAGGTACGCCCACCAGCGTCTCGCGGTGCCGCGCCACGCGACCCACGAGACGATCGCCGCCGTGGACGAGTGGATGCCGGAGTTCCACGCGCTGTGCGCCACCCCCGCCATCGCGGACTTTCGCGCGACAGCGAGCATGATCGCGGCCCTGCAGCAGGGCGACTTCGGCCCGATCATGCTGCACTCGCTGGCCGAGCAGGTTGGTGGCCCGGAGGCGCTCGATGCCCTCGACGACGCGCCGCTGCCCACGGAGCCGCTGGTGCTCGACCACGTTCCGGCCGACGTCCACCCGGTCGCGCGCGAGATCTCCGCCCTGGTCGATGGCTGGCTCGAGGCCTCCCCACGCGTGGCGCACCTGGGTGCGGTGCGCGACGAGTGGCGCACGGCATCCCATCGCCTGCTGGCGGCTGCGGCCGCCAACGACCCGGGCTGGCTGCGGCGTCGGGCGTCGGTGCCCGGTCGCGCCTGCGGGCTGCTGTGGGCGACGGGGATCGCGAACCGGCTCATCGGGCCGAACGGTGCGGCGCGGGCCAAGGACCTCGCGGCCGACTTCGGGGTCAGCGGCTCGCCGTCGACCAAGGCCGAGGCGATGCTCCGGGCCTGGGCGAACGGCGCCTGGCCGGACGTCGACAACCTGCGCGACCCCGCCCTGCTGGTCTCGACCCGCCGCGCGTCGATGATCGAGACCCGCGACGCGTACCGCCACTGACGTGCCGCACCCAGAGCCCGACCCTGCCTTCGCACCGGCATGGATGCCGGTCGCGTCGTTCGCGCTCTCTCTCACGTGGTCGGGGATGCCACCCACGTCAGTCAGGGCCGGGCGCGACGGGCACGTGCAGCGAACCCGTCCAGGGCGGTGATCACCTCGTCGGATCGCCAGACGACGTCACGCTTGCGCTCGCGGCCGTGCTCGTTCGTGGAGGTGAGGATGCCGGCCTCACCCAGGTGCCGCAGTGCGCGATCGGCAGCGGGCTGGGAGACGCCGGTGCGCTCCTGCACCATTCGGGAGGTCACGGCCGGTTGGGCGAGCAGGATCGGCACGATCCGCCACGCCACCGAGTCCCTGCGCGCCGTGAGGTCGAGACGCCAGCGTTCGACGATGCCCTTCAGCTCCTCGGCCAGGACTCGGCTGTTGCCGATGGCGGCGAATGTCGCCTCGCTGAACCGTTCCACGATCGGGTCAGGGTCGCCGCCGCGGTAGGCGGTCAGCGCGGAGAAGTAGGCGTCGGTGTCGGTGAGCAGACCCGCCGAGATGGGCACGGTGGTGCGGGTGGTTGTCCGGCTGTGCCTCAGCATGGCGTGCACCAGGGCACGGCCGGTGCGACCGTTGCCGTCGACGAACGGGTGGATGGTCTCGAACTGGGCGTGGGCGACCGCGATGTGGGCGATGAGGGGCACGTCGGTGCGGCCGATGAACGCACACAGATCTTGGATGCCGGCCTGGATTCGTTCGTGGTGGGGCGGGATGAACTGCGCCCCGTGCGGGTAGGCCCCGGAGCCACCGATCCAGACCGGCTCGGAACGGAAGGCTCCCGGGTCAGCCGACGGCTGGTCATGCATGACTGCCGCATGGATCGCAAGGATCGCTGCGGGCGTCATCCGGCCTGCCTCGGCGACGGCGCGTTGCATCGCTTCGACGTTCGCGACGACGAGCTCGGCGTTCGAGCCATACCTGGCGAGCCCGATCTCGGCGAGCGCCAGGGCCCGCGAACCAACAGTGATGTTCTCGATCTGCGACGACGCTGCGGATTCGGTGCGCAACAGCACCGAGGCCAAGGGTGCGAACCCTTCACTGCCCTCGAACGTCCCCGAGAGTTCCGCATCGAATCGGGTCGCCTCGGCGCGGGCGTCCTCGGCGGCGGCGGTCACCGCGTCGTCGAAGGTCAGGCGCATCGCGGCGATCGACGGTGGGACAGCAGCCTGATATGACGTTCCCTTGCGGGCGGCCCTTACCCGGTCGGGAGCGGATGCCGCTCACTCGCCTGCGTCGCGATCCTCACCGCGAGCTTCTTACTCCCGTTACGTCCAGTCCGAGCCAACGGCGCGCGCCCACCCATGGCGCACATTGCGCAGTGCCTGCTCGGCGGTCACGGTCAGCCTTGTCTGCCCGCTCAACGACGCCAGCCAACTCTGCTGGGTGGGTGCTGCCACGAACATGGAAGCCTGCGGGGGTCGCCCGGTCGGCCCGTAGCGCGCGAACAACTCGGCGGCCTGTGCGGTGAGCGCATTGATCTGGTTCAGCGCCCAGAGGTCGTACAGGTCCCTCGGAGCACTGCGGTCACTCCACGCTGCGACCTTCCATCCTGAAAAGGCCGGCAAAGTCGGCACGGTGAGGATGGCCGGGGGAGCATCGGAGTAGCGCTGGTGGAGGCCAACCTGCTCCACAGGCCATGCCGGGTAGTGCGCGCCACGCAGCAACTGCACCTGCAATTGAACCCCGGCCGCGGACATGACCGCCGCGTCGGTGTCACGGTCGGTGAAGGGTCGGATCCACACCGTGCGTCCGTGGGTGCGCAGAAGGGCTCGCTCCACAGCGCGAACAAGCTTGGGGAGCACGACACCGCGTGTCGTCGTCGCAATGAGGTCGATGTCTTCAGAGAGTCGGGAGTGCGCCAGGTGGGTCCGGCTGAGCGCGGTGCCTCCGAAGAAGATCACGTCTTCTGAGCATGATGCCGATATGGCCGCGAGCACGTGCGAGATGAGGTGGTCCCGGCGGACTTGTTCCTCGGCGACTCCAAAGCGCGCGACTTCACGCTGCAACTCGTCCAGGTCAAGGCCGGTGGCGTCGGCGGATGTCATGGCACCAGACCTTCGCGGCGCAACCGCCCTAGCGCTCGGCCAAGTCGCTGCCTCCCCGCGATCACTTCCAGTTCCTCGGGGTCGCAGAGCGGTGCGAGCGCGCGCATCGCGGCAGCGACATCTTCGGTGAGACCACGCTGGCCAGCCCGGTGGGACAGGTCGAGCAGAGTCTGCTCAGGCGTGGTGACGAGGCACCGGCCAAGGTCTGTCTCCATCAGCTCAAGGTCCATGACCTCGAGGTCGCGCACCAGGAAGCGCACGGCGGCCCGTCGATCG
>Ga0073900_10002209_pt1 | contig 10386 bp, 3 predicted proteins | sample KloWWTmetKNB5Kit_FD_66666 | JGI IMG/M metagenome (GOLD analysis project Ga0073900, IMG submission 66666) | Active sludge microbial communities from Klosterneuburg, Austria, studying microevolution and ecology of nitrifiers - Klosterneuburg... | ecosystem: Engineered > WWTP > Aerobic digester >... | reverse complement strand
AAGTTACAAACACAAAGAAAATTGAAAAAATCATTAAATTTGGAGATGATTTATTTAATGAATTAACCGATTATCAAAATTGGAGATTCAAAATAAATTAAAACAAATCAGTTTTACTTATTCCTGATTAATACTTATTTCGTTATATTTTTGAAGTAGAACTATAACCTGAATTACCATTACTTTGCTTTGTGCTATTCAAAAAACAGCCATTACACATCTCTCCAAAATAATATTTTACAAAAATGCGATCAATAAGTCAAATACTTTTTAGATTTGGCACTTAAATCGAATTTTATGGCTGTAACCGGCACTACACACACATCATCAGGTCAAGATACCCGATACAAACCTACGTTGTCATTTGCGAATATCATCAATATGAACGTGGGATTTTTTGGCATCCAGTATAGCTTTGGCTTGCAACAGAGTGCTGTCAATCCTATTTACGATATGTTGGGCGCATCGGCACATGAGATACCGATATTAAATATTGCAGGACCAGTCACTGGACTGCTGATCCAACCCATCATCGGAGCCATGAGTGATAAGACTTGGTCGCCGCGTTGGGGACGACGGAAGCCCTATTTTTTTATAGGAGCGATGATTTGCAGCATTTGTTTGTTCATATATCCATTCAGTAGTACGCTTTGGATGGCGGCAGGTTTACTTTGGATCCTGGATGTGGGCAATAATACAGCTATGGAGCCATACAGAGCATTCATAGCCGATACATTAAATCCCGATCAACAAGCTACTGGATTTCAGGCTCAAAGTTTTTTTACTGGCCTGGGGCAGACCTTGGCGAATGTGTCACTATTTATCTTCCCGATGATGTTTTATGGTAAGACGGGATCTTTGCCTACATGGGTGTATGCATCGTTCTTTCTAGGCGCTGTATGTTCGGTTGGCACTGTATGGTGGAGTATGCGTACTACGCCGGAAATTCCGCCCACAGATGAAGAAATTGCAACGATCGAAAAATATAATGCGGGTAAACCCAATAAAATGATTCAATTCCTAGGATACGTATTATCTGTATCTGTCATCCCAGGATTAATATATTTCCTTATACAAAGCTTCCTGACAACTACCATTGCCAACTTTATGATCTTGCCGATATTTTTTGCATGGATATTTTTGCTGGCACGTTTGCTAGAAAACAACAAACATATTCCGTTAGTAAATTCTATACTACAACTTGTGGCTCCGTTAATCGAAATTATAGATTCTATCAAAACGATGCCGCGTGTCATGTGGCAATTGGCTTTGGTATATTTATTTCAGTGGTATGCCCTATTCTGTTATTGGCAAAACAGCGCAAAAAGTGTAGGGCTTTCGGTATTTGGCGTAACGCCGGCGAGTGATGAAGCCAAATATGCAGAAGCAGTAAGTTGGACAGGATTAGTAAACGGTTGGTACAATGTGGTCACTTTTCTTACAGCTTTTGGATTGATCTACTTTGCCAATAAATACGGCAGTAAATATGTGCATTTCGTGTGTCTTGTGTTGGCAGGATTAGGATTTCTTGCTTTTCCGCATATTGCTGATAAGAACTTTCTATTTGTTGCGATCACAGGATTCGGTATAGGCTGGGCCAGTATGATGGGTATTCCTTATTTAATGGTTGTAAATGATATTCCGAAAGAAAGATACGGCGTATTCATGGGTATTATCAATATGATGATCGTCGTTCCTATGATCATTCAGACCTTGACATTTGGGTTTGTATTAGAAAATGTCCTAGATAATGATCCACGCAATGCCATCACTTTTGCAGGAATTTTATTGATGCTCGCTGCATTGGCTACCCTGATGATCAAAAATGATAAACATAAAACACAAGCTTTGGCAAATTGATATAAAATAAAAAGGCCTTCCATTTTATTGGAAGACCTTTTTTAAAAGTAATTTGGGGTATTTATTATTCGATAAGAATCATCTTACCAGAAATCAATTTGTCTCCGAAACGAAGTTCATAAATATATACGCCTGGTTGTCCCAAGTCGCTGCTATTCACTTGAATCACATTTTGACCAGCAGGATATTGATCTATAGTACTGATAATACTCTTACCTGTATAATCTCTTACTTTGAAAGTAACCATTCCTTCTTGTGGCAATTCAAATGATATTTGTGTTTGAACATTCCAAGGATTTGGTGTGACTGAAGTCAATGCAAAAGCTGCATCTTCTTTTCTCCAATTAATATTGAATGATTCAACTTCTAAGTTATTGGTATATAATTCAGAAGCAAATTCTCTATTAATAGAAAGCATTTCACTAAGCAAACCTGATTTCAAAACTTCAGCTTCAATAGTAAATAATACACGACCTTCAGTAACTCTTACTCCTTGTGGTGTTGTTACACTCATGCGAGCAATATTTGTTGCAGGTATAACATAATTGTTTAATTCTAAACTCATCGCTGCACCTTTGATATCTCTGATGATAAGGCCATTAGAATTCAACTGAGTTTGAAGTCCGTAAATCATGCCAGCCTTGTCAGCCATTACTTGAATTTCGACGATTTCGCCTCTCATTACGTTTCTATCTTTGATTTGCAGGGTATGCGAAGATCTGGATTCTGTATTATTTTGATTTAGGTTAGTGACAACATTTCCATTGACATCACCAACTTTGATACCTATAAAATTGATATCCATATTGTTGCTTAATTTGTCGATAGCATATACTTCAGACAATCCACCAAGCCAAGGATCATTAGGATCAGCAAATTTCTTACTACCATCTACAAATCTCCAACTTGAATTTGCTGCAAATTCCTTATTCACACCCAAAATCAATTTTCTCAATTCTGTAAGGTCAGATGCTGCGATTGACTTATTGTTATTAACGTCGGCCGCTATAAGTTTATAAGGTGAACTCAATTTCTCAAGACCTAAGATGTGTCTTTGTATCATGACCAAGTCAAGAGTACTTACACCATTCAGATCATCACCATCTTTACCAGGAACAATTTGATAATTGCCACCATTGACTATCGGTGAGAAAACAAATCTACCAAATTGGTCTGTAGAAACTGGATTTTGCTCAGATCCATCCATATCTACATCAACGTTGGCGATCTCTTTATTGTCTTCAGTAACCGTCTTACCTGATACTACAGATAATGCTGAGCTTGGACATAAACCACCTGTATCCTGAATATCCACATAAGTCTCACAATATGAAGTATTTCCGTTTTCATCTGTTACCCACAATTGAACAATCTGGTTATCTAAAACATCACTACAATTAAATGTAACCAATTGGTCAGTCACATCAGCTGAGAATGAAAGTTCGAAACTATATCCACATGGATGATTACTCTTATTATCAAAAAATGAAGGAGTCAACATTACCATCGGTGTATCGCCTGTACCATTGCCATCTGTATCCATCAAAACTAATGGTGCTGCCAATCCATTTTTGCATATAGCAGTCGGTGCCTTTGTTGTTTCTACTACGAAATCATATGATGCTTTTGCTACATTACCACAACGGTCTTCCACTACAAAATTGATCGTATATGAACCAACTTCAAATTCGTCAGTCACAGAACTTGCATTACCAGAACTAATAATTTCATTATCCTGATAGATTTCATATGCCCATTTCAGCTCTGATGACGGTGTGCAGTCTACAGCAGATGCAGAAAGCGTGATCTCATCACTGAAGCAACTCAAAGTTTCAAATATTACAGGTGATACTGGTACAGTAATAACAGGTTTGTTATTATCCATTACTTTTATTTCCTGTTCGTGTGTCCAAGTGAGATTATTACCATCTTCACCAGTTTGGCACCAGTCAATAACAGTCCAAGTTCTGATGATTTTATAACATGCACCATTGGTGGTGAATGGGAAAACTAAGTCCTCATATCTTGTTCCTACCAAATCACATGCATCTTCAGTGAACACTGGTACAGAAGAAGAATCAGGCAATGTCTCAGGTAGTAATCCAGAGAAAGAACATTGGCCTAAGGCAAGGTAATCTTTTGGCCACTCTATGTCTTCTCCATCAAATGGCTCATTATTTTCGAAAGTGATGGTCTGAGTACATGTCTGATACACAGTGGCATTTTGTTGTACACTAAATGTTCTGACTACAGTACCTGTACCACATTGATTTCTATTGTCAACTAATGTATGATTGAGCGTATTATTTGCTGGACAGTTATCATTGATAACAGCGGCGCCAAATGCCGCATTGGCACCTGAAAGCGATGGATCAAATGCAAACAAACAATCTTCAACAATCATGTTAGCAGGACAAGAAATAGTAGGATTTACTTTCTCTTGTATATTTACAGTAACCATACAAATGTTCGTATTGCCACCTAAGTCAGTAACCAAAAGCTGAACCATTCTAGAAGTATTGGCATCAAGACAGCAGAAACCAACTTTGTCATACCAAGCTGTATCTTGTCCAAACGCACATGGATCTTCCATTCTTCTAAGTTTTAGCGTCACAGGACCACATTCATCAAAGCTACCATCATCTACCGCTTGAGCTGTAATATCTGTATAACCATTATCTTTAATACTTACTGTAGCAAATTGATCACAAATAGCTACTGGATCTGTTTCATCTCTTACTGTAACTCGGTAAGACATTGTGCTGCTATTTGTACAGTTGTCAAATGCTGTATAAGTTATCGTGTGCGTTCCAACACCAAGTTCTATCAAACCACCATTGCCATTTACATATCCTGAAGGAATACCACCATTATATGCATTGACATAAACTCTATATACCTTGTTACAATTATCAGTAATATTTAAAGTAGGCAATTGAACAGCTGCAGAACAACTTCTAGTTTGTGTAGTGACTGTGATGTCAGCTTGTACAGGTATTACTGGTGCTATTTCGTCAACGATATCTATAATCTGTGCGCCGACAAAAATCGGATTCATCGTGCTACACCACCATTCTGAAATCGTCCATACTCGTCTGATTCGTTTCTTACAATCAGTATCGACAAGCAAATCGTCAACATAATCTATCACCGCGTTACAATAAAGCATATTAAGCTGTGATGTCGGATACAAAACAGTACCACCAAGTGTCGGTGTACCTGTTTCGTCCGGGCTAGGAAAACCAAGACCTCTATCATCGGTTTCATAACCTGATGAACAACTAAGTTTTACATTTGTAGCTGGAGGAACAATACCCGCAGCTGTTGGTCTGAGCAAATTAATGACAGATGTGCAAGGCAAACTTTCATTGCCAAAATCATCAACTGCAATCCATGTGCGTGTAATCGTTCCTACATATAATGGATCACAATCCAAAAGTTCATGAACTTCATTTACCAACTCAGCTCTTGCATGACAATTATCATTTACAACTGGTATTCCCACATTAGTAAGATCAGTCAAACAATGTACTTCTACATCGCGGCAAACTATTGTTGGCTTTATTTTATCTTCTATAGTCACATCTCCCCAACATGTAAATCCAGAAGTATGCGTTATTGTATATTGCAATGTTTTGCCTAATTGGTCTCTTGTAAGCGTATTGCCTAAATCAAAACCATTTTTATCTTTTACATTGATTGTATATAATGCTTCGCATCCTAATAATACCTCACCAGCTGGTCCTTCCCATCCTGTAAGTACAGTTGTAGGCTCCAATACACCTTCGCAATCTTCATCCAAAGAAAGCTGAACTTGCTTACACCCTAATGGTGGCGCTTGATAATCAAGTACTTCGACTGTAAATGAACATGTATTAGTATTGCCAGAGCCATCAGTTACCAAAAATACATTGGTAGTCACTCCAACAGGAAATTCAGCACCACTTGCTAAACCTGAAGTTTGTACTATGGATAATATGGTAGTACATGGATCATCGGATGCTGTAGGTGCTTCGTAATTAACAACGACAGCACATAAAGTAGGATCTGCTTGCACTTCGATATCATCTGGACATACAATTGTAGGTGGTGTTGTTTCGAATGTAATATTATAAGTAGCCCAATCACCAGGACATTCTCCTGCGTCAATCAGACCATTAAGATTGCTATCAACAAATGTTCTCCATCTTAAAGTGGCACTTGCGGCAAGGTTTATATTTACTTTACTCAATATTGCAGTAAAACCTGGATAATCTGATAATCTTCTTGCACTAGAAAAAACCCAATCACCGGGAACAACTCCAGTAAAATTAACATTAGTACCTGTATATTCCATATATGCTTTTACAGTATAATCTGCGGGTAACGAACCAGCCAAATCTGTAAAAGTTCCTAAAGTGATATTTACAACATTGTCATTGCATACGGTGATATCTGCGGTATCATCGGCACCATCATTTTCAGTTGTAATAACTACACCATTTAAAGTTGTTTGTAGAATAGGCTGTACAGCTGAAAAACTAAATGTACCTGCATGGTATCTACCATTCGGTCCTGCATCCACGGTAGTCGGTCTACCGCCGAAGATAGTAACCGCATCATATCTAGGTAGCCCAAAAGTTAAAATACCTCCTGAGTTAGTGTTAGATGCTGTACCTCCTAACCCCGAATTACTATTAGGGTCAGCTGCACCAAATCCCACAGCTACTATGTGGTAAGTTCCTGCAGGTAGTATGACAGGAGCAATCGCTCTCATACGGTAAGATGCCACCAAAGCGTCAGCCGAACCAGTCATTACAATAGGCCCAACCACAGTGGCACCTGCATCATTGACAATACCAACTGTGATATTCCCAGTAAGACCAGCTACAGTAGCATCGTCAAAGACACCTAGCTGGGTAATCTGGATAGGAACAGTGTTGGTAAACTCCTGTCCTAACTTCCCTGTCCAGTTCTGGTTACCAGTGGTTACAGTACCAGTATAGGCTGTCGTAGCAGCACACTGCCCAGAAAGAGAAGTTTGAAATGTACAAATACTGAAAAAAACCAGTATCAAATACATCGCAGCCCTTTTACAAAGACTATAATTTTTGGAAAAAATCGACATAATTAACAATTTTTATTTTGAGAAAAAATAATTAATTACTGCATTTTGGGAATGCTAGCTACAGCATGACACCGTAACACCGAGCAAAGATAAATAGTAATTTACATATTACAAAATTATTTAATATATTTTTTACTGAAAATTAATGATATTACACTTTCTGTATTTTCATTATATTTATATTAAAGAATATGTATTGTTTATATATTTAAATAAATACCATTAATAGATAATTATTTTTCCTGAATGGATCTCTCCTGCTGTGGATTCTGCCTGTATAATATAAATACCTGGTTTGTCTATCGAGACTTTTCCTTTGGATTTCACCAATGCTGATTTATCATAAATGCTTCTTCCAAACATATCTATAATCTGAATATTTATAAAATCTGAAGTTCCATCACTTCCTTTAATTGTAAAATACTCATTGACACCAGTAGGATTTGGATAAAATTTTAAAGTCTGTTCTACACCATGATTTATTTTGATAATATTGGAAAATCGGTTTTCACCCGAATAATCTTTTGAAACAATTTGATAATATTGTGTACCTTTTTCGGGAAATAAATCATCAAATGAATATTCTGATGAACCATTTTGACTTTTAATAAATCCAATTTGTTCAAACGACAAACCATCCTTACTCCTATTTACATAAAATGTTTCGAGATCAATGCTATTTGATGCAGTCCATCTTAACTTTGTTGTATTATTCACAGCTTGTCCTGACAAACTTGTTACATCCAATGCTAATGGAATAAATCCTAAGGCATCTATCCTGAAATTGTCTATCAATACACCATCAATGTTATATCCACCATTAAATATACCTGATGTAGAAGCAACAAATCTAAATATTACCGATGTTTGTCCACTTAAAAAACTGACATCAATACTTTTATGCAAATAATTTTGATTAAGAGCCCAGCCATATTTATCTGAAAAAATTTGAGAGGCAATTTCACAAAATTCACCAGGGCCACCATTATAAAAATCAGGTGCACTGCCTAATCTAGTCCATGTAACACCTTGGTCTGTAGAGTATTGCAATTGTACCGCAAATGGTGCGTTACAATAAACTGTTTCCATTCCTATGTCAAAATGTAAAGTGCTGCTTGCATATTGAGAAAAATCAAATTTCGGGCTATAGAGCGCACATTTACCTGTTACTTGTAGGATGTCTCCATTTAATATAGTTTTCCACGCATTGCCTTGTGTTGCCAACACGTAATTTGAAGTCCCTGATTGCCAAAGATTTACTGTACCTTCTATGGCTTCGGAAGAAAATAAATTTGTGTTTGATTCAAAATCACCACCACTAGATGTTTCGAATGGAATAGGCATATGTGGCAAAACCTTAATAAGTTCATTTTTGACCATGGAATGAACACCATTATTCACCGTAAGTGTGACATTGTAAAAACCAGGATCCGTATAAGTTACACTAGGATTTTGTAATGTAGATGTTTGTCCATTACCAAAATCCCAATGCCATGTTCCAGCATTAAGGGATTTATCAGTCATAGAAATAGTACCTCCTGGCCAAGTGACAGACTTATTTGATGCAAACTCTGCACAACCTTGGGATGTCAGACCTTGAAATAATATACGCTGTGGTGCACTTAATCCTTGACTTCCACATTCATTATATACAAATACATCATATTTCTTACATATCTCGAAGCCTACTGGTGTTACTACTAGGTGGTTATTTATAGTTGTTAACTCTTGCAAAAAAGTGTCAGAACCTACTTCCCTAATCTTTATTGTATATAAATTTTCAGTGCTATGTGTCCAATCCAAGGTAAAGCCTTGTGCCGTAATGCCAGAAAGTAAAACATTTTGTACCCTATTACAGGTTTGTGATGAACAAGCATCAAGACAGGAAGATTGTGATGCAATCTGAGTATTTATGGTTGCCTTTGATCCTGTACTCCAGGTATTTGTTACAGATACAGTAGGTGACAATATCATACCTGTAGTTCCGTCGTGCACACCATTAAAATTATGACCCATTTCATGCGCCACCATGGTTTTTAATAATGCAGCAGTAGAAGTCCAGTCCTCTAATATTGCTCGAGCTCGTGATTGACAGTAAAGATTGGCTTGTGTAAATGCTAACCCCACGGTTGTACCTATAAAATCTCTATTGGACCAAAAATGTGCCGCATTAAATGCATGATCAAATCCACCCATATCTACCCAACTTGAGAATTCAGATAATAAGGTATTGGCATTTTGTGTTGAAGACAAAGGATCGCATGTTGCGCATGTTGAAACTACAATTTCACTGATTTCATAGTTGATACCATCATCAAAATTGATTGTACCGTTATATTCATAATTGGTCTGTACATTATTCATTACACCGACTACGTGGTCAATAACTGCATCTAATCCGCTATGTGCAGGATCTGTGTACATCGAATAATCCGCCAATAATGCCAACTTGACAGTATAACATGCGCCAGTTCTTGACTGAACATCATCATGATTTGCATGTACAGCTTGATCTACTGATTTGGGTCGAAAACAAGGTTTTGATTTATGTTCAGGAAGAATTGATTTTGTATCATAAATTACAAAAGCGTTTTTGTTAGCGCTCCGAGTAAAATACTTCATCGGTTCAATAAACAATTCTTCCGAATCATTTCTGATCAAACCATACATAAAATCACCATGCACCGTGAGGCGAATATCTCCCGGTCTCCCATCTGTAAATCGTCCTTTATAAGTTTGTATTTCTGGCAATATCTCAATTTTTTTCTTGCCATCAGAATGTAAAGTATAAACTACGGTTTTATCGGTAACTATTTGCACAGGTTCGATAGTGAAGGTCCAAATTCGGTTTTCGTCAATCTTCAATGTAACCTCACTAGCTCCTGACCTACTTGTTGCCAAATGATCGTTCAAACTTGAAACATTGAACTCACAAACATTACTTTGGCTGAAAATATTTCGTAATTCTGGTATAGAATTATTTAGTTGGTTAAAATGAAATACTTTTTTCTGACTATTACCTTCTGTAGATACAGTGACAATAATAAATAGCACAACCCAAAAGAAAGAATACCTTGACATAATGCCTGATTTAATTTTTATTAAAAAAATGTTCAACGGGGTTGTTGTTCAGGCCTACTAAAATCTCAGATTACAATAAAAACCAACATGGTAAACCATATTGGTTTCTATGCTCATGCAAAATTATATAAGTTATTTGATATAAGCAAATAAATTTTTAAAATATTATATTTTTTTTACATATGTAGTCTATTTCTCAAAAAAGCATTGAGCATTTCCTTGCCCATATCAAAGGATTTATTGTTATTAATGACTATATCTACTTTATTGAAAAAAGGAAAAATATATGTCTCGAATGATGGAAGTACATGATGTTCATACCTATAAAGCACATCTTC
>Ga0073900_10002205_pt1 | contig 10396 bp, 5 predicted proteins | sample KloWWTmetKNB5Kit_FD_66666 | JGI IMG/M metagenome (GOLD analysis project Ga0073900, IMG submission 66666) | Active sludge microbial communities from Klosterneuburg, Austria, studying microevolution and ecology of nitrifiers - Klosterneuburg... | ecosystem: Engineered > WWTP > Aerobic digester >... | reverse complement strand
AAATTGCTATTCAAAGGTTTTATCATATTTCCATCCAACTCAAGCTTGGGCACTCCTGCAAGATATATTCTAACCAAGTCGTTATCTGGTGCATCTTCTACGGTGACTCTGGTATCATTATCTGCATCTATGATTTGATCTGTCGCCGAAATAGTCGAAGCATTAGACCATGTCATGCTGCCAGCACCATTGGATGTCAGCACTTGATTTGCAGTACCACTTTGACCGCCGGGTTTTATCTCTCCAATCAACCTAATATTACCAGCTACATCGAGTTTCTCTATGGGTGATGTAGTACCGACGCCCACAAACTCAGCATCTATCAGTGTAAAGCTATAAGCTTGATTCCATTGATTGAATGTAATGGTATATGTACCAGCGAGTGGGACTACAATACTCGGACCATTAAGAATTCCTATACCATTAGGCCAAGATGCACTACCATAATTTGTTGCCCAATCATAATTAAGCCTAAACTTCAATTCATTTGCTGATAAACTGAATGTTCCATACCAAATAAAAACATTGGAAGCATCTTGTGTAAGTGTAAAATCGGTTGTCCAATCACTGGCCGGTGTCGCTGGTCCAATGATAGAAATCTGACTTGATAGTCGGCATGTAAATGTCACAAACAACAAAAGGAAGAAAAGAAGTCTCATGTGCAAAATTTTAAAGTTGATCGAATATCGACAAAATTATGCCTGTTTTCAGTACCAAAAAAATTTTGCTTGTCACATGATCATGTGATATTTTACTGATTTTGATGAAAAATGACGAATTACAAATTACGAATGTTGAGTGACCTAAAAACCACTGACAGCTAATTGCCAAAGACCAAAGACCAATTAACGAATGATGAGTGACGAACGGCGAAAGATTTGAACGAAGAAAGATGCATCGAATGAGCCAAGGCCAGTGGCTAGTGGCCAGCAGTCAATCGCCAATAGCAAACCGATACTAAAAACATCAGCTCCTCCAACTGTTAGAAATTTTAGTTTTTGCCTGAAGCACACTTTGATCACATCGGAAAGGTACTTATCGCATATAGCGGTACATTGGTCATCCATCCTTCTTCGCGGTAATTGGATAATGATGTACGATAGCAATGAATTTCCTTATGTTTTTCATGAAATACTTTCAAAGATTTAGCCTGTAAATTTTCGGTTGCTTTTACTTCCAAAGGATAAATAACACCGTTTTTTTCAAATACAAAGTCTAATTCTGCTGTTCCTATATCATTCACCCAGTAACTGATATTTTTAGCTTCTGCGACGATTAATTCCTGCAAAACATATTGCTCTGTTAATGCTCCTTTAAATTCTTCAAAAAATATGGCATTTTCCAAAATGGTAACCGGACTCATATGGGCCAAGTGAGAAAGTAAACCTACATCAAAGGCAAAAAGCTTGAAACTTTTCAAATCTTTGTACGCGTGTAAAGGGAATGCCATTTTTTGAACTGCATAAATTTTATGAACCAATCCATAGTTTACCAACCAATCTATAGCATCTTCATATTCTCTGGCTCTTGCACCCGATTTTAGCAATCCATATACAAACTTTTTGTTTTCTTTAGCTAATTGGCTTACCATTCCGTGCCAGACAGCTATGATTTTGGGAATTAATACAGCAGGAGCATGTTTGGCAAAATCTTGCATGTAGGAATTAAGAATAGCTTCCTGGATGCTTTTCACTTGGTAAAATGAACCGCCATCACTTGCAAATGCCAACACTGCTTCGGGCATACCACCTACCAAATAGTAGTTTCTGAGTGCATGAATGTATTTGTCTCTAAAACTACAGACAATAGTATAATCCTGTTGCAATAGTAATTCCCAAAGTGCAGATTGACGAGTTGCTTTTAGAAACTCTTCAAAACTCATAGGGAGAATTTTTAAAAAATCTACTTTACCCACTGGAAAAGAACCTGTGTCTAAAGTCACTCCTAACAGCGAACCTGCTGCTAAAACATGCAAACCAGGCCTGTCTTCGGCAAAATATTTTAAACTAGTCAAGGCATTAGGTGCTTCCTGAATTTCGTCAAAAATGAGAAGTGTCTTACCATCTTCTACTTTTTGATTTTGTAATAATGATATGGTTTGAATGATTCTTTCAATATTCAAATCTGCTTCAAATAAGTTTCTATACGAAGGTTCTTTTTCTAAATTTATATATATGGAATGTTCAAAGTGTTGCTTACCTAAATTTTTCATCAGCCAGGTTTTGCCTACCTGCCTTGCTCCTGTTAAAATCAAAGGCTTCAATAATTTTCGATTTTTCCAATCTGCTAATGCTATCTCTGCTTTCCTATACATAAAACGGTGTATTAATTCGTTTGCAAAGATACTAAAAATCATTAATTCAAAGGACATTTCGTCTTATTATCACAAAATTCTAATGACTTCGTGTCTATTATTCACAATAAATCCGCTTGTTAGCATCCAGATTGCAGGCGAGCCATACCTTGCCGATCGTCCCGTTGTTTGCCGGTGTCGCTGGCCCAATGATAGAGATTTGACGGGTTCATCAATCTCAGCACAAACACATCACGTCCTAAGTTTCCATTCCGGATTGTAAGTACTTGTAAGTTTAACATTGACCATCCAATTTTTTCCATCAAAACTGGGTTCCGAATAAGTGGCCTGTCCTTCCATGATTGCTGATGTACTATCCAATGTACTCCAACCACAACTCAATATTCTTTTCCCATCAGGACATTCGGTAATTAATTGTTTCATTGTTGGTCATTCACAGCAGCTTCATTTGCTACGACCTAATATCCTTTGATGGAAGTTGAACAACTCGAACAATCGACATTTTGGTCACAACAAAAGAAGCCAATAACAAGAAAACAGAAGATTGAGTTTTTCATGATTTCTTTTTTAATTTGAAAAAAAATGAATATGAATTTATGAATGTAAAATGTTTAATGACAAATGATTTTAGTCAAATTTTTATTCTGGACATGTACCAATCTTGGCTTCAATAAAAGCATCGGTTTTGCCCCAGAATCCTTCTACAAAATCCAGATAATTACCAGCGGTATAGATAGCTTCATTACCAAGGGAACCTGAAATAACTCTACTACTTGTTATTGAATTTGATGCATAATGTACCTGTTTACCATGCAAATAGACGGTGCCTGGGTCATTGGCTGGTGTTAATGATACATTGATAGGGCATGTAGAGAACAATGGACTTCTCCAAATGCCTCTACCAAAAGTGCCAGCATAGATATATCCATCATAAATTTTTAATGAAGTAACATTAGCGGGAGGCAAATTATTGGAAAAATATATCCAATCGCTCATAGTGCTAGTTTTATAAAATACACCAATATCCGAACCAATATAAATCCTATCACTCCCAGGAGTATCGTAAACTATGGCTCGAAACTGTACATTCGGTAAGCTACCTGATATATTAGTCCAAGTTGTTCCACCATCTTCGGATTTGAATATCTTCTGACCATTGTAAAAACCTGAACAAACCACCCAAACTCTATTTGCATTTAACGGATCAACAGTTACATTTTGTAACTTAACTGTTTCTTCAGGTGTTGGACCAGGCGATGGATGTGTGAGCAATGTCCAAGTAGCTGGTGTGGAAAAAATATTGTTTGTTTTGATGATTTGTTCAGAACTAACTACATACATTACATTTGGATCATTTGTACCTTGCTCATAGCCTCTTATGTCATTTGACATTATAGATTCATTTCCGGTAGAAGGCCAAGACCAATCCCATACTGCGACATTTTGATTTCCTCTTAATAAACTATTTGTTGAATTTGCAAATAGATGATATGTATTCGTACTCATTGTTAATTCGGTAAACCAAAATCCATTTAAATCTGAATTTATAGTTAAATTTGTACCAAGTTGTCTTCGAATTATACCATCTTGGGATGATAAAAACTGAATAGAATGATCCCCACTATGCCAAGTGCATCCAAACCCATCTCCTACTGACAACTCACTTGATGTTTGACTACCGTAAATTGCAGAATGTGTTCCATTATCTTGAGCTCCACCCAACCAAGTATTACTATAAAAATCTATATCGTAAAATTGCATAATGTTGATACCATTTGATAAGTCATTCCAGGCACCGCCATTATTTGTAGTTTTATAAATTCCACCATCAGTACAGGCGATCAATGTACCATTTAAATGATAAAGATTATGAAAATCTGCGTGCACATAAGGGCTACCGTTCCAGTAACTTATTTTATTCCAATTTACACCAGCATTGCTTGAAGTCCAGCAATTGATTCCACCTACATATACTCTATTTGGATCTGATTCATGAACAGCCAAGCATAGGTCATACATAGCTTGTGTCTGGGCATCTTCTCCATTATCCCAACCTAAGATATTGGGTGTATTACTTTGGATGGTGTATGAGTCACCACTGTTGGTAGATAAATAAACTCCAGAAAAAATACCAGACAAATTTAGGTATCCTCCAAATATTGCATAAACATTATTTGGAGCTGCAGGAGTAACAGCTAATGCTATTCTGGCAAAAGAACTGCTCGAAACAAATGTTGATACTTCTATTCCATTATTAAACTTTTTTATGCCAACATCGGTGGCAAGGTAATATATATTTGGATTATCTGGTTTGAATTCCAAATCAAAAACAAGGTTGTCACCTAATACATGTCCCCAAGATCCTACTCCACCATTCGAGTTAGTATAAAGCCCATCTATTGCACCAACTAGCAAGATTTGTGGATTTGTGGGATGTATTTTTATAAAAAAACACCATTTTAAATATGTTACCCCAAAAGATAATCCCGTTTTCTGCCAATTGATTCCGCCATCAATTGTTTTTAATACACCAATCGATGCAGAATCACCTCCATCTCCATCTCCGGTCAAAATGTAAATAATATCCGGATTTGTATAGTCTATTGCAATGCCACTTATTCCTAGAGAAACAAAATAATTAGAAATTATTTCCCATGAGCTTCCGCCATTGGTTGTTTTCCAAAGGCCACCGTTGGGTGTGCCAACCCACATAATATTAGGGTCGCTAGGATGGTGTGCCATGCAATTAATCCTACCAAGTCCAGAGTTACCTTGCGTCGTGTATGGCCCCATACTCTCCCAGTCACCACTTGTCGCTCTGTTTGACTTAGAAAGAGATCTTTTAAATGCCTCATATTCACTAATCTCGATGGCATTAATATTTTTTAATGGCTCAGATGAATTCATTGCGCCATCTAATTTGTATCTCCATCTCATGTATTGTTTAAAACCACTTCCACGTCCTTTACCTGTTTTTTCAAAATGCTGATCTATATTTTTTATTATAGTTTTATATGGATCATTATTATTAATGTATTTTGTCCATTCCTGTCCAAATACGACTTCTATATCAAATATTAATGCTAACAAAAATAGAAAAAAGAATTTAATTATATTTTTCATCATTTTTTTATTTTTATTTCTAATTCTTTTATCTTCCTATCTTGTTCAATTATATACAACGTTAATTCTTCGATTTTTCTTAATAAGATCTTTTGCATTTCTCCAATATCAAAGCCTTCTTTTGACACTTCTTTTGCTGAAGGTACATCAGGTAAATGTTTATAAATCGATATGTGCTTTTCTACCTCATTGAGTGGTGTTAGATCATACCCATTTTCAAAAACAAAATCTGGCCATAAAGTACTATTCTGGATTCTCAATTCCTCAGCAATTATTTTACCATCGACTACCAATTTATAGTCAGAAGGGAAATTAATTGTTGACGCTGCTATTTGAAGTTTCCCAAAAATTGCAGAATTTCCATTTACTTCAAAATTGTAATTACTTACATTGGATGGCGAGCCATTTACGATCAATTTATTATTAACAAAAACTCGTTTATTGTCTGGATCTGATGGATGTGCTAATCCATTCATTATTAATGAAAAATTTTCATTTAAAAATTTGCCACTTCCTGTTGCTTTTACTGCATCGGCAGCTATTTCAAAAGTATTTCCTGTTAATTGAAAATTGTTACTTTCCACTATCAGATTTTCTTTTGCCCACAGTTTAATTTTTAAATCATCTCCAAATGCATTAGTTCCTCCTCCAAGGATATTTAGCGTATGATCACTTCCTCCGAATCCTCCATACTGAATTTTACCAGCATGCACATATTTATTAGTAACACCAAAAGCGAGTTCAATCCCTGTTAAATTGCCATTATTTTTTAATCTAAATAAACCTTCCAACTCAGCATTTCCATTTTTGTAAAGTGTGAATGCATTTTTTCTATTATCATTGTCTGTACCCATTCCAATTGTTAGAAGAGGATCGGTCTCTACCCATGATGTAAGGTTTGACGATACAAAAATATCATTATACCTTCCTAAAGCAATCGAGTTATAAGCCTTAGCATAAGCACCTTCACCTGAAGCTAACGATTTATTACCCAAGGCATATCCTCCAGATACAGCTAGTGCATTTTCACCAATAGAAATTGAGTTTTTACCTAATGCTATAGATGTGATACCGCCTGCCGTTGAGTTATGACCTATAGCTGAAGCACCTTCACTGCCACTGGCAGTAGTATACCAACCAAGTGCTGTTGCTCCATGGATGCCACTCGCTGTCGTAACTGAACCTAATGCGGTAGCACCATAATCTCCACTTGCAACATTCACATTTCCAATAGCGGTAGCCCCATAATCTCCACTTGCCGTATTGTGGTTCCCAATAGCAACTGAATAAGGACCAGTTGCTCCATAAGTACTAGATGCAATGTCAGAAATGCTTAGGTCCATAGCTTTATTACCAATATTTCCATAATTATCAGGATTTGCATCTTTTAATCGCCATCCAATATTACCATTTTCAGTAATTTTTTCAAGTTCACTTGAAGTATTAACAATGCTACCACCAAGTAATCTAAAATCGCCATCAAGTCTGATAAATTCAAGTGCTTTGTTACTTCCAATTATTACACTTCCGAAAGTAGCATCGTAAGATGTGCCGTTAAATAAAACTATTCTGGTACCATCCGGATATTCTGCATCTATAGTAATAGTATATGGCGCTGTACCGCCCTCCATCCATACAAAACTTTGTTCAAGTGGAATGTAAATCGTGTTCGTTGAATTATTGACAACTTCTACATATACTCTGGTCCTAAGTCCACCTAATATATCCAATCCGGCCTGAGGGTCAGTATTATTAACTCCAATCCGGCCTTTAATCTGAAAATTATATACTAATGTCGAAGTGTCAAATGAAATACTATACACGCCAGCAGGACTTACAGGAATGCTTGGTCCATTAGCAACTCCACTACCTGAAGGAAAGGTATTGGCGCCCCAATTATTAGTCCAAGCATGGTCTTGTCTAAATTTAAGCTCACCAGCGTTTAGCACAAATGTTCCTGTCCACACACTTGATGAACTCTGTATTAAATCGTGATCTGTATCCCAATCACCTGTCGGTGTCGCTGGTCCGATGATAGAAATCTGACTGGATAGTCGGCATGTAAATATCACAAATAAAAAAAGTAAGAATGGAAGTCTCATGTGCTAACGTTTTTATACTATGAAATATTGACAAAATTATGCCTGTTTTCAGTACCAAAAAAATTTTGCTTGTCACATGATGATGTGATATTAACAGATTTTGAATAAAAAATGTCTAGTTTTAAATATAATATTACGAATGGTAATCGTTAAATTTTAGAATCTAACCTAAAAACTAAAAGGATACAAATTTACCGTTTCAATATTTGTAAAAAGTCAATCCAACAAGTCCACTATAGTTACTATATTCCCTTTCTTCAGAGAGTCTTCCATTATTGTAAATTCTGGTATAGTATCCATGTTCATAATACTCCTTTATCATGTTTCCTTGCGCATCAAATTCATTGATCAACTTTGGGCCATCTCCTATCTGAAGAGATTTGACCTTTTGCTTATCCGTATATTCGTAAAGGTTGGAGGAAGAGATTTGTCCATCTTGGTAATCTGTTCGATTTAAAATATTAAAATTTTTGTCAAAATATATTACTGAAGTTAGTTCCATTTTTTCAGTATTTTCTTTATTTTCATCGTACACTTCTTCTTTGATACTTCCATCCTGAGCAAAAGTAACATTGCTGTATTTTTTTGGTACTTTTCCTAATGGTCCTAAGGCTGCTTTGACTTCAGCATCACTTGCATTTGGTCCTAGTTCTTCCTTGATCATTTCGATCAAATCTTGTGGAATTTCTATTTTGAAAATATATTTAAATCCGTCTTTGATTGGTTCTTGAATGATATTCATTTTAAGGCCTAAATCAATATCCGCATTGGTTGGTAGCAGTGTTTCATCGCCATATTCAGCTTGAAAGACCGTCTTATCTACTGACATGTTTTCTTTTATAAATCTGATATGTTTTAATCTATTCTTGTCATCATAAGTGAATAACATCTTTTCATTTAATTTTTCCACGCCTTCTGAACCAGAATTCAAAGTTTCACTTCTTATTATATTTGATTTTGTATCAAATTCAAAAATCTCTATCATTTTATAATTTGACAAAGGCGTAGTTGATTTTAATTCAAGTCCATTCCACTCATGTTTTTTTGTCGAAAGAATTTTAAACGCAATCGACTCACCATCAATGACTAATGTGGTATCAGTTTTTTTCTTCTTCATCAATTATTTTGACATATGAAACCGAACTGTGATTCTCATTGATGAAGGTAGCTTTATTTGAAGAACTAAACATTGTCATCAAATCCACTAAAGATTTTTGTCCTTGAGTAGATTTTGGTATTAGAAATAGTATCAATATTGTGACACATAGATTTGGATATTTCATATTTTACAACAATATATTTTAAAAAGTATAATCTAGAGATTACATTAACATGACGGTAAAAGTAAAGAATACAAACTACATAACCCAGAAAAAATGAAAATATTTTAGTCATCAAATTTGAATAATTAGCTAAGGTATGTTAAAGGCCTTATTCTTCAATTCCTGACTAAGTTGCTCCCCAGCAAAGCTTTTTACCGCTGCACATAATCGTCGATTCAAATATACAGTCTAATTTTATTTTTTTACTTTACGTTTTCCACATCGTTGTAATAAGTTAACGACTTGTTGTCAACATAAATCATGAAAGGTTAATACTATTATTAAAACCTCCGTACTACCCTCACACTGACATTACTACTATCTTTATTATTTTGTACTTCAGCACCATTATTAAAAAATTGAATCATGTAGGCATTATAAAAATCGTATTCGGTACTGCTCCAATACGATACAGTTAAATCAAATCCAGAACCACCATGACTTGTAGAAGTTGTGCCTATAATTGTTCTATTGGCATACATAAGTGCCAACTCTTGCCGAGAAGGTAGATACCAATCTCCGTAGGTAATATTGTTTTCGGTAACTTGCAGTTCATTGCTTATCCTAGCAGCATAAGTACTACCATCTCCATATCCTTGATTGCTGATACATAATAAAGTATTTTTATCTCCTGATAATGGGCCGTCTGCAAGCGCCATTGTATTGGTATATGTACCTGCATACCATCTTATGCCAGCACTTTGATCGGTTTTAGCACAAACTAATCCATGTTGACCTGACTCGTCCACCCAAAATACAATACCTCCAAATGCAAAATCTCCTATTTGGTATTTTTTTGTAACAAGCATGGAATCACCATAATAAGGTACTCCATTCAGTATATAAAATTTGCTTGTTTTATTTGATGGAAGAGAAGTATGGTTTTGAAGATCAAAAGTTCCGTTTTTATATACAGTCATTGCGTTGGAAGATTGTGTTGGTGTGCCATTTCCAATAATAAAAACAGGGTCAGTTTCTACCCAAATATTTCTGTTGGACCCAGCAATAGTATCGTTGTTTTGACCTATAGACAACGAAGCAAAAGAGCTCGCTTTTGTGTCAAAGCCCATTGATGTAGATGAAGTCCCAAATGCTTTGCTACTTGAGTTAAAAGCTGCGGAACTTAATCCTGATGCTATGGTATGAGAATTCGCAGCAAAAGATCTAATTCCTGAAGCGCCATATAGCAAATTTGAATTACTTGACTTTGAAAAATCTACTGCATCTTGTCCTATATTTTCATAATAATCAGGATCCCTACCAAGAAGCCTCCATCCAGTATTGCTACCTTCTGTGATTTTTTCGAGTTGGCTGGGATCTTTTTCTGAAATAACTGACCAACCACCAATATTTCTGCAAATAAACTCTTTAGTTTCTAAGCTTTTAATAACTGTAGTACCAAAAGTAGCTGGATAGCCGCATATGTTTCTGATTACAACTCTCCGACCATCTATCCATGGGTCAGGACCTATAATAGTGACTGGCCCTGTGACATTACCATCTTGCTGCAATTCAATAAATGAGACATTAATAGG
>Ga0073900_10002204_pt1 | contig 10397 bp, 9 predicted proteins | sample KloWWTmetKNB5Kit_FD_66666 | JGI IMG/M metagenome (GOLD analysis project Ga0073900, IMG submission 66666) | Active sludge microbial communities from Klosterneuburg, Austria, studying microevolution and ecology of nitrifiers - Klosterneuburg... | ecosystem: Engineered > WWTP > Aerobic digester >... | reverse complement strand
AGCTCTCGGACAACTCATCCCACGGTAGGCAATCCCTCAGTTTTACCCAGCGATTAGTGGGATCTAGAATCATGCCGGGCGGTGTATCAAATCCTTCGAGGGGCAGTTGCTTTTGGCTGATATAACGAATCATAGTGCACGGTTTTTGGTGTTAATTCACATATTTACGTGCACTATTTTACCAAAAAACAAAATATTAATAAATTCAATCAGCTAGTTATACTTTTTGAGTAAGCTCTATTTAACAGTATCTCTCCAAGATCGAAGTAGTAGTCTGCACTACGACGCAATGCGGGACTGAGACCATCTTTTACAAACCAAATAAATACTTGCTTTCCCTGCGCTTTAACAGCTTCCACAAGTGGAATATAGTCTTCATCACCTGCAACAAGAACAGCCGCGTCATAGTTTCCGTAGTGGGCATGGGATAGCATTTCTACTGACAGAGATATATCAACTTGCTTTGAGCCCCTAGTTTTATTTTTTGGAAAAACGCGAGGAGATTGAATGCCGAGTCCATTAAGTTTTTCGTGAATACTAATACGCCTATTTTCATCGCCACGCACTGAAGAGTAGTAATATCGTCGTACAGTGTTCACCGTTAAATGCGAGCTCAGATCAAGCAATGGAGACCAGACGTAAATATCTTTCTCGAATTGCACATGATCGAATGGTTTATTTTCTCCCAGAAGGTTAGCATAGCGAATAGCAAGGTTCTCGCCATCAATGAAAACCATCACTCGAGAATTCTTGATTTCGGCGGGATATGGGTATGGCATGATTTAATTTATTAAACAGCAAAAAACAAGCATCTTCTCAGATAATTCGATCATTGGAAAAGCCTGATTAGCTAAAATGCTACTTTAAGTCATTTTATACACATAAATAAGTGATCAAGCCATTATTAGAATTTCCAGGAAATCTTGCGAAAGATGCGGTAGCATAGCGTCATTTTACAAGACGTTGATTAGTTATTATGCCTGTTAATATTTCTCCTCTGCTTCCCGAACATTTGTTGCCTGTTGAAGGCATTACCCTTGGCATTGCCGAGGCAGGTATTAAAAAACCTAACCGTAAGGATTTGCTGGTGATGCTGCTGGATGAGGGCACGCAAGTCGCTGGTGTGTTTACCCAGAACCGTTTTTGTGCCGCACCAGTGATTGTAGCGAAGCGGCATCTGATGCAGTCGTCCACTCGCGCGCTGGTGGTGAATACCGGCAATGCCAATGCTGGCACCGGTGAGGCGGGGATTCAACATGCTGTCGCAACGTGTGCTGAATTAGCCAGGTTAGTGGGCTGTACGGCACAACAAGTATTGCCATTTTCCACTGGCGTGATCATGGAGCCGTTGCCGGTGGATAGAATTGTTGCTGGATTGCCAGCCGCCGTGGCTAATTGTAAGGCGGATAACTGGTTTAGCGCAGCGCAGGCGATCATGACGACGGATATCGTGCCCAAAGCGGCATCGCGGCAAGTGCAGATTGAAGGCAAGACGGTGACGATTACAGGAATTGCCAAAGGTTCCGGCATGATACGTCCGAATATGGCGACTATGCTGGGTTATGTCGCCACCGATGCAGTCATCAGCCAGGATTCGTTGCAAGCATTAGTGCGATCTGCCGCAGACCATTCGTTTAATCGCATCACGGTGGATGGCGATACGTCCACCAATGACGCTTTCATTGTACTGGCCACCGGAAAAGCGGGACATAGAGAAATCACCTGTCAAGACAGTGCGGAATATGGCTTGTTGCAAGCAGCAGTGACTACGGTCGCCGCCGATCTGGCCAAAATGATTGTGCGCGATGGCGAAGGCGCTACCAAGTTCATCACTGTGCAAGTGGATGCAGGCAAAGATGCGGATGAATGTGCCAAAGTGGCTTATGCCATTGCCCATTCACCACTGGTTAAAACTGCTTTCTTCGCATCCGATCCCAATTTGGGCCGTATTCTGGCAGCGATTGGTTATGCCGGAGTTGATGATCTGGATGTAAGTGGCATTCAGTTGTATTTAGATGATGTGCTGGTTGCAGAACAGGGCGGCAGGGCTCTTAATTATCGCGAAGAAGATGGGCAGCGCGTGATGAATCAATCCGAGATCACTGTGCGTGTTGTGCTGAATAGGGGCTCAGCAGCTACCACGGTATGGACCTGTGATTTTTCTTATGACTATGTCAAGATCAATGCGAGCTATCGCAGCTAATCTGATATTCCATGAACGATTTAGATAAACTTTATGCGCGAGCGGATAGACTGCTTGATCAGTTGGAAAAGCTTGTGCCGTCTGCACAACCCGATCCTGACTGGCAATCCGCTATTGCCTTTCGCTGGCGCAGGCAAGGCAATGGCGGGTTTATTCAGGCGGTTACGCATCCGCATCGGATTACTTTCGGTGCATTATGCGGAATTGATCAGCAGAAACAGCGTATTGATCAAAATACGCAGCAGTTCGTGCAGGGATACTCGGCCAACAATGTGTTGCTGACAGGTGCGCGCGGCACAGGTAAATCTTCTTTGATCAAAGCCTTGCTGAATAGATACGCCAAGGATGGCTTGCGCTTGATCGAAGTAGAGAAACATCATCTGGTTGATTTGCACGATATTGTAGAAAAGATCTATCAGCGTCCGGAGCGCTTTATTTTGTTTTGTGACGATTTGTCTTTTGAAACCGATGAGCCGGGGTATAAAGCGCTTAAAGTGGTGCTGGATGGATCGATTGCCACCGTTTCCGACAATGTGGTGATCTACGCCACGTCCAATCGAAGACATATGGTGCCGGAATTTATGCGCGACAATCTCGATACGCGCCATATTGGTGAGGAAGTGCATCCGAGCGAAGCGATTGAAGAAAAAATTTCCTTATCGGAGCGTTTTGGTTTATGGATATCGTTTTATCCTTTTGATCAGGAGCACTATCTGCAGATCGTGCGCCACTGGCTGAATTATTTCGGTATCCATGAAATGACTGCATTAGCGCGGACAGAAGCTTTGCAATGGGCACTGGAGCGCGGCTCGCGCAGCGGTCGTGTGGCTTGGCAGTTTGCACGCGATCTGGCCGGTCGGCAGCAATCAAGCGGTGATCATTAATTGTCTGAGAATAACGCTCCTATACCGCTCACTGAGTCAGCGCCCATCATTGAAGTCGTTGCGGCGGTCATTACGCGCTCCGATGGTCAGTTCCTATTGACGCGCAGGCCAGGAGGAAAAATATATTCCGGTTACTGGGAATTTCCTGGTGGCAAGGTTGAAAAAGGTGAAGCCTTATTCAAGGCTCTGGAGCGTGAGCTGTGGGAGGAATTAGGAATTCAAATCCGCAGCGCATATCCTTGGGTTACGCGTGTTTTTACCTATTCACATGCTACGGTGCGATTGCATTTTTTTCGTGTGGTAAAGTGGCAAGGCAGACCGACGCCGAGAGAAAAACAAGGATTCTTCTGGCAATGGCCACATCATGTGGTCGTGTCGCCTATTTTGCCTGCCAATGGACCTATTTTGCAGGCACTACTGCTACCACCGGCCTATGCTATTACGCAGGCGAGTGAGATTGGAATTGAATCGGCGCTGCAACAGATTGAGCAGGCATTGTGCAATGGCTTGAAATTAATTCAGATTCGGGAAAAGCGGATGGCGAAAGATTTGTTGCGCGAATTTTCAGTACAGGTTTTAGCGTTGGCTCGCGCACATGAGGCCAAAGTGTTGATAAACGGTGATGTCGCATTAGCTCGTGAAGTTCGGGCCGATGGCGTGCATTTCACGTCATCGCAACTTATGGCGTTGACTTGCCGCCCTGATGTGGAATTTGGATTGTGTGCAGCTTCGTGCCATAACGCAGAAGAACTTTGGGCGGCAGAGCAATTGGGGCTTGATTTTGTCGTGCTTAGTCCGGTTCAATCCACATTAAGCCATCCTGGACTCTCGCCTATGGGCTGGAGAAAATTTGCTGCAATGATTCGTGACTATTCATTGCCGGTGTACGCTTTAGGTGGATTGGATTTTGATGATTTACCATGTGCTCAGGAAATGGGTGCGCACGGAATTGCGATGATGCGTGGCATTGTGAATTTGTAACAGTATGTTACGGGTTGTTTCGAGTTTAGTGATCTACTCTTTATCTTTTAAACTTTTTTCCAATTCTGGAATTCGATAAGATTCTTGAGCCCACAGGGATAAATCGTTCGTTTTGCATCGCTCGGAGCAGAATGGTCGAAAACAATTGGCCGTTTCCCATACAACTTTTTTGCCACATTGAGGGCAATTAACTATATGTTGTTGCATAAAAACAGTTTGTCATTTTGTGTTATTGTTTCAGAAAAGAGAGTTGCCATGCGTAAGAAAAATATGAATTGAATGACTCTTAAAATATTATAAGAAAAAATTCCTATCAATTGCTTTAGCTTTCTAAATTAATTATAACCATAAGTAAAGGTTGGCCATCCTGGCTACTCGAGAAGAACTTTCAGATTTTTTGATTGAAACCGAGAGGCGCGCATATAAACAAGCCCTGTTTGCGGTTCATGATGAGCATGCGGCATTGGATATCATTCAGGATTCCATGATGAAGCTTGCTGCTAGCTATTCTGCTAAGCCGGCGGAAGAGCTGCCGCTTTTGTTTCAGCGTATCCTGCAAAACACTATCCGTGATTATTATCGGCGGCAGAAAACCCGTTCATTATGGACAACACTATTTTCAGCGTTTACACCCAGTGATCAGGATAAGAGTCAGGAAGACTTTGATATCCTCGAAACTTTACAGATAAAGCCAGAATCTAATTATATTAAAGAGCCTGATGAGCAATTGGAAAGGGCGCAAATGATCAATCTGATAGAAAAGGCTATGGAAATTCTACCGGCACGTCAACGCGAAGCCTTCATACTGCGTTATTGGGAAGAAATGAGTCTGGCGGAAACTGCAGTGATAATGAATTGCTCTGAAGGTAGTGTAAAAACACACTGCTCCAGAGCAGTTCATACGTTAGCTTCGATACTCAGAGAAAAAGGAGTTAAATTATGAACGAGCAAGAGTTGGGAAGGGAAATTGCCAAATTGCTGGATTACAGTGCTGATGAGAATATCAAGCAAAGCACTTTATATCGATTGCAATCTGCTCGTCGAGCAGCATTGCAAAATTCTCAATCTACATTGGAGATTATGAATTCAGGCAATAATACTTCTGTTTATGGTGAGCATGATGAACATTTTAATACTGGCAAGTTGTTATTGTTAATATTGGCATTATTTGCTTTCACTTTGGTGTCTGCAACTTATTGGCAGTTTCTGGAAAAAAATAAATCAACTGTAGATACTACAATATTGATTGATGACTTATCGACAGAAACTTATTTTGATAATGAATCTGATCTGATTGATGACTTATTGACAGAAACTTACTCCGATAACGAGTCTGATTTGACTGATAGCAGTCCAGCAGAAGCCCGAATTTATGATGAATCAGAACTATCTAATGATGTTCCGACAGAAGCCCATATTGATCATGAATCTGAGCGAGTTGATGATATGCCGATAGATGCGCGTATTGATAATGAGCTTGATGAATGGTTTGATTCAAATAAATAATTTTTATTAGATTATTTTTTTCTGATGACTGATCTGAGTTCGAAGGGGGCGTTGTAAAAGCAATTTGGACTGCAACAAACGCATGATCTAATCCCAAGACAGTATTGAGATTTGCAGATTTTTGGGTAGCAAAATAGAGAGATATAAAAAATTCTAGATCCTTGGCATCAAAGATTATTAGCTAGTATAGAATGAACGCTCATTCAAGCAGGTAGAAATTATATAATATGCCGTTGAATAACCTTTACCTATAAGTAATCTTGCGACCAATCCATTCTGTAATGGATTCCACTTTTCTAGAGAAATTCTACCATGTCTTTTCTTGCAGCTTAGCAAATGCAGCAAATCCTTCATTCATCACTTAATAATGTACCTTCGGCGTGGATCAATGATCTTTCGACACAATTAACCGACGAGGAGCATGTCCTTGCCTGGCTCGAAACTGATCTGAATGCACATCTGCATTTTTCAGAAGGCATTATTGTTGTAACCAACAAGCGTTTAATGGCCAAAATGACAGATGATGGAGTCTGGCAGGAATGGGGCTATCAGCAAGGATTGTTACTAACGCAACGAGATTATGCCGGAGTCGGTTGTCTGGAGTTATTGGATTCAAATGCGCGACTGGCGTATTGGCGTTACCGGTTAGGTAATGACATGGCGGTGAGTCGATTGATCGAGTGTTTTATACATCAACTTGATTACCACCTTACCGGTAAGTTGTCAGAACCCGATCACACGCAAACACAATGTCCAATTTGCGCTACTCTTTTATCCGCTGAGCAAGAAGAATGCCCTGTTTGTGAAAAGCAAGTTCATACACCGCCCTCTACCTGGACTTTATTACGTCTATGGCGCTTTGCCAAACCCTATAAAGGGCGATTACTGATCGGATTTATTTTGACTCTATGCAGCACGGCAGCGACTCTGGTACCTCCCTACCTGACCATGCCATTGATGGATGATGTGTTGATACCGTATCAGAATGGTCAGCCAATCAATACTGATTTAGTCGAGCTCTATCTATCAGGTTTATTAGGCGCGGCAATTCTTGCCTGGGTATTGGGTTGGGCGCGAACCTATATGTTGGCACTGGTTTCTGAGCGTATTGGTGCAGATCTTCGTACTACAACTTACGAGCATTTGATTAATCTTTCACAGGAATATTTTGGTGGCAAGCGTACTGGCGATTTGATGGCACGTATTGGCTCTGAGACGGATCGCATCAACCTATTTATTTCATTGCATCTGTTGGATTTTGCTACTGATGTCATCATGATTTGTATGACAGCGATCATTCTCACTTCAATCAATCCTTGGTTGGCCCTTGTAACACTCCTGCCGCTTCCGATTATTGCCTGGTTGATTCATCTGGTTCGCGACAGACTACGAATAGGCTTTGAGAAAGTGGATCGCATATGGGCTGAAGTCAACAATGTGTTGGCAGACACGATTCCAGGCATTCGAGTGGTGAAAGCTTTTGCACAAGAGAAAAGAGAAGCCGCGCGCTTTCATGCGGCAAATCAACGGAATTTACAAATTAATGACCGTGTTAACAGGATTTGGTCATTATTTACACCAACGGTTACTCTATTGACAGAAATTGGTCTGTTAGTAGTGTGGGTGTTTGGCATTTGGCAAATATCTAAGGATGAAATTTCTGTCGGGGTACTCACGGCTTTCCTGGCTTATATTGGTCGCTTTTACATCAGACTCGACTCAATGAGTCGTATTGTTTCCGTGACTCAAAAAGCTGCGGCTGGCACAAAACGTATTTTTGACATCTTAGATCACGTTTCCAGCGTTCCGGAATCGACCAATCCGGTGCATATCACCACTGTTCAAGGGCAGATTGAATTACGTAATGTTGGTTTTCGCTATGGAACTCGCAGTATTACGCGTGACATCAACTTGACCATCAAACCAGGCGAAATGATTGGTTTGGTCGGGCACAGCGGTTCAGGAAAAAGCACTTTGGTTAATTTGATTTGTCGTTTTTATGATGTAACGGAAGGAACTATTCTAATTGATGGGCATGATATTCGTTCATTAACCATAGCTGAATATCGTAAGCATATCGGTCTAGTGCTTCAAGAGCCCTTTCTATTCTATGGAACCATTGCCGAAAATATCGCCTACGGTAAGCCAGATGCAACGCACTCGGAAATTGTATCTGCTGCAAGAGCTGCGCATGCACATGAATTTATACTGCGTCTTCCTCATGGATATGATTCACTGGTGGGTGAACGTGGCCAGGCGCTTTCGGGTGGCGAACGCCAACGTATTTCGATAGCCCGTGCACTATTGATCAATCCTCGCATTTTAATCCTTGATGAAGCGACTTCATCAGTCGATACAACCACTGAGAAAGATATCCAGAAGGCATTGGATAATTTAGTGCGCGGGCGTACAACGATTGCCATTGCGCACCGCTTGTCTACTTTACGCGAAGCGAATCGATTGATCGTTCTTGATCGAGGCAGAATCGTCGAGATTGGAAATCATGCCGAATTGATGGAACGCGAAGGTTATTACTATCGCTTGTATCAAGCCCAGGCACGTAATGTTGATACCGAGGATAGAGCATTTGTTCCTCCTGTTGTCGAGCATAGTGTCACAGGAGAGCATAAATGAACAGTACGCTTGGGTATCAGTTGAGTCGGAATAGCTATGGGCGCTTGGTTTTTACAAATCAGTCAGGTTTGGTGCAAGAAGGCGTGGTGCCCGTGCGATCATTTCCGATCACGGAGCCAGATCAGGGTATTGCACTGATTGATCCCAATGGTCATGAATTGGCATGGATAGATCGATTAACTGATTTGCCGGAAGATTATCGAGTGCTTATTGAATCTGAGTTGGCTAATCGAGAGTTCATGCCGGAGATAAAGCGAATTCTCAAAATTTCAAGCTTTATTACACCCAATACCTGGCGAGTTGAAACGGATCGTGGCAATGCCACTTTCATTTTTAAAGGTGAAGAAAATATCCGGCGCTTAACGCTATCCGCTCTAATGATCACAGACAGTCATGGCATTCATTTTTTGATTCGTGATCGCTTATCGCTTGATCGCCATAGTCGCAAGTTATTAGACCATTTTCTGTAATGTGTTTGAGAATTATTTTGCCTTTTTTGTAAACCAATTGGTTTGAGTAACGTTAATAGACTATCTTTTTCGTAAAATTAATTTTATGTCTAACTGCTCGAACCAAGATTGCCATAGTGCGAAAGATATCAAGTTTCTTGAGATTAAGCACTTAAATGGGCCCAATATTTGGACCTATCGCCCTACTCTCGAAGCAACGGTGGATATCGGTGAACTCGAAGACTATCCTTCCGACAAAATCCCAGGCTTTTATGAACGTTTGTCACAATGGCTTCCGTCATTGATTGAACATCGTTGCAGTTATGAAGAGCGTGGCGGTTTCTTACGCAGGGTACAAGAAGGTACGTGGCCATGCCATATTCTGGAACATGTGACATTGGAGCTGCAAAATTTGGCCGGCATGAAGGGTGGTTTCGGAAGGGCTCGTGAAACTTCGGTTCGTGGCGTCTATAAAGTGGCGTTGAGTGCTTGGCATGCGGAGATTACAACTGCAGCTTTACATTCAGCTCGTGAGCTTGTGCTGGCTGCCATGAATTTTCAGCAATCCAGTAACCCATCATATGACGTAGAAGGGGCAATCAATCATCTCCGTGATTTAGTGGATTCACTTTGGCTTGGGCCTTCTACAGCCTGTATCGTTGATGCGGCCATTGCACATAATATTCCTGCTACTAGGCTGATTCCTAGAGGAAATCTTGTGCAGTTGGGGTATGGTGCTCGCAGTCGGCATATCTGGACTGCAGAAACAGATCGCACACCGGCTATTGCAGAAAGTATTTCTCGTGATAAAGATTTGACGAAAGCATTGCTGCAATCTTGCGGAGTTCCTGTTCCAGAAGGGCGCATCGTTGAAAGTGCAAAAGATGCTTGGGAAGCGGCTAATGACATAGGTTTGCCAGTAGTTATAAAACCATGTGATGGCAATCATGGACGGGGGGTTTTCATTGAATTAACTCATCGGGAAGAAATTGAATCAGCCTATCACATTGCACTTGAAGAAGGCACGGGTGTAATAGTTGAAAGTTATATACCCGGTACTGAACATCGTTTATTAATAGTGGGTGGAAAACTTGTGGCCGCCACAAGGGGTGATTCGGTATCTGTGATCGGGGATGGTTCATCAACCATTGCTGAGTTGATTAATTCACAAATTAACGCCGATCCTCGTCGTGGAACGACAGAGAATCACCCGTTAAACCTAATTCGTATTGATAGCGCGACACAAATTGAAATTGCTCGCCAGGGTTATGAGAGTGATTCAATAGTCCCAGTAGGCACTAAAGTTTTGGTTCAACGGAATGGTAATCATGCATTTGATGTTACTGATGAAGTGCATCCCAGTATTGCATCCGTTGCATCATTAGCTGCTCGCGTGATTGGGTTGGATATTGCGGGCATTGATTTGGTTGTCGGCGATATTTCCCGCCCACTGAATGAGCAAAACGGGGCCATTGTTGAAGTTAATGCGGGTCCTAGCTTGCTGATGCATATTAAACCCGTGGTTGGCACTCCTCGTCCCGTTGGCAAAGCAATTGTTGATCATCTATTTCCAGATCAGGATAACGGTCGTATCCCCATTGTAGGGATCAGTGGCAGTTATGGAAAGACAGCCGTTGCACATATTGTCGCCAGATTGCTCATCCTTTCAGGTAAGCAAACAGGGTTGGCATGTAGTGACGGGTTATATCTGGATTATAGGCAAATCGATAAGAATGATAG
>Ga0073900_10002202_pt1 | contig 10403 bp, 10 predicted proteins | sample KloWWTmetKNB5Kit_FD_66666 | JGI IMG/M metagenome (GOLD analysis project Ga0073900, IMG submission 66666) | Active sludge microbial communities from Klosterneuburg, Austria, studying microevolution and ecology of nitrifiers - Klosterneuburg... | ecosystem: Engineered > WWTP > Aerobic digester >... | reverse complement strand
GGGCTTGGATATTTTATGGAAGTGGAAGCCATAGATACCGAAGGTATATTTTCTACAACGGAACTACAAAAACAATGTGACGCATATTTTGATATTTTTGGCCTTTCGGCCAATGATTTGGTCCAGTCATCCTACAGTGATCTCCTCATGGCTCAAGGTTTAGATTGATATTTTACGGTACATCGAACAGGCATTTTTCTTTATTCTGTTCAAAAACGATGATTGTTATTAGTAATATGATATAAAGTAGCTAACATTTTATAATTTTGTAATATAAAATGATTGTGTAAATAAAAAGTAGCAATGGACAATAAGATCATCATCGTAGGAGCAGGATTGTGTGGATCACTTTTAGCATTGCGTATGGCGATGAAAGGATATTCTGTCGTCATGTACGAACGTCGCCCTGACATGCGCAAGAGTCGAGTCAATGCTGGAAGATCGATAAATCTTGCCCTATCGGATAGAGGATTATTGGCTTTGGAGCTGGCAGGTATCAAAGATGATGTATTGCCACTCATCATTCCGATGCACGGTCGTATGATCCATAACTTGGATGGAGGCAATCATTTGGTCAATTATAGTGGACGGCCCGGCGAATGGATCAATTCTATATCTAGAGGCGGACTTAATAAATTGCTGTTAGAAAAGGCAGAAGCAACGGGTAAAGTACAAGTGTTTTTTGATACTGAATGTACCAGTGCATCTCTTGACTCAGGTACAATCGAACTTAAAAATACCCAAACTGGTACACATTTTTCTGATACAGGCGATGTGATTTTTGGTACTGATGGCGCTGGTTCAGCTATTAGGAATGCCATGTTGGAACAATCCGCCAGATTCCGGTTTGATTTTTCGATCAAGTACCAGACTACAGGATACAAAGAACTAGAAATTCCTGCAAATGCAGATGGTACTTTTAGATTGGAGAAAAATGCACTCCATATATGGCCAAGAAGTGGATTTATGATGATCGCTCTACCCAATTTGGATGGTAGTTTCACCGTCACTTTGTTTTTACCATTAGAAGGAGACAATAGCTTTGAAAAACTAAAAACCGAAGAAGAAATTCGGAATTTTTTTACACAAAATTTCCCATCGGCGTATGACCAGATGCCTGATTTAATGGCAGATTTTCACGCAAATCCTACTAGCTCATTAGGTACTGTCAAATGTTATCCTTGGCAGATAAATGGAAAATTTCTCTTACTTGGAGATGCCGCACATGCAGTAGTGCCTTTTTATGGGCAAGGCATGAATGCTTCTTTTGAAGATGTCACAGAACTAGACAAATTGATCACGACTTATGGTGGCAATTGGCAAGAAATCCTACCTGCATTCCAGGAGCAACGCAAAGTAAATGCAGATGCTATTGCTGATCTTGCTGTGGAAAACGAAATCGAGATGCGTGCGGCAACTGCAGATCCAGTTTTTTTGCTGAAGCGAAAGATAGAATTGACGCTAGAGCAGAAGTATCCTGATTATTTTTCTAAGTACAGCATGGTGACATTTAGAGAAGATCTGCCGTATAGTTATGCCATGCAAAAGGGTAGGGCACAGGATCGAGTTTTGATGGATTATGCAGCGACTTTGACTGATTTTGAATCCTTTGACGAAGCCGTAGCACTTGAACTTGTCAGGAAAATTAAGATGTAGTCGACAATTATACACTGTTCGTCAAAAAGTTAAATGGTACTTATCTATGTTGGAACTAAATAGCCATCCTTTGGGTTAATTTTGTTTTAATCATATGCAGATATTTTTCAAAATTAAGTGATGACCTTTAATATTAAAGAAACCCGATGAAATTTAGCAACGAACAAATCAAGTCATTACAATTGCCTTCGATAGATGTCATCGAGTACGAAAAACCCGATATTGCCTATCGTAAAGTGTTGATGTACAGTGTTTTAATTTTTGCATTTGTTTTGCTTGTTGGATACTTTGTTGTGGGTTATTTTGCCGAGAAATTGCTGACTTTGCCGATTTTGATGATTGTAATGCTTACATGGTCCATTTTGACTGGTTTAGCTATTATTTTTACTGTCAAATCGTATGATAATTTGGGTTATGCCCTTAGGGACAAAGATATTTTATCAAAGTCAGGCGTATTTTTCAAATCAATTGTCATCGTGCCTTTCAATCGCGTGCAACATAGCGAAATAGAACAAGGACCTATAGAACGGCTTTTTGGTCTAGCGGAATTGACACTTTTTACCGCTGGTGGAGATGATGAGACCATCTCAGGTCTTAGTTTCGATAAAGCCCAAATGCTCAAAAATTACATCACTGCCAAAGTTGCTGCGGATGAAGAAGAATGACGGTGAGTTTTCTGTTCCGACGAGGCAGTCTTATGTAGCCATTATTATGATTTTATTTAAGACTATCAATATTGTATTCAGGCAATTAATTCCTGTATTGGTAGTGATATTGCTCGGTGGATCAGAAAAATTCGATTATATTCTTTGGGTTATTTCCGTCATAGCGTTGCTTTCTATGATTTATGCTATTGTCAATTTTTTCAGGACCTACTTTTATATTCAGGATGATGAATTGGTCATGCATACTGGCGTATTTAGTCATAAGAAAACAATCATTCCTTTGGAAAGGATCCAGTCTGTCAATTTTGAACAAAATATTGTGCATCAGATTTTCGATGTATTAAAATTAAATATTGATACTGCTGGCACAGAAAAAAATGAATTCCAGTTTCAAGCCATCGATGCACAAAAAGCGAAACGATTGCGCGAAATAATAATGGCTGGGAAAAAAGTGTCAACTGGCATTGCTTTAAATACTTTTGATGAAAATCAACCCAATAAGTCAGCATACAAAGAGATTTTATCCTTGGGTTTTACAGACTTACTAAAAATAGGCCTTACCGAAAATCACATTAGATCAGGCGGATTAATTTTTGTATTCTTTTTGTGGATTTACCAAAATTTGCAAGAAGCAGGTTTGGATGTGGACGAATATTCGGAAGAAATCCCTGAATGGGAATGGGGAATTAATAGCATAGTTTTGATCGTTTTTGTGTTTTTGATGATTTCAATCTTGATTTCGCTTGGTAGGACTGTCATCAAATATTTTGATTTACAATTCTTGCGATTTGATAATGGATTCAAAATAGTAAGTGGGATTTTTACAAAAAAAGAAGTATCTGCCCAAGACCACAAAATTCAATTTATATCTTGGTCAGACAATTTGTTGCGAAAAATAATCGGTTACAAGAATCTGAAATTACATCAAACTAAGGCATCTAAAGCAAACAAAAGTCAACTTATACAGATTCCGGGCTGTAAGGCACATCATATTCAGGATGTTGTGGATACTATTTTTGACAATAAAGATATCAATGAAATAGAAGTAGAACGCGTCAGTTTTTTTTACTTCAAAAGGTTTGCGATGATTTGGACAGGTATTTTAACAATAGTCGGTCTTATACTTCTTTGGTTTGAATTGTATAATCAAATGTGGATATTGACAGGATTGGTGATAATGATGATAATAGGTCGCTTCTTGTCTTATCGTAAGATTGCTTATGGACATGATGGACAATTACTCGTTTTAAAAGGTGGAATATTTGGTGATAAGAATACCATATTACCATTGTATAAAGTCCAAACCGTGAAAATATATGAAACTCCATTCCTACGAAAAAAATCGCTTTGCACATTGATATTGCGGACAGCGTCAGGACAAATTACTATCCCATATTTACCATCAGAATCGGGCAGAAACCTTGGAGATTTTATCCTGTATAAAATAGAATCTACACATAGAAAGTGGATGTAGAATGTACTCAAAATGTCTAAAAGCTCATATAATCAAGGATTTTTTCATCATATGACAGTCGATTGAGAAAATATTTATAGAAAATTACATATTATAAAAAATTATAATATATCTTTGTCCCTTATTTTATCCCATTCGTCTATTATCTTTGATAAACCAAGGCAAGACGATTAATTTTGGAATGAATATTTAAAATTAAAAATCGATGAACAGCGTATCTTCTTTTTTCATTTTTTGCTCAGGTGCCGTCAATTCTGTTTTGAAGCGTTGCCCAACAGATTATATCAAATACCAAGGTATAGGTGCCACGATACTATTTACGGGAATTTTTTCAGCGCTTTCAGCTGGATATGCGCTCTACACGGTATTCGAATCATACGTGGTATCTACCATTTTTGCGATAATATGGGGAATGATGATATTTAATCTAGACCGATATATCGTATCAGGTATGCGCAAGAAGTCCAATTTCTTAAAAGAACTGGCTATGGCTGCTCCTAGGATAATATTGGCGGTATTTATTGGTATCGTTATCGCTACACCACTGGAACTGAAACTGTTCGAATCAGAAATCAATGCCGAAATAGGTATGATGCAGCAAGAGACATACAGACAACAAGACGACTTGCTCAAAAAACGGTATGAAGCTGATACGAAGGTGATCAATGATGAGATCACACTTTTGAGAAATAAACTCAGTAAATTCGATCAGGAAAGGACTGCACGACTGAGTGAAGCACTTGCTGAAGCAGATGGTACTGGCGGTAGCAAAATCCGGGCTATGGGTGCGATCTACAAGGCAAAAGCCAAAGCATCGGATAAAGCTGAACAAGATTATCAATTGGCATATGCTGAGATAAATCCGAAATTGGAACAAGAATTGGCCAAGCTTGAGGTCATCGAATCTAAACGAAATGCCGAGATGGAAACCTTAAGCAGGGCTTCATTAACTGGATTTGCTTCGAGACTAAAAGCATTGCACCGATTATCATCTGCTGACGATGCTATTCGTATTGCCGGTATTTTTATTTCTATCTTGTTTTTGATCATAGAGTGCGCTCCGATTTTAGTTAAACTTATCAGCGAACGTACGCCATATGATCAGCGTATCGACACATTAGAAACTGAATATCACCTTGCCAATCTAAAGCAAACCACAATAGCAAAATTGGCGACTGATAGTCAATTGACTTTTGAAAATAAAACCGCAGGATTTCGAGTCACTGAGATGATCAATGCCGAAAACGAGGTTTTTGCTCATGCACTTCGCAAGGAGAAAGAGGATCTTATGTCTCGCAACGAAGGTTGGTTTACGATGCTTAAGAAAAGACGTATTTTCGATTTTTGATCTTGTAGGATTTTAGCTTCTCAATATCTTAGCCATTGGTCGGCCTTTGGCCAATTCGTCAATTAGCTTGTCCAAATACCTGATTTTTTGCATCAGTCTATCTTCGATCTCTTCCACTCGGTAGCCACAGATGACGCCCGTGATTTTTGATACATTGGGATTAAGTTGTGGTGCATTTTCAAAGAAAAATGTAAAGTCGCTTTTTTCGTCAATAATGCGTTGTAATGTAGTTAAATCATAGCCTGTGAGCCAGCAAATGACTTCATCTACTTCATCTTTGGTTCTGCCTTTTCTTTCGGCTTTATTGACGTAATGTGGATATACACTCGCAAATGACATTTTGAAAACACGTTGATTATCCATGGTAGACTGCTCTTGATTAGATTATTTATTTTGTGCGATAAAATGGTCTAATAGTTTATTAGTACGTTGTTGTAATTTTGTTTTGAAAAATGGAGTCCAGCCCATCAATAATCCTTTGATCCCCATAGCCTGCCTGCTCCAAGCGTAAAGATCGAAATGGTCGGTATGTTTTATAATTTTTCCATCTTTAAATTCAAATTCAGCCTTGACATTATTTACGACATTGCGTCCTGTCTGACTGAAAATGTAGCGAGCTGTCCATTGGGCCGTACCTATTTGCCCATTGGTTTCTATGTCTGAAAATTCAATATCTAACTTACTTTTATTGTTTTTTAACAGCATTCGCCACATGTTTTTTGCTCGATCTCCATCTAATATTCCAAATGCTGGATCTTCAAATCTAATGTCATCATGATAACAATCGATCATGTCTTCTATATTTTTGGCCGCAAATGCGCTGTAGAACTTTTGGATTAACTGTGCATGGATCATTTTGCCTATGATTTAGATGATTAATAGCCATAACGTGTATCAAAAGTACAAAATATTTTACAGGAATTTGAAATATTAACAAATTTATACCAGCATTCGTCCATATTATTCAAAAGGATTGCTCCATTTTTCATTGGTATAAACATCGGTCCCAGCTAATGTCTTTAGGAAGGCTATAACCGAATTTATTTCTTGAGCCGTAAGATGAAGTTGCTGACCGTCGATACCATTAGGCTTAAGTCTATCATCGAGATTTGAATTGGTTTTTGCTGCGTTTGTCAGATTGCCATAATGGCCGATAGCAGCTTGGAGGTCTTTTATTATAGCTGTATGCATCATCGGGCCATTAACTTGTCCTTGGGTATTGGTCAGATTGCGAAGTGATGGAGACCTAGTATTTGTAAAATCTGGGCCACCGTTTATGCTTCCACCAAATCCATTGCTTTTCGTATTCGGATCGATATCAAATTCTGGTGCTTTATGGCATTTTTGGCAGCCTAATCCACCACCAATTCTTTCGCTCTTGTTATCGAAAATCGGCTCGGTTAGAAACAATAATTTTCCATTATTCTCCTGAGTGGTAAAATTGGGGAAATTATCTGTTTCCTTGTTGACCATCGCTCGACCAGCATCGTATTTTGCATCAAATGATTGGATGCTCCGTATAAATTGGGCCAAGGCTTGTTGGATTTTTGCTTCAGTGATGTCGTCATTGCCGTAAACAAAGGTAAATAGCTCTTTGTAGTAATCTTTAGCTTCCAATTTTGTGATCAAATCGTTTATCGAAGGATCGCCATTTTGCCCACTGTAACCCATTTCGTTATGATCTTGAATTGGCCTTGAAGTCTGATCTTCTAAACTGGATGCGCGTTCGTCCCAGAAAAATTTGACTTCTTCGCCAAAGCGTGCATTGATCAGTCGCATGCTATGTCTAGCGGTCAGACCATTCACACCTTTACTGGCTACTGTCGTATCACTAAAAGCAAAAGATTGTTGGTGACAACTTGCACACGATATGGTATTATTGACAGATAAGTTTTTGTCATAAAACAAAACTCGACCCAAAGTGGCGCCTTTGTCAGTGATAGGATTGCCAGAAGTATTGTCTTTGGTTATATAAGCTGGAATTGTTTGATTGGCATAGTTTGCCAGGTTTTCCAGGTCGATGGCACCTTTGAAAGTGCGAATTACGGCTGATTCAGTGATGACCGTTGCTTCTTTTTCGCAAGAGAGTAAAAACAAAAGTGCTATTACACATGGTAGTATGAAAATTCTATACCTGTACATGGATGATCTTTAATGTATGACACTATTTTTATAGTTAGGTTTAATTATAAATGTAAAGAATAGTGAAAAAATCTTCCTTCTCAAAGTTTATACATACCGATCATATTCTTACGTACATTTGATGATAAGTCTATGACATCAAATCTTTTGGTTTCTGTAAACGATCCCATATCGCTGTCGCTATTTATCAAGATGGCACCTATCAAGATTACATATTTGCATTTGTAGGTCGTCAGTGAGACCAATTCATTGATTCTATTGTCAATGGCATCATAAATTACTTCAGTAGCCTCGTACAATGGTGATGCAGCTCCTAAAATTCTTTCTTTTTCAGCATAAATAATTTGTTCGATGGTATTCATTTGATAGTCCAATTCTGTGACTACGCCTGGTTTGATCTGATTAGTGATCAACTTATTTATTGCGCCTTTGGCTGCGCCGCAACAACCCGTATTTTTATGTTGTCCGACACGGTTTATTTCGCCCAATGTACCATTTTTTGTAATACCAAAATGCGGCCCATAATACACAAACACAGCTCCATCGTCTGGTACATGACTTGCAAAAGCGCTCATGCCAGTAAGACCTGTAAATGGATAACCATCCAAGCCACCCATTTTGAATGGACCTAAAAAATCTAAGGCTCGTGCTGGATATTGGATACTAATGACGTCATCGCTACATATGCTGTCTGCCAACATGATTTGTGATGGCTCCATTAGTAGCTCATCTTCCACAAAATCTATGAGCATATTGACGCTATCTATCGTGGTTATCGCATTGGGATACCACTTTCTGATGATCTCTAATTTTTCTTTTTTCAGCATAAAAGGTTAGTTGATATTTACAATTTTGATTTTATCATTAAGGATTATTGAGCTAGGAATGAAGATTTTATTACCATCCTGATCTATGATTAAGGTTGCATTGAGATTGATTTCGGCGACTTTTCCCTGACTACCTTGAAATTCTATCGTATCTCCGATTTTAAAAGGGCGATTGATCACCAAAAATAAGCCACTAAACAAATTGGAGAATAATTGCTGTGACGCAAACCCCAAAATCAATGTGGATGCGCCAGCACCTGCCAGTAACGAATGGGCAAAGGTATGTGTTATAGGCAATAAGAGTAAAGCCCAGCCAAACCCTAGAAAATATATAATCGAAACAAGCATGTGTTTGATAAAAACAAAACTGGTAACATCTATCTGGTGTCCCGATGTCTTTTCAGTAATTTTCTTTTGGATATAATTTTTTACCAGTTGCGCAATGATAATTGTCACAATAATAATCGCACAAAACACCATATAATTGCCCGATTCTGACCATGTTAATTTTATAAATTCCATTATTTATTGTTTTGAGCTGTGAATTTACTAATCAAAATTCCAACCAAAATCACTGAATAGAACTGACCAGCGATTCCGATAAGGGCTGTCAATAATTTTGAATAGTGCATATTGGGTAAGATGTCACCAAATCCGATACTTGTCAATGTGATAGAAGAAAAGTAAACAAAATCAATGTATGTAGCTGTAGGATGACTGGTATCTAGGCCTGTGTATGCAAGTGGTTGGAAAGTATAAATCGTTTGTTGTGTGAAAGTGGCGATCTCGATCAGTAGCAAATAACCACATCCTGACGCAACGATGACATCTTTATTGATGTAACTAGGCTTGACTAAAAATAAGAAGATTTCATAAAATACATATATAAAAAATAAGACATATGAAATACTTAAGTATATCATTAGGCTTGAAGAAAAACCGATAACTCTAGCGAGAAGCGGCGTAGCACATATAGTAAGGACTAAAACTCTAAGGATGAAGATCCGTTTTTTGTTATGTTCCAAGTAGATACCAAATGAGGTAAATCCCAAAATAATCATGTTGATGGGCCAGAAAATGTTTCTGTATATCTCCAGATCGGCCAAAAGCATGCCCATAAAAAGATGTTGCATTAGGCCAAATAATAGCAATTCATACTTATGTTTCTTTAGAATAAGGGCAAATGTCATGTTGAACAAATACTTTTTGGAACATTAAAGTGTAAAGTTAACAAAAAAGCAATTGGTGATGCATCAGGGCTAATATGTTGATATGTCCTTGAAATGTTTAATACTTAAACCCAATTGGGCTTTCTAATATCTGGAAATAAAAATGCAGATGGTAAATTAAGTACTCATAATCGTTGCAAAAGTAAAATTGTTAATGCCTACTACTTTATAACCACTTTTCTAGTTTCAATATATTGGCCCACAGATATTTGGACAGTATAAACTCCTGGATATAGTACTTGTGTGTCAAAAAAGCCGATTGTTTGACCCTTATATATTTTTGTCTGGTTTACTTCTTTACCATTAGAATCGAATAACTTTAATGAAACTTCATCCGTTACTACACCTGAAATTTGTATAGCAATAAAATCAGTGCTTGGATTCGGAAAAACGTTTATTGTCAAGTTTTCAAAAGCCGTTTGGTCTATGGACGATGTAGTACTGTTATATGTGGTTGTACTTTCCGAAACCGTAGTTACCTTAGCGCCAGTTTTATTGCCATAATAGGTTGGGCCTATCAGATATGGATAAGCAGAATTGTGATTTACATCTACAGTAGCAAAATAACAGTAAATACCATTTGGATATTCGGGTGTAACACAAAAACGGCCGTTGTGTGCATCAAGATAGCTTGGATCAGAAGTATGCGCTACCCATTCATAATCTTCTCTAAACGTGCCTAGTGGATAAGTTGCGCTTACGGCTGGACCATCTGATACATCAGTTCCATCGGCATGGTGCGTTCGTACCGTTATATTACGCAATTGATAACCCGATTTCATACGTGTGATGCCTCCGGTACCATCAGCATTGGTATATCCATAAGCGCCATAAACAGGAAATCCATCATAAGCAAATCCAATAAGTGGTGCATGTTGTGCCGGATTTATGGTGTACAAGCCATCAGCGTCGTAAAGATTGCAAACTGTAGAAATTACCTTTTGGTCCAGATCAAATGCACTTGGATTTTGGTGATGATGGTAATTAGTGCCAGCTGGATGACCTTTAGCACAGTCGAAGCCTACTCTTTCGTAAACGATGGCATCTCTATTCCAAGATTGC
>Ga0073900_10002201_pt1 | contig 10403 bp, 21 predicted proteins | sample KloWWTmetKNB5Kit_FD_66666 | JGI IMG/M metagenome (GOLD analysis project Ga0073900, IMG submission 66666) | Active sludge microbial communities from Klosterneuburg, Austria, studying microevolution and ecology of nitrifiers - Klosterneuburg... | ecosystem: Engineered > WWTP > Aerobic digester >... | reverse complement strand
CGCATCCTTGTTTTGCACCAGGAGATAGCGCCGGGTTGGCGCGGCCGCTGCCAGCGCCGCCGCTGCGGTCGTGACCGTGGCGACTGCTTGCGAAAACGGCCCGTTGACGTTGGTGATGGTGACTGACGACTGGCCGCCCCGGTTGTACCGGCTCTGACCGTTGCCAATGCCGATTGTGACGGTATCGGCGCCGGCCGTCTGAATCTGCACGCGGTCAAACGCCGGCGCAATGTCGCCAATATCGCCTAGCGTGCATTCGAGGCCGGACAGCACGTTGCTGATCTCGCCGAGATCAAGCCGCTTACCGCCCAGAAAGAAGCGCACCGTTACCGCGTTGTTGCACGCCAGCAGCGCGAAATATTTGCCCGGCACGTTCATTTCCACCGTGCCGGCGCCGGTGAAGGTCAGGTCATAAGTCTGCATGTCAGTGCTTCCCCCACATCATGACGACAGCCAGCCCGACAACAGCCATACCGACCAACACAATGTTTTTGTTGCCGGCGGCTTGCTGCGAAGCGTCTGAATACGCCGTTTGGCTGGCTTGGTTCAGGTCTTTCGCCAGCCCGAGATTTGAATTCATTGCACCGTATGCCTGCTGCGCCAACAGCGTGGTAGCGCCGAGCAGTGAACGGAAGTCGGCCGACTGGTTGGAACTGGCCGAAGACAGCAGGCCGGCCGCATCGCGCATCACGGATTGATTCGCGGCAAAGGCGCGATCCATCGTAATCCCGGCGGCAGCCAGTGAATTGCTCGCCACGTCATTAACGGTATTGAGCGCCGCGACTGACGTTAAGTGCTGATCCCACAAGCCGGAACGCGCCGTCAGATCGAGCGCGCCAATGGCGCCGCCATCGAGAATGGCAATGCTGTTGCCGGCGGCGCTGCCCATGTTCAACCCGACGCCGTTGCCGTCCGTGACCATGCGGCTGTCAGTGTTGTAGGTCTGATTTACGTTGGTTACGGTACTTTCGTTGGATTCTTTCGAGCCTGCGTTGAACCACCCCATCTTAGTTTTTCCTCATGAGCATGAAAACGCCGGCAATCAACAGAATTGTCGTCAAATCCAGCCCGCCGCCCTGCCCGCCCATGCTCACCAGTGGCGAAGGCAGGCTAGCCGACGTGCTAGGCGATGTAGTGCGGTCAGTGTTGGCAACCACATCGGCGCGGCTGCCGCTGGTTGTCACCACCCAGCCGGAATTATTCATGCTGGAATCATGGAACATCATTTTGCCTAAATCCATGCCACCCGCCATGCCGCCGGCCGTCCCGGTTTTTCTTGCATCAGCAGCGACGCCCGCTTGTAAGACGCCAGCGACTGCACCAATAATTAGCGGCCACATTGATCAGTTTTTCATGATGAAAATTGCGCCCATCATCAGCAGGATCAACATGGAGTAATTGGGATTGACGACGCCCGTTCTTGCGCCGTAGGCGCCCTGCCCGTTCATGAACAGCCCGCCGTTGGTGGCCTCGTAGCGTTTGTAGTCGAGTACCTGCGACAGGTTGAAGGAATTTGCCGCGACGCCGATGCCCTGCTGCAACAGGCTGAAAACCTGCGGTGACAGAACGTCGGAATAGCCGGCCGTGTTGGCCGGGCTATTGACCTGCTGCGCCGTTACCGGCGTCCCTTGCGTGCCGTCAGTTTGCGGGCCGACCAGATCGGACCAGCCCCAGGACGACCCCAGGCCGATATTCATGTAATCGTCCATGGTGGCCTTTACATATTGCCAAGAACGTCAAGAACTTCGAGCACCGCCGTTACGGTGTCACCGGCGGAGAACGTTGGGTTGAATTCCATGCTCACCATATCGGCCGTTTTGATGGCGTTGGCGTAGTTGTTGTCACAGCACGGGTCAAAGGTGTAGAGGTTTGTCTGTGCGGTTTTTTGATACTCGCCTTGCCAGAACGTGTTCACGGCAGTCGGCACGTTGTCAAAAATCACAATGCCGTTCTTCTTCACTTCGAGCGCGGTCAAGTTGCCGCCGTGGGCGAATTGCACTCGCTTGATGATGGCGCCCTTGTTTGCCATGTCGATCAGCTTGAAGGGGAATTTACCCGAGCCGCCGAAGGACGAGGTGAAGGCGATCTGCTTGGCAATGACGCCGAGCGGGGCCGGCGGGCCGAGTTCGGACCAGGAATCTAGCGTGGGATTGGTGGCGCCGGCGATGGTGACTTCAAGGGTCAGGCTTGAGACGCCCTGCGCCGTGTTGATATTGCCGATGTACTGTTCAGCCATCGCTTTTGCACGCGGCTCAGTGAAATCGAGGGTCAGGAAGGTAGCCGAGGCAGCCAGACCGCGATACTGATTCATCAGATCGAGTCGGGCGCCGGTGTTTTCCAGCACGGTTTTTCCGTTCACCTTGACTTTGATATTGGTGATCATCGACTTGGTGAAGGTGCCACCGAGTTGCAGCATGATCCGGTTATAGGACATGCCGATAGGCAGGGCAACCGACGCAACGCCACTCGCGGCGACGTTCGAGAACGGCAGGTTTTTAACAAGCAGCATTTGCGCGATCTCCGCTTACAGGTCTTTGACGAAGGGGATATTCATCGAGCGGGCCAGCGGCGCGACGATGATTTTGGTAGCGACGGCGAAGGCCAGAAACCAGGCATAGGACTTGAGTTTTGTTTCCATTGGGGAGACTCCAGAAAAAAGGGTTGGCCCCGTGCGGGGAAAGGGAATAACCCCGCTACGGGATAGCGGCCTTTATCCCACTTTCCGGCCCCCGGACGAACAAAGCCCCCCAATGGTGGATTTCCATTGGGGGGCTTTGTTTTTATGCCTTTTTCTGTGAAATTTTATCCGGTCATAATGGCCCCGGTTCCCATATCGCGCTGAATGTACTTGTAGCCGACCAGGCCGGCGACCTGCGCCACTGGCACGCCGAGCGACTTTGAAACCGTTTTGCAGTCCTCCGGGTAGGACAAGCGACCGACCCGCACCAGCGAACAATTCCCGAGAAAATCCTTATCCATGCTGGCCGGTCGCTGGCTACAGCCCATGACCTCAATGCCGTAGCCGCGCCCCATTGATACCAGTTCCGTCCAGCCGTCGGGCGCCCATGAGGCCCGCGTCACCGTGTGCAGTTCTTCGGCGATGAATGACAGGTTGCGGGCTTTCAGGGCGATCTGGCAGGTGGCGTCAAATAGTCGCTCTCTGGCCTTGCGTTCGATTGGCGGCACAAAAACCAGATGTAATTCACCTTTGCCGGCGGCTTTCAAGGCATTCAGCACTTCCATTGCCGAGCGCACCACGACCGACCCGGGCCAGCGGCCGGCGTAGTTGTCAATTACCTCCTTTGGCGACCAGACCAGCGTTCGGTGGCGCTTTGGCCGGGCCAGCATTTTCAGCATGGCGGTGGTTTTGCCACAGCCCGACGACCCCAAAAACGCGTAAATCCTGGCTTGTTGGTCGTTGCCGGCCATCAGCGATAGAGCGCCATTTGCGGGTGGACTTCCTGCACCGGCCCGGCGCCGGTTTCCGGCGGTGCCACCCGAGCCGGATTGGCTGGCTCTGCCTGGCTGGCTTTTTCTTTGTCAGCATTGATCTGACTGGCCAATAGTTTCGAGGATTGCCACAAGGGCGGGCCGGCGACAATCAGCAACATCAGTTCCGGCGGCAGGGTGCCAAAGGTGACCCCGTATTTTTCCATCACTGGCGTCAACGCGGCAGAAATTCGGCCCTTGGTTTCCGGTGTCCAGATGCTTTCACAGGCCGGGCAATAGCCAACGACCAGCGCGCCGAACATATCGACCGCGCCGGCCGCTTCGTTGGCGAAATCCGGCGGCGGTGGCAAGGGCTGGCCGTCATCCCCCAGGGCGGGCGCTTCCGGCAAAATCGGCAGGGCTTCGGCATCGGCCGCAGCGGCGAGGCCGTGCAGTTGGTCGAGATCGGTAGTCATGCGAACGCCGGCTTGAAGCGCGCCGCCTCCTTTGGTTCGTCTTTGGCTTCAGGCGCTTTGGGCATTACGGCCATGATGCGGCGATGCGCTTGCGTGCCCTCTTTGGCGTAGGCACTGAGATCGCACCAGGGACAGGAGACCGACACGGCGCCGCCGGCCGATTTTTTGACCGGCACGGACTGGCCGCAGCACAGGCAGGGGATAGCCCCGACGCTTTCACGAATTGCCATTTTCGTTATCCTCCAATCGTTCGAGCCGGCCCTCAATAGAAAACACCCAGGAGACCAACAAACGGAGCGCACTTGAGACGCCGGCCATCTTAGCGACCGGCGCATTGGCCGCTGAATTGGCCCCGGCGATCAGGTCTTCAGCGATCGGATTCATGCGCCCTCCTCGATGAGTGCCACCTCATTGATCGGCACGATGAGGGTTTTAGTAATTGGCTGGCCGTCTTCGGTTTGTTCGACCGCCAGCCAGACCAGGCCATTAGCGACCCCATCAATGATGCCCCGCCAGCCGTCGACGAAAGCATAGAAATGATCGGCCGCCCGCACGATGGCAGAACGGCCGAGATGATCGGCCGTAATCATTGCTTAGGCCAGAATCGTCAATTCGGAATAGGCAAATGAAACCGGCTCAACAATTTCGTCCAGTTTCACCACGGCAATTTCCTTGTCGTTCTTGGCGCGCAGAACGATGCCAACCTTTGCATCCAGCTCATTGTCGACCGCGTCGACTTTCACCACATTCCATGCTTGCATTACCTTCTCCTGATTGATGGTCGTCAGAGACGCCGGGTAAATCCCGGCCCCACCTTGAGGCCGGAAAACTTGGGTTTAATTTCGTCAATTCACCATGTAGCGGCCAGCAAACGCCCCAGGGATGGTAATTGCGCCGCCATGCGTCCGCGGCGTCAGGCTGATAGCCTGAATGTAGTCGTTCAGATCGTCCTGACAGCGCGCCGAGTCAGCGACGTAGCGGATGAAATCGGGCAGCCGGTTGTGACGGAACAGGGTTTGGTATTGCTCCTGGTCGAGATCACCGACGTGGATCTGTTCCGGCATCAATGAGTCATCGGCGGCGATTTCTTCGTCGGTGCGATCAGACTGCACACTCAGGGCTTTTTTCAGGCCGGGCGACCAGGTGACGGCGCGCTTGCCTTCGATGGCCTTCGAATACTCGATGAATTTGCGGATCGCCCACTCGTCACCGTTGCCAGCCCAGGCCAGCAGCTGGAACGGGGTGAAATGGTCGAGGCCGTCGCGCTGCCCGGCCCCGCCCTGCTTGGCGTAGTGTTTGGTCATTTCGGACGACTGGCCCCAGCGTTCATCGCGGCCATACTTGGCGATGTACTCAGCGGCCTGGTTGCCGCCCCGGACGTTGAAGGCGCGGCCGGTCGGGTTGTCCGGGGTGCCGCCCATCATGGCCGTAATCTTCGAGTTGTCGCCAAGGCCGGTTTTGAGAAGGATGTTCACCCAGGTGCGGCGCAGTTCGGCGATGGCCGGGCTGTCGAGGTCGCCCTTGTCGTTGAGCGGTTCGCCTTCCTGGAAGCCTTGCGGCTTGGCGAAGACCAGCATGTGCACATGCGGATGCCAGCCGTTTTCTTGCGAGATGGTGATTTCCATCGAAGTTACCGCGCCGATAGCGCCAGCTTCGCCCTGCTCGATGATCTGGCCTTGCGGATTCCGCTTCACGCCGAGAATTCGCTTGTACGTCCTGGAATTTTTGAACGACTGGCGAGCCTTGGCGAATTTCTCCAGGAGTTCCGATATCGGATGATCTGCCTCATGCGGGAAGGTCATCGTGACCAGGTAGGCCGCGCCACCGTTCCCCAGGTGCGAGACCAAGCCGCCTGACAGTTCGCTGCGGCGAGCTTCGGCGACCTTTGCCCCGCAGGTCGGGCAGGTCCAGATGTTGCCGCAGCGGTTGAGGCCGGTCAGGCTGGCGCCGCTGCTGTCCTCGTTGCGATACACGGAGACCGTACCGGCCTCGCGCTTCATTGATCGGCAGCACCAACACGTCCTGTGCTGCTCCTTCCATTCCTTTCCCTTCGCCCAGAGAACGCCTTGGCCGGTGCGCATCAGCGCGTATCGACCGGCTATCGCCTTGCTCTTCCGGTCGGCCTTTTCCGGATCGTTGCGCCATGCGGCTTTCCGGCCCGTGTGTATCGATTTCGTGTAAGTACCGAGAGTTGTATGGGGCGGTGTTGAGAGGGTCATATTTCAATGACCTCACGCACGAGTTTTGCCGTCTCAGAACCATGCACAACGTGCACGATGGCCATGGCTTCGGACATCATCGTTTCGATGGCGGCTCGGGTGTCCTGGTCCTGGTCACCGAATAGCGTAATCATGGACAGCACGTCGTTCGTGTACGGGTCAATGACAGAAAACCGAGTGCGCCTGCTCACGGCAGCACCCGATTAATCAAATCCTTGAACAGATACACGCCGTGGGCGATCTCAATGCGGGCCTGGGCGGGGATTTCGATCCACCGGCCAGACGCACCCACCCAAGCCGCACCGGTGAGCATCAGGATGGCCGCGCGGGCCTCCTTCGATAGGTCGTCCCACACGTCGCCCACCCGGAGCAGGTTGGACCCAGTAGGGATGAATTCGGTGATGTGCTGGAGGCTCATCGCTGCACCTCGCTGGGGTAGATCATCAGGGCGCGGCGCATCAGCGGCTTGCCGTTGCATGTGACGTTCTCGCCGCGGTGCGATCCGGCCGGGATGGTGTCCGGGGCGCATCGGATTCCAGTAGATCAGCGGGGTTTTCATGATGCACACCAGGCGTCGAATTCGAGGCACTCGGGCATGTCATAGACGCCGATGTTCATAAAGCCCGGATGGAAATCCATCAGGGACAGGTTTTCAAATTCATTGATCATGGTCTTTCCCCAAATTGTGTTGCACCGCCCCGGCCTTACCCGACCTCCACAGCACGCAGAAATGATCGGTGCCGGGTGCCTCGCCTGGGTCATTGGGGAATGAACTGAGGGTCACGGGAACACCCGACGGGCATAACCCTACACGCGGTGTTACGCGTTATCAACACGTACCCTCGTGTTCTTGTGCAAACACGAGTGCGCGTCTATGCTGAAATTACAACTTCATTGGGGAATGAAAATGTCAGTTTCTACAGACTTGCTGGACGCCCTGAAAGCCTCTCAGGGCAACGCTTCCGACTATCGCGCCGCAAAGCTACTTTGCGTAACTCAGCAGACAATCAGCAAATATAGAACTGATCAGTGTCCATTGTCAGCAGAGAAGGTCATTTTGGCCTGTGAATTGGCGGGTTTAGACCCGATTGAGTGGCTGCTCAAATTACAGGCCGAGCGTGCAAAAAGCACCGCTGAGAAAGACCTCTGGAACAACCTGCTAACCCGCACCGCTGCTTGATTTATACGCTTAGGACAGGATCGTTTTTCCTGTCTTAAGAATACAAATTATGCGTAGTTAAGGCGGCGGCTGTTTCGTCCAAAAAGCGGCTTTTCCCCGCTGCCGCAGATAGCGGAAAAACTCAACGCCAGCGTGCACGCCAGCGCCGCTAGCAGCATGGGTGCACGCGAGAGAAAAGACCGCCAGAAGTCGCGCCGTTTCTCGTTCTTCTCGCGCTGTTCTTCGAGGTCGGCGACGACCTGCGCAGGGTCCAGTTCCAGCGCAATCGCGATTTTGAAGGCGATTTCCAAGGCAATGGCCCGGCTGCCATTCCTGATGCCCGGAATTGACTGCGCCGGTAGTTCCAATCTCTTTCCCAGTTCGTAATCACTTTTTATGTTTAGTTGGGCTTTTACGGCGTCCAGATAGGCGCTTGGCTTCATGTTTTTCCTCTTTTTCTCGGTTTAGGCGGTTTAGCGTAGTCGCAAAATTGCAGCTTGACTACATCGCAATCTTGCGAATAAGTTCCGCCAATCGCATCTCTGCGATTACAAATAAACCACAGAAGAGGACTCCCAAATGATCAAGATTGAAGTGAATTCCGCCACCTTTGACGCCAAGAACGGCGTTTCCGCCCGCACCGGCAAGCCCTATTCCATCCGTGAACAGGAAGCGTGGGCCTTCTGCGTCGGACCCGATGGAAAACCGCAACCGCATCCGCAACGCATCAAGCTGGCCCTCGGTGATGATCAGGCACCCTACGCGCCCGGCCTGTACCAGCTTTCCCCGGCCTCGCTCTACGTCGACAAGTACAACCAGCTGGCGATTCGTGCCCGCCTCGCGCCGCTCCCGGCTGCTGCTGCCGCTTCCCCTGTCCGCGCTGCCGCTTAATGACCTTTTCCCCCTCCCCGCTCACGTCGACCCCGTTGTTGGGTGGCGCTGCTCATGCGGTCGAGGGGGTTTCTCTTTTCAAAGTCGCGGACCATCTGCACCAGCCTGCGCAGCGGTACGGATCAGTTACACGTACCGAACCGGCCATTAATGGCCAAAACCAGCCCTTTATACAGCGGTCTATACAGTCTTTTGGTTCTGGTCCTGATCTCCTTTGCCCTATCGGCATGGATGTTTTCTGCGACTGGCTGACCGCCTATCAGGATCACTTCGACCGTGATGATTTGCCAATCATCAATGATGGCTGTGTCGTCCGTTTCGAGCCGGATGCTTTCGCCCAATCAATTGATCACTCAACCGGCGAACTCCGTCCGATGTTCGACGCTTCCAAGGCGGAATACACCGTCAACCGCAAAATCGAGCATGAAGGCAGCTATGACACGAAGGTTTCTGTCCGCTGCGATGGTCGCCGGGTCGAACTCTCCGGCAACGTCGGGCGCTTTGGCCGTACCGATAACCTCTTTGGCCTGCAAGTTTTCGAAATAGTTGGACGTGCGAACGAAATTCTCGCCGCGCTCGGCCTGCCGCCTTTTACCTGTGTCCAGGCCACGACCGGCGCCGCTCTGACGGACTCGTTCATCAAATCGCAGAACGTGCAGATTACCCGCGTCGATTTAACCGCCAATTTTGCGGCTGGCAATCGTGACGCTGCGTTTCGCGTCCTTCACTGGATGAGTGGTCAAGGCTGCGCCCGAAACAGCGGCAAAAGCCCGCGCAGCTATGGCAACGGCGTTACGTGGAACGAATGTTCCAAACGTCATTACGAAAAGCTCTATTTCAAAGCCGATGAACTCGGGAAACACGTCTCGCAAGAGGTCAAGGATTATTGCCACGAAAACGGCGTACTCCGTTACGAAGTATCACTAAAAGCTCGGGAACTCGCTGACCGTGGCTTACAGGATTTGCGCGCTTGGGCACATGTGAATGAGGAGGGATTGAGAATGGACAATGTTGTTTACGGCAAATTTGCCGAAGTGCTGACCCGGAATCAGGTGACCGTCACCGAAATTCAGGACATCCCCGGCAAGCTCGGGCTGATCGCTCGTTCCTATCTCAATGGCGAAAACCCCTATGAGGCCATGCACGCCCCTGAGCGCACGCGCCGCCGTTGGCGTTCCGAACTGGTGAAATACGGCCTCGACATTGCCCAACCCATCGACGTAACCCGACTGACTACGCGTATCCGGGTGATTGAACTTCAACCGCTCTCGGCCCCTTCTTGGTACTCGCGCACCGCTGCCTAATTCGAGGATTGGCGGCAAGCCGACAATCCGAATTTTCCCCCGTCCTGCTCCCCTGAACAGTTGCAAGACTTAATCCAACCTCCTGAAAGGAGACACCATGTTCAAAAATCGTTATACCGCGCTCAAAGCTGGCATTGCGTCTACTCTGGCTGTTGCCGGTTCCGCTGCTCATGCTGCTATTCCGGCCAACGTCCAAACCGCCCTTGACACGGGTCTGGTCGATGCGGGTGCCGTCGCTGCGCTCGGCTTGATTATCGTCGTCGCTATCGCCGTCTTCAAGTACATGCGTAAAGGCGTGTAAGCATCATGGCTGCGGGGTTCCTTGCTCAAGGGGTGTGCTATTCGACCAATGTTTCTGCGGCTGATGCCCATTTCCTTGCGCAAGGACCCTTCTACACAGCCGGGGCTACTTCCTACCTCGGCTGGTTTGAAAAATCTGCTGGCCTTGTCTGGCAGATTAAACGGCAGTCCATCGCTTCCGGTGGTGCCATTACCAATCTAACGACCAGCAACGCCACGGTGCCGACTTTTCCGACTTGTGACACCACCGAACAATTTTTTGATGGCATGTCTCTCGGTTGGGGTGTCGCTGCCGCCATTGTCGCGGCTTGGGTTATCAAAAATCTTCGTCGAGGTCTCTAATGTTCCCTCTCGATCTCTATGCGTGGGCGGGCTTCCTGCTGATCGTCCTGCCGGCTTGGATTATTACCCGATGACGCGGTTTTTCCGTCTCGCATTATTTCTTGGTGTCGGCCTGCTGCTCGGCGGTTCGGCCTCCTTTGCCTTTGCCGGTTATGCCCAATTAAAACCGCCTTCGAATGTCGGCGGTGCGGTGGGTTCGCGGTCTACGGCTGGCGCGGTCGCCGCGAATAACGGGCAATTTTCCGCCGGCATGACCACGAGTGTCGGTGCGACGGTGGTTACT
>Ga0073900_10002197_pt1 | contig 10415 bp, 9 predicted proteins | sample KloWWTmetKNB5Kit_FD_66666 | JGI IMG/M metagenome (GOLD analysis project Ga0073900, IMG submission 66666) | Active sludge microbial communities from Klosterneuburg, Austria, studying microevolution and ecology of nitrifiers - Klosterneuburg... | ecosystem: Engineered > WWTP > Aerobic digester >... | reverse complement strand
TTCGGCGGATTCGGGTTTGCCCGGATCGCTCAATTGCCTGACCCGCAGTTCGGCCTGCTCCAGCGCACTCTGGCAGCTGCGGTAGAGACTGATCCCGCGCTCGAAGGATTTGAGCGAATCGTCGAGTCCCATTTCGCTTTCTTCCATGCGGCTGACCAATTGCTCGAGCTCATCGAGCGATTGCTCGAACTCGGCGACCTGATTCGGGTTTTGCGGGGAGGTTGCAGGCATGGGCTGAAGGGTAGTGTGCCGTCCGTTGGCGGTCAACGCTTCCAACCGAGGCTGCAGCCGAGCCGGGCGAATTCCTCGCGGCCGGTTGCGCTGATCCACAAGTCGCCCACCGCAAGAATTTCAGCGTTGCGATCGAGCACGATCGGAATGCGTGCGCGTTGCCAGGGCGGAATGCCGGCCTCCTGGAACAGATCACGAAGATCGCGGTGGCCGCCGCCCGCGTGCAGGCGCAGGCGTTCGCCACCACGCCGAAAGCGGACCTGCAGTTGTTCGGAATCGTCCAGGGCCATGGCTTGTTTCACAGGGCCACCGAGGATGAGCGTGCCGAGATTGGCCGGCAGTTCAAGCGGCAGGCCGTTCCAGCGCGTTTCCCAGCCGAGTTCGGGCACCTGCGCGGGTGCCATTGCATAAACGAGATCGCGATAGCGGCGCACTTCGGCACCGGGCCAGCGCACGCAGGGCAACTTGTCTTGCTCCGCCTGGGCCAGCTGGCGTTCGAGTTCGGCAACCTGATGCTGGTTGGGTTCGGGCAGAGCGAGGCTGCGCAGCCAGCGGCGCAGCAGCGGATCGCGCAAGGCATCGGCGAGTGCCAGCCAGGCTCGCCAATCCAGGCTTGCCGGATCGTTGCCCTGCAGACCGGGCAGGGCGCGGGCGGCCTCGTCATCGATGAAACCGGCGGCGGCGCGGATCCATGTTGCGCTTTGGCTGATGCTGACATCGGCCCGGGGCCAGCGCTGGCGCAGGATCGGCAGCAGCTCCTGGCGCAGGTAATTGCGCTCGATGCGGGTGTCGGCATTGCTCGGATCCTCGATCCAGTCGAGCGCGGCCTCGCTGGCATGGCGATGCAAGGTTTCGCGCGGGATTTCGAGCAACGGCCGCCATGCCCAGGCTTTGCCGAGGCGGCGCAATGTCCGCATCGCGCCGAGTCCTTCCGGGCCGGCAGCGCGCAGCAACTTGAGCAGCACGGTTTCGGTCTGGTCATCGCGATGATGGGCGAGGGCAAGGATCTCGCCATCCTCAAGCGCCGCCTCGAACGCAGCATAACGCCCCGCGCGCGCTGCCGTTTCCAGACCCTGTCCACGGTCGCGATCGACCTCGATGCGGATCACGCTCAGCGGGACGTCGCAGCGTGCGCTCAAGCGCTGGCAGTGGCGGCTCCAGTCGCCACTTTGCGCCTGCAGGCCATGGTCGACATGGATCGCGCGCAAACCGCGCTGGCGCGCCGCCGGCAAACAGGAAAGTGCATGCAAAAGCGCCGATGAATCGAGTCCGCCGCTCAGTGCGACCGCGATCGGCGCCACAGGAATCGCCGACAAGCCGGCGTCGAGAATGCGTTCAAGGTCGCGAGCCGTTTGCATTGCCTCGATCAGACGTCCCCGATCAGCTCCAGGAACAGACGACCTTGCCGCACTGGCCGGTTTCCATCAGGTCGAAACCCTTCTGGAACTCGTCGATGTGGATCTGGTGGGTCAGCACCTTCTGCAGCGGAAATCCGGTCAGCACCATCTGCGTCATCTTGTACCAGGTCTCGTACATGCGCCGGCCGTAGATGCCCTGCACGGTCAGGCCCTTGAAGATGATCTTGTCCCAGTCGATGCCGGCACCGCGCGGCAGGATGCCGAGCAGGGCGATCTTGCCGCCGTGGTACATGCATTCGAGCATGTCGTTGAACGCGCGTGGATTGCCGCTCATCTCCATGCCGACGTCGAAGCCCTCGATGTGCAGATCCTTGACCACATCGAGGAGGGATTGCTTGGAGACGTTGACGACCCGCGTCGCGCCCATGTCGGCGGCGAGCTTGAGCCGGTAGTCGTTGACATCGGTCACCACGACATTGCGCGCGCCGACATGCTTGGCGATGCCGGCGGCGATGATGCCGATCGGCCCGGCCCCGGTGATCAGCACATCCTCGCCAATCAGGTCGAACTCGAGGGCGACGTGCGCGGCATTGCCATACGGGTCGAAGAAGGCGGCCAGTTCCGATGGCACCTGGTCCGGAATCGGCCACAGGTTGGAGGCCGGTACCGAGATGAACTCTGCAAACGCGCCATTGCGATTGACGCCAATGCCGACCGTATGCGGGCACAGGTGCTGGCGACCGGCGCGGCAGTTGCGGCAGACGCCGCAGACGATATGGCCTTCGGCAGAGACGCGCTGGCCGATCTCGTAGCCGCGCACGGCGGCGCCGACTTCAGCGATGCGACCGACGAACTCGTGGCCGATGACCAGGCCCGGCTTGATCGTGCGCTGCGACCACTCATCCCAAAGATAGATATGCAGGTCGGTGCCGCAGATCGCGGTCTTCTCGAGTTTGACCAGAACATCGTTCGGCCCGATCTCGGGCAGTGGAACCTGTTCCATCCAGATTCCTTTTTCCGCCTCGCGCTTTACCAGTGCCTTCATCGTGTTGGACATGACCTGAACCCGGGTAGCCAGCCGCCATTATACGGACAGCGGGCGGCGAACCGCTTTGGCCTGGCGATGGCGGATTGCTCAGGAAACCGGCATCTGGCTCTTCGACGGCGCCGCGGCGGCAAGGCCGAGCAACTCGAGCACGGCCTGTTGCGGCATCGAGCGATGGAAATGGAAGCCTTGCAGGCGATCGCAGCCGGCCGACTGGAACCAGGCCAGTTGCGCGGCGGTCTCGATGCCCTCGGCGACGACTTCGAGGCCGAGGCTGTGGGCAAGCGCGAGCATGGCGCGGACGATGGCCGCGTCGCGCGGATCGATGAGCACGTCGACGACAAAGCTGTGGTCGATCTTGAGGCCATCGAACGGCAACTGGCGCAGGTGCTTGAGCGAGGAGAAGCCGGTGCCGAAATCATCCAGCATCACGCGCACGCCGAGTTCACGCAGGTGCTCGATGCTCAGCGCCGCATGCTCGGGATGTTCCATGGCTATGGATTCGATGATCTCGATCTCGAGGCTGGCGGCCGGCAGCCCGGTGCGCTTGAGCAGGGCCTCGATGACTTCCGGGAAGCGTCGGCGCTGGAAGCTGTAGGCGGAAACATTCACCGCCACGGTAATGATTTCGCGATCGATGCGCTGCCAGGCGCAAGCCGAAGTGCAGGCCTGCTCGAGGACCCAGGCATCCAGGGTTTCGACCAGTCCGAGCGGCTCCAGCTCATTGATGAAGGCCTCCGGCAAGAGGCGCCCGCGCTGCGGATGCTGCCAGCGCACGAGGGCTTCGAAACCGCAGACTTCAAGGTTCCAGCCATCCAGCATGGGCTGGAATTCGAGCACGAATTCGTTGTTGGCAAAGGCGCTGCGGATTTCCGACTGCAAGGCCAGCCGCGCCTTGGCAGCGACATCGAGATCCGGGGCGTAGAAGCAGTAGCGCATTGCGCCATCGGATTGCGCACGTGCCCTGGCCATCTCGGCGCGCGATTGCAGGGATTCCGACGTGCTTGCATCCTGCGGCGCGAGGGCGATACCGACGCTGGCCTCGATGGCAATCTCGCGACCATTGCAGAACAGGGGCAGGGCAAGCGCGGCGAGGATCTGCTCGGCGACGCGTTGCGCGGCACTTGCTCCGGCAACGCCGGCACCGTGCACGGCGATATGGTCAGCGCCCGGGCGCGCCGCCACCATGCCGTTGGCGCGGGCCACGTCCTCGATGCGTTCGGCACTGCTCGACAGAGCCAGGTCGACGCCGTCCATGCCCGAGGCGGCGGCAATGTTGCCAAGGTTGTCCAGGCGCACCAGCAGCAAGGCGGCCCCTTGCGGATGCTGCATCTGCTGGCTCAGGTGACTGAGCATCTGCGAGCGGTTGGGCAGGCCGGTCAATTGGTCGAAAAGACGCAGGCGCTCGGCGGCATCGGTTGCACTCTCGGCGCGATCGCGCTCGTCCTCGAGCAACCAGATGACCAGCCCGTAGCTGATGAACAGTGGTGCCAGCAAGGTGGCGATGGTGGTATAGCGCATCCACGGCCAGGATTCGCCGCCGAGCGCGGTGAGGACATAGGCGGAAAAGACATGCAACTGGTCGATACCGTAAATGCTCAGGGCCAGTGCGGTCATCTGCTGGCCCAGGCGCCTCCGTGGCCAGTGCCAGGCGATGGCGAGGCCCATGCTCAGCGCCGCTGCAGCGGTTATCAGGTAGCGCAAGCCGATGCGCATGACGAGTCGTTCCTGCACCATCGACGGATCGAAGGCAAACAGGAGCGTGCTGATCACTCCGAAAACGCTGGCCAGGACCAGCGCACGGACAATCTGTTGCCGGGTCCAGCGGCGTTGGCGCCAGATTGCAAGGGTGCCCATGACCAGGGCAACCACCTGGATGTAGGCGGCGACCAACGACACACTGGAGACGCCAAGACGCAGCGGGTGCGCGGCAGGGAAATGCGGGATCAGCAGCCACGACGCGCCGGCGGTGGCCAGATAGATGGCCAGGGCGAGAAAGCTGCCCGACCACAGCAGCAGGTGCTCGCGGCGGAACAGGCGGTAGTAATGCAGGAAGACGATACTTTGGGTCAGGGCAATCAATGACCCGGCGAAATAAACCACGAGGTCAAGTTTTGCCCATTCATTCATCAGCCTGGTCCACGCGACGTTTCCCGGATCCTTATGGGAGCCCAGCGGAGCGCGCAAGTCAAAGAATTTTGTCACCGAGGCGCAACTTCCCTCGGACAACGGCCTGGCAGAGCCCGCGTGCGGACGTGTGCCGTGCGTCGGCTGCCGTTGGAAAGCGTGGCAGCGATCATCCATCATCGGCATCCATCCCGATTGCAGCCCTGCCACGGACGCCGCGCATGAATCACGCTGACCGCCGGCCGTGCGTCCTCTTCCTGATGGGGCCGACCGCATCGGGCAAGACCGCGCTTGCCTGCGCGCTCGCCGAGCATTTTCCGCTCGACTTGGTCAGTGTCGACTCGGCCCTCGTCTACCGCGGCATGGATGTCGGTTCGGCGAAGCCCGCTGCGGCGACCTTGCAGCGTTTCCCGCACCGACTCATCGACATCCGCGACCCGGCCCAGGCCTATTCCGCCGCCGAGTTTCGCGCGGATGCCCTGCGCGAGATCGAGCAGATCCATGCGCAGGGCCGCGTACCGTTGCTGGTTGGCGGAACCGGCTTGTATTTCCGGGCGCTGGAGTTGGGCCTTTCGCCCTTGCCGCAGGCCGATCCGACGCTGCGCGCCGACCTGGCCCGGCAGGCGGCGGACAAGGGCAAGGCCTACATGCATGAGCGTCTGGCCAAGCTCGATCCGGCCACCGCGGCTCGCCTCAACCTCAATGACGTCCAGCGCGTGCAGCGTGCGCTCGAAGTCATCGCGCTGAGCGGCAAGGCTCTTTCCGAATTGCAGGGTGGATCACGCAGGCGCTTGCCCTACCGCCTGCTCAAGCTGGGCCTGTTGCCGCGGCAGCGGGTCGCCTTGCATGCGCGGATCGCCGACCGCTTCGATGACATGCTGGCTGCCGGCCTGGTTGCCGAACTCGAGCGCCTGCGCCAGCGCGCGGACTGGGCCGAGGATCTGCCCTCGATGCGTGCGGTCGGCTACCGACAAGGCTGGCCCTACCTGGACGGCGCCTGCAGTCTCGAGGATTTCCGCCTGAATGCGATCCACGCGACACGCCAGTTGGCCAAGCGCCAGATCACCTGGCTGCGTTCAGAGCTTGATGCGTGGATGTTCGATGCCGACGACGCGACGGTCGGCGAACGCGTGCTGCGGGCGGTTGCCGGCTTCCTCGACCGCTGAATCTGCGGGCGGATTGGCGTTTTATTCGGCCAATCATTGGGTTAAGATCGCCATTCATACCGGGACACCGATGAGCGGGGCGGATTGACCGTCCGGCCCAGGCACGGTTGCAAGGTGTTTTTTTTCCGGCTCGGGGCGCGTCACAGGAGAATAATAATGTCCAAAGGACAATCGCTGCAGGATCCTTTTCTCAATGCACTTCGGCGCGAACGCGTGCCGGTATCGATCTATCTGGTCAATGGCATCAAGCTGCAAGGCACGGTCGAGTCCTTCGACCAGTTTGTCGTGCTGTTGCGCAACACGGTCAGCCAGATGGTCTACAAGCACGCCATCTCGACGGTCGTGCCGAGTCGCAACGTGCGCATCACCGGCCCGGATGATGCCGTCGTCGGCGACACCCACGAATCCGAGTAAACCGCACTGTTTGATCGATCGAAAAAAGGTGAGCGTGCCCTGCTGCTGCAGGCGCAGGCACCCGGACAGCATGATGCGGCCTTGCTGGAGGAGTTCGCGGAACTGGCTCGTTCGGCGGGCGCGACCGTGGTCGGCAACTTGGCCGCCCGTCTCGATCGCCCGAATCCGCGCTATTTCGTCGGTACCGGCAAGGCCGAGGAGCTGAAGGCACTCAGGGTTGCGCTCGATGCCGACCTCATCCTCGTCAATCACGCCTTGTCGCCGGTGCAGGAGCGCAACCTCGAAAAGCTGACCGAGTGCCGCGTGGTCGACCGCACCGGACTGATCCTCGACATCTTCGCCCAGCGCGCGCGCTCGCATGAGGGCAAGTTGCAGGTCGAACTGGCCCAGCTCAAGCACATGTCGACCCGTCTCGTGCGCGGCTGGACCCACCTTGAACGCCAGCGTGGCGGCGCCATCGGCCTGCGCGGCCCCGGCGAAACCCAGCTTGAAATCGATCGCCGCCTGCTCGCGGTGCGGGTCAAGCAATTGCAGAAGCGCCTCGACAAGGTCGAAGTGCAGCGCAACCAGGCGCGTCGTTCGCGTGAGCGCAGCGCCTTGCCGGTGGTTGCCCTGGTCGGCTACACCAACGCCGGCAAATCGACCTTGTTCAATGCCATGACCGGTGCCGGCGTGTATGCCGCGGATCAGCTTTTCGCCACGCTCGACCCGACCTTGCGGCGCATCGACGGGCTTGCCTGTGGCCCGATCGTGCTCGCCGACACGGTCGGTTTCATCCGCGAACTTCCGCATGACCTGGTCGCCGCGTTCCGCTCGACCCTGGCCGAGGCGCGCGAGGCGGACCTGCTCCTGCATGTCATCGATGCCTCGGATCCGGAGCGCGACACGCGCGTCGCCGATGTCGAGGGCGTACTCGCCGAGATCGGTGCCAGCGATTTGCCGCAGGTGCTCGTCTACAACAAGATCGATCGTCTCGAATCCGATGTGCCGAGGGTTGACCATCCCGATCGCGACGGGCCGTTGCGCGTGTGGACCTCGGCGCGCGACGGCATCGGCATCGATGCCCTGCTGGTGGCGATCAGCCAGGCCCTGGCCAGCGAGCGCGTGCACCAGGTGCTGGAGGTGCCGGCGGCATCCGGTCGCCTGCGCGCGCGCCTGCACGAGCTTGGCCTGGTCGCATCCGAACAGCCTGGTGAAGAGGGCTGGCGCATTGAAATCGACGCGCCGCGCGCCCGCATCGAGCCGTTGTTCGGCATGCAGGGCGGCCAGGGCGAATGGTTGAAAGCGGCCTTGCTTGCCCCGAATGAGGGGGCTACCTACAATCAATTCGACAATCCACAACCCTGAAGTGCCAGCGCGGCAGTCCCGCCGCGGCTTCTTCGTGAAGCAGGTGCTCGGCAATCCCCTTCGCCTTTCGTGCATTCCTCGCGGGAATGCATGCGCAAGTGGCGCGAGGACGTTCAGACAGGAAGAGTGCAATGGCTTGGAATGAACCCGGTGGCGGCAAACAGCGCGACCCGTGGCGAGACAATAAGGACGGTGGCGGCAAGAATGATTTGGACGATGCCATCAACCGCGCCAAGGAGATGCTCGGGCGGCTGTTTGGTGGTGGCGGAAGTGGCGGCGGCCGAGGCGGAAGTTCGGGCAACAGCCGCGGCGGCGGCGCCGTGCTGGCAATCGTCGGCCTGCTGATTGCCTGGGTGTTCTTCGATTCCTTCGTGCAGATCGATGCCCGCCAGCAGGGCGTCGTGCTGCGCTTTGGCGAGTACGCACGGACCATGCCGCCCGGTTTCAACCTGAAATGGCCACGACCGGTGGAATCCGTGACCAAGGTCGATGCCACGCAGATCCGTGCCGTCTCCGACACCGTGCGCATGCTCACGCGTGACGAGAACATCGTCCAGGTCGAATTCAACGTGCAATACCAGGTCGACGATCCGACCTTGTACCTGTATTCGACGCGCGATCCGGATGAAACCCTCAAACAGGCTGCCGAAAGCGCCGTCCGCGAAATCATTGGCACCAGCGAGCTGGACGCGATCATGCCGGACCAGCGGGTCGAGGCGACCGCAGGCGATGCGCCGGTGGCCAACCCCAGTGCCGAACTCGCCCTGCAGTCGAAGAAGGTCGTCCAGCAGACCCTGGAACGCTACAAGGCCGGGCTGCTCGTGACCGAGCTCAATTTCCAGAACGTGCGCCCGCCGCAGGAGGTCAAGGATTCGTTTGACGATGCGATCAGTGCGCGTGAGGACCGCCAGCGCGCGAGCAATATTGCCGATGCCTATGCCAAGCGCGTGGTCCCGGAGGCGCGTGGTGAAGCGGCGCGCATCCTCGCTGAAGCCAAGGGCTACGAGGCCGAGCGCATCGCCAGGGCGCAAGGCGATGCCGAGCGCTTCAACCTGATCGCCAGCGAGTACCGCGCCGCCCCCGAAGTGACGCGCAAGCGCCTGTACATCGAAACCTTGCAGCAGGTGGTCAGCGGCACGCCGAAGGTCATCGACTTTACCGGCGGCAGGAACCTGTTGCAGGTTCCCGTTCCGCAGCAGACTGCGGAACCGTTGCCGGCGACAACCGCAGCTGCGGCCATATCGACCGAATCGAGCAAGGGGAAGAACTGACATGCGCCCGATCATCAGCATCGTCATTGCCGCGATCATCCTGCTCGCCGTCAACAGCGTATTCATTGTCTCCGAAGGGCAGACCGCCATCCTTCTGCAGTTCGGACGCATCACCGAAGCCGGCTTCAAGCCGGGCCTGCATTTCAAGCTGCCGCTGGTGCAGCAGGCATTGCGTTTCGACCGGCGCCTGCAGACGCTGGATGCCGCGGCAGAGCGCTACCTGACCTCGGAAAAGAAGGACGTCAATGTAGACTTCGTGGTCAAGTGGAGGATTTCTGATTCTGCGAAGTTCTATACCGCCGTGGCCGGCGATCAGGAACGTGCGCAGCAGCGCCTGGCGCCGATCGTCAAGGACGGCATGCGTACCGCGATCAACTCGCGCACGCTGAAAGAGGTTGTTTCCAGCGCCCGCTCGGACCTGACCGATTCGCTCGTGCAAACCGCGAACAAGGCGGCCATGAACCTCGGCATCGACATCGTCGACGTGCGCATCAAGCGTGTCGATCTGCCCGAGGAGAGCTCGGTGCTGCGTTCGGTGTACGAGCGCATGCGTTCCGAGCGCAAGCAGGTTGCCGATGCGCTGCGCGCCGAAGGCAACGAGGCTGCTGAACGCATCCGCTCCGACGCCGACCGCCAGGTCCAGGTGATCAAGGCCGAAGCCTATCGCGAGGCGCAGACCGGGCGCGGCGAGGGCGATGCGGAAGCAGCCAGGATCTATGCGTCATCCTATGGCAAGGATGCCGAGTTCTATGCCTTCTACCGCAGCCTTGAGGCGTATCGGGAAGCGTTCACGCCGGCCAATGGCGTGCTCGTGCTCGATCCGAAATCGGAGTTCCTGCATTACCTGCAAGACAGCAAGTAGGATTCCATGCCAAGTGAACTGGCAGCCGCAATCTGCCTGGTGCTGGTCATCGAGGGCCTCTTCCTGTTTGCCGCGCCCGGTGCATGGAAGCGCATGGCGGAGCGCCTGCAACAGATCGATGAGCCGACTTTGCGCAAGGTGGGTGGAGTCATGGTGGTGATCGGCTTGATTGCGCTGAAGCTGGTGCATTGAGAGCCGGGATTCGACATTGGGGATTGGTCAAGCAGGATTTCGCGACATCTGCTTTTGCTGATCCCCCATTGCGAATTGCTTATTCCGCGTCACTGACATCGCCCCACAACGGGGTTCGACAACGAACACGAGAAAATCATGGGCGTCGGTAGTAATTCCGGGTGCGCAGTGGGGGCGATCCGGGGGTTGTTGCTTGATGCGTTGAAGCGCATCAAGCACCCGGAGCGCGCCGCAGGCAGGATGCCGAAGGCCGGGTGACTTGACGAGCGATGGATCGCGAGACTGGTCACTGACATCGCCCCACAACGGGGTTCGACAACGAAAAGAGAACGACATGGGCAATTCGGTAGTGATTCTGGGTGCGCAGTGGGGGCGATCCGGGAGTTGTTGCTTGATGCGTTG
>Ga0073900_10002194_pt1 | contig 10423 bp, 8 predicted proteins | sample KloWWTmetKNB5Kit_FD_66666 | JGI IMG/M metagenome (GOLD analysis project Ga0073900, IMG submission 66666) | Active sludge microbial communities from Klosterneuburg, Austria, studying microevolution and ecology of nitrifiers - Klosterneuburg... | ecosystem: Engineered > WWTP > Aerobic digester >... | reverse complement strand
CGGGCGCGCCGCCCGTGCCGCGCGTGCGCTGCACCTCGAGCTGCTCGCGGCGAAAGGCCATCTCTTCGGCGCGCTGCGCGTCCTCGCGCTCCTGCCGTGCGGTGGACTGCTCGGCCTCGCGGCCCTCGCGGTCCTTCTGCGCCGCCGCCGTGCGGTAACGAGCGCGGATCGCGGCCTCCTCCTCGGACGCCTGCCCCACGTCGGGCATCTCGCCGAGCGGCACCACGCGACCAGCGGCCACGCCGCCTGCGCCACGGATGATGTTACCGAGGATGGCGAAGAGGGCGCGTCGCCGAGACGCGTCCCGCGACGCGCTGATCTCGGCCTCCATCGGGTCGGCCGGGCGGCTCGCGTCCTTGGGCTGCCCTGGCGCTCCCTGGGGCGCGCTAGCCGCCATCGCGGGCGCGGCCGGAGCCGACATGCCCATGGGCTGCGGGGCGGGCGCTACGGGGCGCGCGGGGGCCACGATGGGGCCGCCGACGTCCTCCTCCGTGAGCTGCACGACGGGGCGCGGCTGAGCCGACGCGATCGGCGCGGGCTCGGGCGCGAGGTCGGTCGGGCCGCCCTGCGACGGCGGGATCGCGTCCTCGGGGCGAAGGCCCATGTCGCCCGCGCGCGTCGGCTCGGGCATCGTGGCGCGTCGAGCGTCGCCGATGGCCTGCGCCGCCTCGCCCTCGCTCGCCATGGGCCCAAGGTCGGCGGGAGGAAGCGGGCGCGACATGGCATCGAGGGCACGCCTGCGCGCGTCCTCTTCGATCTCGTTGGGGCGGCCGTCGAGCGGCCCGCCCACGTCGTCTTCGGTGAGCTGGATCACATGCCCCCCATGCCACCGACGGCCGAGCCGACGGCCTGCGTACCGGCGACGATCTGGTCGCTCTCGCGCTGCGCCTGCCGCTCGCGCGACGCGTCTGCACGAGCTCGCTCGTTCTCCGCCGCCGTCGCGTCCATACCGTAGAGACCCTGAGCCAACGCCTCGCGCTGGAAGCGATTGGCCTGGCCCTGGTTCTGCTGCTCGTTGTACCGCTCGGCGTTGCGTCCCTCGACGCCCTGCGCGCGCTGTGCGAGTGCCTGATTCCACGCGTCCATGCCGCCCGCGCGAGAGAACGACTCGTCGGCGCTCTGCCCGCGCATCTGCGACGCCTGCGCGCCGTAGTTGCTCATCGCCGAGAGCGCGCGCTGCTGCGCCGCCATCATCGACTGCGCGCCGAAGTCCGCGGCACGGTCCGCGCCGGAGTCGGCGGCCATCTGGCCGGCCATCATCGACATGCCAGAACCGCCCATGCCGCGCGCCTCGAGGGCCTGCATGTCGGCTTGCCGCTGCCCGCGCGAAGTCTGCTCGGCCGCGCGCTGGGCGCTCGCCATCATCGACTGCTCGGCAGGCGTGAAGCCCGTCGTCTCGGCCTGCGCGCGCATCATGTCGAGCGCGCGTCGCTGCGCCTCGATGCTGTACGGGTCCGCGCTCGCTTCGCCGAACGCCGTCGGCCCCGCGTCGGTCACGCCTTCAAAGGCGTAGTCCGGCGTGTACGTCGGATCGAAGTCCATGGCGGCGCGTCGCGCGTCGTCAGCGATCCGCTGCTCGCGCTCGCGCTCGGCCTGGACGTTGCGCACGGTCGAACCGGGCCCGCCGCCGCTGCCGCCGATGATGGAGCGCATGCGGCCCGAGCCGAGCCGCTCACGCGAGACCGCTTCGGCTTCCGCCGCAGCTTCTGCCGCGCGTGCGCGCTCCTCTTCGGTGCGCGATCGCGATTCGCTTTCCCAATCTCGAGCCATGCTCAGCCCTCCACGATCGCGATCGTCACGTCGTACTCAGTGCCGGAGGTAGTCCCCCCGACGGCCGAGACGAGTAGACCTCGTTCGCTATGCGTCCAAGTCACGGACGCGCCAGATAGAACAGCCGATCGGTCGCCCCGAGATGGCACGACTGACAGGCAGATGATGCCAGCGGGCACAGCAGGTCGTGGTGGGCTGACGAGCACGGGGCCCGCCGTGTCCAGGAAGCGGAACGACCGCACGCCGCCGAGTTGATCGGCGAGGCGCACGCCGCCGTTGAGGATCGCGGCGACCTCGCGCACGAACTGCGAGAGCTGCCGCGCCTGATCACGGAGCTCCGGGACGCCGACTCTCATCGGCGCACCCGCTCGCTCGCGTCGAGTCGGTGCATGGCGAGGCCGAAGATGCGCGTTCCGAAGCCGACGATCCCCAGCTTGAAGCGAGGCCAGATCGTCTGCCCGCGCCCGACGCTGCGAGGCATTGCGAAGCGGATCGGGGTGACGCGCGCAGTCGTCAGCGCGACGATCTTGCGGCTCGTTGTCTCATCGACAAGCGAGGTGGTCGCGCCGAAGCCCGGCTCGATCTCGGAGAGCGTCGTTGCGGCCGCAACGTAGTCCGAGGTGTCGATCGTCAACGACGCCTCGCGCCAGCGCGCATGCACGCCGGGCAGCGCGCCAGCGGTGAGTGGGCACCACTCGAGATCGACCGTTGCGACCTCATAGCACTCGAGCGAATCCACGCCGGTGAGCGGTCGATTCGTGAAGGCGCGCGAGAGCGTGAACGTGTAGTCGCCGGAGGTCTCGGCGAACGAGACGATGCGCCGGAACTCAGGGCTCCAGTCGTTGCTGGCATCCACTGCGCGGAAGTAGTCGCCCACGCGAGGACGCCAGCCCGCGGGCATGTTCGCCGCGGTGAGCACGAGCGTTGTTGCGCCCGCCGCGTAGCTCCACGCGGTCGCGGCGTACATGCGATCGGATCCGTCGCTCGTGCCGTCGCTTCTCAACACGTCGAAGCGGTCGCCGCGGATGTGGTAGAGCGAAGAGTCGATCTCGAGCGCGCGCCGCATCTGAAATGGCCACGTTGTCCACGCACGAGATTGCGTGTTGTAGACGAACAGCTCCGACGTCTCCCCGTTCGCATCAGACACCATCTCGCCGTCGATCTCGCCGCCGGTCTCGCCGAAGGCGCTTGGCCCCACGACGACGAGGTGAGCCGCCTGCCACGTCGCAACCCAACAGTGCAGCGGGCTGTATGCGCGATCGAAGCGCGCGTACGCGTCGAGGCGCTTCCCGACCGCGCCCGATGAGACGTCGGTGAAGCCCGACTCGTCCACTGCGATCACGCCGCGAGGCGTCCACGCGTAGGCGGTGTTGTCGATGACGGCGACCGTGTTGCGCGTGACGAGCGAGACGGTGGGATCGATGAGATCGACCGCCCACGCGTCGGGCGCTACGCCGCTGATGCGGTAGAGGCCCTCGGTCGTGAACGCGAGGAGCGAAGCGCGCAGTGGCACGAGCCGCTGAACGCGCGCGCTCGACGTCGCGAGGTCAACGAAGTTGACGATCGGCACGGCCTCGGGCTCGTCGGGATCGCTCCAGAACACGCGGTTCGTCGCCGCATCGTCCGTGCTTGTGATCGTCGAGGTGAGCGGAGGCGAGAACGCCTGCACGCTCTGTGCGCTGGTGTTGCCCGCGAGCGTGAACGCCGAGCCGCCCAGACCGATCTCCTCGAGGACGAAGTCACCCGAGGTGTACGCGCCGAAGGCGTCCTCCGCGCCCGTGCAGATCATGCGGATCCCGGCGTTCGAGAGGATGCTGTTGAAGTCCACCACGAGCGAGAGGATCTTGACGACCTGGCCCACTGTGTCGAAGCCGGTCACGCCGCAAGGGAACGTGCGCACGGCCGTGATGTATCCGGTCCCCGGCGCGTACCAAGAGCCCACGTCGGAGGCGTAGAACTCGACGCCGCCGATCGTGATGTAGTCGTGCACGCGGAACGCCGTCGTTACGGTGCTCGTCGCGTTCTTGTTCATCGTGATCGTGTACGGGCCTGCGCCGCTGATGCTGACGATCTTCGTGAGCGCGGGGATCGGTGCGCCTGCGACGGTGGGACCGTCAAGGTTCCCGTCGTCCGTGAGGTACATGCCCGCGTACAGCCCGGTGACGTTGGGCACGTTCAGGATCGTAGCGGTGCCGCTCGTGAAGTCGCCCGTTGAGCACGAGCGCGCGAAGAGCACGGGATCTACCCAGTTGCACGCGGCGAACGTGACCCCGACCGTTGCCGTTGCAATGTCGGTGCTGAGCGTGATCGTGTACGGCGCGGGGCCTGCGCTGATTGCGGTAATGCGCGTCAGTGCAGGGATCTCGGTGCCGACGCTGCGCGGGGTCGTCTGCGAATCGCACACGTATTGACCCACCGCGAGTCCGGACACGCTCACTACGTTGTAGATGTTGGGATCGCCGGGGCCGGCGGTGTCGCCCACGAACTCCACCGCAGTACCCACGCCGCGAAGCGACGAGATGATCCGGTGCTTGCTCTCGGTGTCGCCGTACCAGGCGCAGCGGTTGAAGACCGCGCCGCACCGCGCGATCGGTGGCTCGTACTTGGCCTTCGCGACGCCCGATCGCTCGGGGTTCGTGTAGAGCGCCGCGCCGAGGTTGTCATCGGTGACGACGTCATAGAGCGTGCTGTTGACGAAGTACCCGTTGCTCACGTCTGTTGACGTGATCTTGTAGGTCGCGACGAGGTAGCAGCTTGCGCTCGGCTCGACTGATGGCGAGCCGCTGCCGCGCGTGCGGTACCACTCGATCACGTCACCCGCGACGAGGCCCTTGCAGTAGTACCGGCCCGCGTTGCCAAGCGCGCTCCACGCGCCGCCGATGACGTTGCCATCGGTCACGTACCGCTGCGTTGGCTTCGACCGGCGCACGTAGTTGTTCGCGTCGGTGCGCTTCACGCACATCCGATAGGCGGCCTTGCCGGTGTACTGCGGGGCCTGGTCGCCGAGGCCGCTCGCGCCGAAGATGACGAGCGGGTTCCACATGATCTCCGACTCGATGCCAGCGCCCTCGAGTGCCGTATCCAGGGTCGAGGTCAGCTTGCGCCAGCCGAGATTGCTCGCCACGTAGAGCGAGCCGCGCGACGAGAACCAAGGGTGCTCGGTGACGTCGTCGGGAGGCTGCACCGCGCCCGTAACGGGCGTGCCCGCGCCGCTCGCGGTGTAGAGCCGGGACGTGCCGTCGTCCGAGATCGCGCACCACTCGCCGCCGTAGCCGATGAGCGTGCGCGGCACTTGCGTGGCGTGCACCAGCTCGGCCGCAGCCCAGAACGTCGGCCGCACCGCGATCGACCCGCCGGGTTCGATGACGACGCCCTCGGCGACCGTGAGGCCGCCGGGCTCCGACGCGAGCTCGTGCGAATCGACGAGGCCGCGCGCGCGCAGTGCGATCGAGCCGCTCACCGGCCCCACCGCTTGCGAGAGGTGCGGAGCGACGACGAGCGGTTGATGATGCGCGCGCTCCTGCCGCTCGCCCGCGGGGTCGCGCCGCCGATGGCGCGCGCGAGGCGTTCGTCTCGCGTCTGCGTGGCCTTGCCGAGCGCGCGATCGTCGCCGAGCGCCTCGAGGACGCGCACGACAACGCACGACGCAAGCGCCGCGTGCCACTCCTGCGGCAGCGGCGGGTAGCACGTGGTCTCGGCCGCGCAGATGTAGTCGGCCCGCCGCGTGGTGGTCGCTCCGGGGATCAGCACATCAGCCGCGCTCGCGAAGGGCGAGAGCGTGATGTCCGTCGAGCCGGGCATTGCTGCCACGAGCTGGTCAATCTCGAGCGGCTGGAACGGACTCGTGCCGCGCACCACGTCGGCACTCTCGCTCAGCGCGAGCCACGTCGGGCGGGCGTTGCTGCAGGTCGCGACCGTGCCAGTCACGGTGAGCACCTTCGCGCACGACGCGAGCGGCACGAGGCGCGAGAACTGCGTTTCGTAGTAGACGCGAATCGAGCCGTCGTCCGGCACCGTCGGCAACACGATCTCGTCGGCTTCGAAGTACCATCCGAACGGCTGCATCCCAGAGCCAAAATCGCCGTTATAGCGCCATGCGTCGGCCGCGAGGATCTGGCTGATCTCGTCGCACTCGCGATCGCTGGTGTCCACGTAGTGCACGCGCCGAACGCCGCGCATCATCGCGCGAGCGGGCAGCGCGATCCGCATCGAGGTTCCCGATACGGCCGTGTCCACGTAGCGCACGAGCGTCTCATCGCGACGCGAGCGCAGGAGATCGACCCACGTAGACGCGAGCTCCTCATCCGCGAAGGAGAGGAGCTCTTCATCCGTGAACTGTGTTTGTGCGGAGTCGATCAGTTCGGCGGTGTCAGGCAAGAACGCCTGACGACGGATCGCCGCAACGAGGTCGTCAGTCGTCCAAGCCACGAATCACCCCATGAAGTCGTCGTCGTCCTCTTCCTCGAGGGCGGGCGCTTCCGCCTCTTCCTCGAGCGCCTCTTCGGTCTCACCCTCCTCGGGCTCGACCTCGACGGGGCCGCCGCCGATGATGATCGTCAGGCCGCCGCGCTTGTCCTCGGGGAGCTTGTCGTCGAGCGCGGAACGGCGGCCGCGCGACGCCAGCCCCGAGAGGGCAGCGAGCATCGCGCGGCGGTCGCCGCTGGCCTTCACAGCATCCCCAGCGCGAAGGACAGCCCGTCCGTGAGCCGCGTTGCCGTGGCCGTGGTGGTGGGCTTGCCGGAGTTGCTGACGGTGCACGAGGTGATGTTCGTCGTCACCTTGCACAGCGCCGCGACGCGCGCGCCCATCAGCATCGTGAGCGTCACCACTCCCGAGCCGCCCGACGACGCGGTCATGAGGCCGCGAAGCGCGGTATGCGCGTTGATCTTCGCGATCATGTTGGTGGCCGAGATCGACGCGTCCCCGCCGATCGTGCACTCGCTCTCGTTGCCCGCGCTGGCCTTCATCGTGATCGTCTGGTTGCCGATCGTGAGGATCTCGTTCGCGACGCCGACGCCACCGAAGGTCACGGTGAGCGAGGGCTGCGCGCCGGGATCCACGCCGCCCGTGAACGTCGCAGCCGAGAGCGCGAACGTGCCCGCGGTCGTCACGGTCTTGACGACCTTGAACGCGTTGCCCGCGGTGCCCTTGCGCCTCGCCGTGATTGTCACGACGTTCGTTGCCGCAGTCGCGTAGAAGTCCGCGCTGTTGACGCCGTTGATGGCCGCCGCGAGGCTCGTCGCGTACAGGTCATCGGTGCCCGCCGCCGAGTCGTACTGACCCGACGCCGCGACCGGGGAGGCCGCGCACGTGAACGTGTGAACGCCCACCGTGAGATTGTCGCCCGCGGTCGCGCTCGCAGTCGTGCACGTGACGGTCACGGAGGCCGCGACGCCCTCGAGGGTGTCGGCCTGCATGCGGATCCGGCCTGCGCCGACCCCGCTGGCGATCCGGTGGAGCTCGCTCGCGAGCACCTCGGCCGCCTGCCTTGCGTTGACGCCCGACGACGGGGGCAGAAGGCGAGTCAACTCGCCTCCCACCCGATCCGTCACGAGCTGGATGTTGATGGCCGTGGGCATGTCAGGCTCAGGTGAGCGCGCGCGGGAGGATGTTGCTGATCTTCACCTGGCGAGCGGGGCGCTTGCACAGGAGGAACTGCGACGAGAAGTTGCGCGTCTCGAAGCCGGCCGAGTCGGCCAGTTCGTGGAAGAAGTCCTCGTTGTCCGCGCCGGGGAGCTTCTGCGTGATGTCGCTCTCGCCGCCGCGCAGCCAGTCCTCGGTACAGAAGCCGAAGGCATCGCCCGCCTTCACCATCGGGTGAGGCACGAACTCGAGGACGCCGCCGTTGGAGCCGTAGAACTTGATGCTCTCCGCGCCCTGGACGTACTCGGCCTTCGCGTTGTCCTTGAACCGGCGCAGCGCGCCCTGATCGTCGATCAGGTCCTGCCACGAGTAGGTGTTGAGGAGCACCACCATGTCACCGAGGCCGCCGCGCACGGCCGCATCGGTGACGGCCGAGTGAGCCGCCGCGAGGGTGAGCGGGGCCGCGCCGTTGTCGCGGGTGTTGCCGCGCCACGAGTTGTAGGTGGTCGCGCTGATGCCGAAGAGGGAGCCGCTGTTGCGGATGATGGCGTCGGCCCCGTAGAACACCTCGGTGTCCGCGGTGCGGAAGCACAGCATATCGGCCGCGATCACGTTGCCGAGGTCGGTCGCGTTGCCGCTGACGTTGACGGTGCGCGTCGAGACGTCGATCGACTCGATCACGATCTGCGCGTTGGTATTGCGCTGCGTCGAGCCGCTGTTGACGAACGCGTCGAGGAGCGCGTTCTCGGACTGCACCCAGAGGCCGGGGGCCCACGAAGCCTTGGTGATGACCCACGCGCGCGTGGTGCCCGAGCCGCTGACGCTCTCGATGCGGCCGATGCCGTCGGGACTGCGCCCGTACAACATGAGGCTCTCGAGGTAGAACCGATGCGACTCCTGCAGGCCGAGCAGCACCTCGCCCACCGCCGACTCGTACGCCTGCGGGCCCGCCTTCTGCGCGGCCGCGACGAGGCCATAGGCCAGCGACTCGCGCATCACGATCTCGGCACCGCTCACACTCGCGGGCAGCGTCTTGGGGGAGCGCGCCGCGGTGAGCGAGTAGACGGTGCCAGCGGTCGTGCTGGCGAACGTGACTCCGTGGGGGCGTCGCAGGACGACGAGCTCCTCGTACGACGCGCCGAGCTTGGCGCGCGGGCTGAACGGGATGCGCTTCTGCATCTCCGCCCACGAGGGGATCGAGCGGGTGACGTCTCCGAAGACCTTCTTCGCGAGACCGTTGAGATCAGACCGACTTGCCATGACACTCTCCGAGGGTTGCGACGCGCTTTGCGTCGGGTTGCTCGGTGCTCTCGAGTGCCGTGACTCGTCGGCCCGCCGTCAGTGGTGGGGCCGCGCGAGGCGGGTCTGCTTCACCTGTGGCTGTAGCTGAGATCCAGTCGGTTCAGCGCGCAAGTAGCTTCTTGCGGAGCGCCTCGGTCGTCAGCGGGGCTTCGCGCTTCGGCCCCTCGCGACGGGCAGGCGGCTGCTCGCGCGGAGCGACGCGACCGGGCTGCGCCTGCACGCGCGCGATCTCGGCGGCTCGCACCTTGTCTGCGCCGGGCCCGAGGAGCGCGCGCAGCGTCTCGGGGTCGCTCTCGCTTGCCATCGCGCGGTACTCTTCGCGGAGCTCGTCGGCCACGCGCTGCGCAGCCTCGCCGGGGGTGATGTCCACGCCGATCTCGAGCGCCTCGCGCATGACGTTCGCCATGCGCGCGATCGCGTTCCTCGAGGACGGCGCGCCCGCCTTCTTCAGCAGCGCGGGCCACTCCTTCGTGAACGTCTCTTGCAGGCGTTGCGCCTCGGCTGCGATCTCGGCCTCGCGCTTCTTCTCGACAGCCTTCTCACGCTCGCTGATGCGGCGCTCCTCGTCAGCGATCTTGCGCTCGCGCTCGGTCATTTCCGACCGTCGCTTGCGCTCGGGCTCGGGCATGGCCTCCCACTCCATCCGCTTCGCGAGGACGTCGGTGGCGAGGTCCACCAGCGCATCCTCGCCGCCAAGCAGCCGCGCGAGGGCATCGGCGCGGGTCTTCGGGTCACGCACGAACTTCAGCGTTTCGGTGAACTCGCTCTCGCGTGCTTCGATCTCCTTCGCGCGCTTGGCCGCTTCCTCGAATCGCTTGTAGGACGCCTTGCTGCGCTCGTACGACTTGAGCAACTCGGGCTCGTCCACTTCCACTTCCGCGCCGTCGATCTTCACCTTGTGGCGTCGGATCTCGGCGGCCGTCGGCTGCTCGACGGGCGGCGCGCTGGCATCGGGAACGGGTGCGCTTGCGTCTGCGACGACGGGCGCGGCTACGGGGGTCGCTTCGCTCACTGGATCTCTCCTGCTCCCGCGTCGGCCCTATCGCCGGTGGCGGGGTTGATCGGCATCATCGGCATCTCGCCGTCGGGGGCGCTGCCTGGCACCTTCGCGCGGCCCGGCGCGGGCGGCTGCTGTCTCGGTGCGGGGCCCGCTTGCTGCGGCCCCGCAGGGCCCTGTGGCGGCGGCGTCGGCCCGCCGGGCATCGGCATGGGCGCGACCATCGCGGGCGGGATGCGCTGCCCGGTCGCGAAGGCGAGCGCGGGCGTCGAGTGCACCGCGGCGGCCTGCGAGACGTGCTCCATCATGTGCGAGAGCACGGCCTCGAGGACGTCGGGGCGCGTCATCCGCAGATCGGGATCGTTGATCACGGCCGCGTGCTCGGCGAGGTGCAGATCGTGGCGGTCGATGAGCGCGACAGGGGGGGACTTGCCGTCGGCAAGCATCTCGTTCTCGCGCCGGATGAGCGTCAGTTGCGACTGCTGCGCGCGGTACATCGGCTCGATGCGTCCCGTGGCGAGGAGCTGCAAGAACTGCTCGGGCGACTGGATCATGCCAGGCGACGCGAGGAGCATCTGCGCGACCTCCATGCGGCCCGCCATCTGCCGCGTGAGGGGGTTGGCCATGTCGAGGGCGACGCGCTGGATCGTGAGGTCCGATGCGCTGAACTCGCGGATCGCAGTCTGCCGATCGCGCCCCGCGATCTCGGCGACGCGCTCCGTGGTCGCGTACGTGCGCAGCGTCTCGAGAATGCCCGTCCCGATCGCCTCG
>Ga0073900_10002192_pt1 | contig 10429 bp, 9 predicted proteins | sample KloWWTmetKNB5Kit_FD_66666 | JGI IMG/M metagenome (GOLD analysis project Ga0073900, IMG submission 66666) | Active sludge microbial communities from Klosterneuburg, Austria, studying microevolution and ecology of nitrifiers - Klosterneuburg... | ecosystem: Engineered > WWTP > Aerobic digester >... | reverse complement strand
TGAAGTTTCTCGTAAATTTCCTCAATCGTACCAAATTTAGTAATTAAATCTGTTGCCGTTTTTTCACCAATTCCTGGAACACCAATAATATTATCTGATGGATCACCACGAAGACCCTTATAATCCGCAACAAAACTTGGGGAAAATTTATACCGCTCAACAACATCCGATTCTTTATAAATCATTGTTTCTTGAATTCCCTTTTTCATTGTGTACACAACGACTCGATCATTATGAACAAGTTGTAATGTATCCATATCACCCGACACAATCACAATGTGCATGTCTGGATGAGATTCAGTTACTTGTTCTACGATAGTTCCCAACATGTCGTCGGCTTCGAACCCCGGAGCTTCATAAATAGGAACATGTAATGCATGAAATACATTTCGAGATTCGTCGATTTGGATTTTTAGTGAATCCTCTGTTGCTTTTCGCCCTTTCTTATAGCCATCATAACTTTCGTGACGAAATGTTGGTTGTGGTAAATCGTAACATGCAATAACATAATCTGGCTTTAGGTCGGTCAGCATTTTTAAGAACATATTCAAAAGGCCATACAGTGCACCTGTTGGCATGCCGAGTGACGATGAAAAATCCGGCACCGCGTGGTAGGCACGGTGTAAAATTGCATGTGTATCAAGTAATACCAGTGTTTTAGCGTCCAATTGTTTAGGAGATTTTGCCATGGAACCATTATAGCACAGCACACCTCTTGAATCTTTTTGGATTATGTTATGATACGGATATGAACATTATTGCCATCGATCCAGGATATGACCGTGTCGGGGTCGCAATCCTTCAAAAACCAGATTCTGGGAAAGAAGTAATCCGATACTCAACATGTATCACAACTGATCGAAAAGCGGATTTTTATGATCGCCTGAAAGACATTCAGTCTCAGTTATCTATCATCATACAGGAATACAAACCAGAAATTATGGTTATGGAAGAGTTGTATTTTGCTAATAATTCAACAACTGCTCTTAAAGTTTCAGAAGCACGAGGAATTATTAGTGGCGCTGCTTTACAACAAAACATTCAGATTCGAGAAATTCATCCTAATCATGTAAAGATTGCTATCACTGGTAACGGTGCTGCAAAAAAGGCAGACATATTGTGGATGATTCCGAAACTTGTTGATATTACAACAGAAGGAAAACTCGATGATGAATTAGATGCAATTGCAATTGGTATTGCATTCTTTGCTCATTTTAAATATGAAGCATTGTTAGGAAAATAAATAACTAAAAACACTTGCATTTATTTCTACATTTGATACAAATAGAACAACCCATCGCTCGCAGTTCTTGCGATCGGGATATTATAAGTTAGCCAGGAATTAATTCTTGAATATTATATATATTTTGATATATGGACTACGAAGACGATAATGATTTTGCAGAAATCCCAGCAGGATTTCATATTGCCGGCGAAGATGATGATGAAGCAGATTTAGATGATGATTTATTATTAAAGAAAAAGTTAGATGATGACGAAGAGGATCCTTTTGATTTTGCAGCTGATCCTTTCGAAGATGTATCAGAGGAAGAACTTCTATAATAAAAAAACACTTAGTTTACTAAGTGTTTTTTTATTATTTAACCATTATTGAAACAGTTTTTTCTCCACGATTATATATTGAATCTACTGCTACAATTCTCACATTTGCAGTTCCTGCTGTGCCAACATACTCTGATGGAATAAATGAATATCTTCCAGTACTTCCATCTGTTGATCCTATAAATTGATCATTTATATAATATTCAAATTTCTGTATTGGTCGCAACCCTTCTGCAGTTGCAGAAATATCAACAGATTGATCTAATTCAACGGACATAGCAGATGTTGGATTGATAATATCCACAGTCGGACTATATTCAGGTTTATGAACATCATCTGACTCCGTAGGTCGAGTTGGTGTTGGTGGCACATTTCCCATTCCATGTGTTTGTATCCAGTTTTGAAATGATGCTTCCCAGTTTTTATACTGACCATCAGATATTCCAATTCCTGGTCGAGAGCTTAACAAGTCAGATTTATTAATCCAGTACAAAATATTATGAGGATTAATAATAACATGCTCTTGTTTTGTTTCTGGTGGAGTATATTCTGTCGCAAGTTTTCCAGAAATTTTATCTGTAAAAAATGATTCACCTCCCCACCATGATCCACGAATCACAGGAGGTGCTTTTTCATCTGGTCCACTGTATTCACCAAACTGGGTAATTGGTTTATCAGCCAAAGCCGCATTCATAACAGCACGCCATGCTGGAACTGAAATACTTGAACCTTTTTTCATAGGCTTGTTGTCATTATTTCCTGACCACACACCAACCGCAATATCTGGTGAGTACCCAATCAACCATGCATCTTTATTATCGTTTGTGGTACCGGATTTTGCTGCTACTGGACGATCTCCAAAATATAGCTGTGAGTTGGTTCCAAATAATGGAGCTCGCGCATTATTATCTGAAAGCACCGACGATAACATGCGTGCAGCATTTGCTGATATCACCTGTTCACCTGGTTGAGGTTTATATTCCTCTAGTACTTTTCCATTCAAATCTTCAATTTTTAAAATTCCAGTTGGTGGTACCCGAACTCCATCGTTTGCAAATACTCCATATACTGATGTAAGTTCAAGAAGTGAAACTTCACCACCTCCCAATACAAGCGTTAGTCCATACCGATCAAAATTCTTGTCTAATGTTGTAATTCCAAGTTGTTTTGCAGCTTGTAATGCATCGCCTACTCCAACTAAATACAACAATTGTACAGCTGGGATGTTTCGTGATTGACCAAGAGCACTTCGGAGTGATAAAGGCCCGACGAATTTTCCATCATAATTATCTGGTGCATAACAACCAGTAGTACCACTTGAGCGGTCAAATGCACCACACGATGGATTAAATTGAGTCGGAACATCAAACAGTACAGTTTCTGGTCGATACCCTTTCTCAAATGCACGCGCATAGATGATTGGTTTAAAAGATGATCCTGGTTGACGATTTGCAGTTGTCACATTGAATTGTCCATCTATGTCTGTATCAGAATAATTTCGTGATCCAACCATTGCAAGAATATGACCTGTTTTTGGATCAATCGCTGTGATTGCCATGTTTGACGCATTCCATTCTTTTTCATTTTTTGCAGCTTCTTCTAATGCAGCTTTTTCTGCTTGTTCTTGTAATTTCCAATCAAGAGTTGTGGTAACTTTCAAACCATCAACTGTAAGAGACTCTTTTCCGTATGCTTCCTCCAAATATGCACGAATAAAATCAACGAAGTGGAGTGCTTTTCCATTACTATCAGATAGTGGTTTAAATATAACTTCTTCAGCTTTTGCTTGGTCATATTGTTCTTGAGTAATGAATTTTTGCTCTAACATCTTTTTCAAAACAAGATTTTTTCGATCATCTAATAGTTTTTTATTCTTTCCATAAGGTGAAAAATAACTTGGCGCATTAGGGATCGCAGCTAGATATGCCGCCTCTGCAAGAGTTACTTCCGAACTTGGTTTCGCAAAAAATGTTTTTGCACCTTGCTCAACTCCATATATAGAACCACCATATGGTGCTTCGTTTAAATAGAGAGCCAAAATTTCATCCTTACTCATTACTCGTTCAAGTTTTAATGATAAAATCCATTCTTTTACTTTTCGCGAGATTCGTTTATCAGAGTTTAGTAATGTGTTTTTAATTACTTGCTGAGTAATCGTTGAACCACCCTGAGTTCCATTAAGCGGTGTTAGGTTCACGAGTACTGCACGAATTGTTGAACTAAACTTAATTCCGTGATGCTGATAGAAATCCTTGTCTTCGATTGCAATAATTGCTTGTTTAATTTTTTGATCAATCGTATTTCCCGGAACAACAGTTCGTTTTATATTTTCATGTACATCATATAAAATTACACCATTACGGTCGTAAATTTGAGTAGAGCTTGCGACTTTTCTATCTGCAAAATTATCAAGTGTAGGAATTTTTAGCGTAGCAACCCAGATAAAAAATCCTCCAACTAATAGCGCTCCAACAATTGCAATAGTCCACACAATTAACTGTGTGTGATGCGCCGCCCACCCACGGAATCGTCCCCAAGCGGTTTTTGCGCGTCGTGCTTGTTTTTGTATTATAGGTTTTGCAGTTTTTTGAACATGCACATGTGTGTATCGCTTTACATCATGCACAGAATCAAAGAATTTTTTAGAAGGTTTTTTTTCTGATGTCATATTAATCATCATTATACCGCATTTCCGATCATTTTTCAAAAGCTCCACAAAAGTATGTTTTTCTGATAGGGTATAGGTATGACAATAAAGAATCCAGAACAAATTCAAGAATTTTTAACCCGCGGAGTCGAATCACTACTACCCTCTCGTGATTTTATAGAATCACAGTTGGTATCAGGAAAACAAATGACGGTTTATTTGGGAATTGATCCAACGGGTCCAACTCTTCATATTGGTCATGCAATTGCAATGAAAAAACTTGCCCAGCTACAAAACCTAGGACACAAGATAATTTTATTAATGGGAGATTTCACCGCAAAGATTGGCGATCCTACAGATAAATTGGCTGCACGAAAAACTCTGACAACCGAAGAAATTATGGAGAACCTGAAAAATTATAAAGATCAGGCTTCAAAAATTATATCGTTCGAAGGAACCAATGCTGCAGAAATTAAATTTAATTCAGAATGGTTGGGTAAGATGAATTTTGCAGATGTGCTTGAACTTGCATCAAAGACCACGGTTCAGCGCATGCTTGAACGGGATATGTTCCAAAAACGCATAGAGGAAGGTAAGCCAATCTATGTACACGAATTTATGTACCCATTAATGCAGGGACAAGACAGTGTTGCTATGGATGTTGATGGTGAAATCGGTGGGAACGACCAATTGTTTAATATGTTAATGGGTCGCGAACTATTGAAAGATTCTGGGAAAGAAAAATTTGTTGTTACTGTAAAATTACTTTCCGATCCAACTGGAAAGAAAATGGGTAAATCTGAAGGTAATATGATCACACTAGATGATTCAGCCGACAGTATGTTTGGAAAGATTATGTCATGGAGCGATGGGATGATTATTGGTGGATTTGAATTGTGTACCGACATTCCACGCGAACAGATTTTGGAAATCGAACTTGCGATTCAGAACAACGAAAATCCAATTCAGTTTAAGAAGCAGCTGGCGCGCGAGATCATCACCATCTACCATAGCACAGATCAAGCAATGGATGCGCAAAACAACTGGGAAAAGACATTTTCTGAAGGTGGACTTCCTGATGTAGTTGCCGAGATCAGTGGAGAAAGCGGGAAACTGCTTTCTGAAGTATTGGTTGAAAGCGGATATTTGGAATCCAAAGCAGAATTCCGTCGACTTACTGACGAAGGTGGAATCAAGATTATCTCGGAAGATCTTTCTGAAGAAAAGATTACAGATTTCCAATATAAACTTACGAACACAGTCGTGTTAAAGATTGGAAAGAAGAAGTTTGTGAAAGTGATTGTATAGAAAAAGCCATCCAGCTGGATGGCTTTTTATGTTAATAAACTACAAGTTCAAATTGTGTTTATGCTAAGAAGTTTTTTGAGCGAAATTTACATCTGCATAGAAAGTAAGATAATGCTTTTTGCTGTGAAATACTGTAAAATTAATTTTTCTATCAGCTCCTTCCCCGCTGAACCATACTTTGCAATTGTAATTTCCGTTGCGACTGTTTCCTTGTAGAATGTTAAGATTTTTTCTCACATCAATTTCTACTTGTACACTGTCACCCGAAATAAGTTCTTTTGGATCCTTTTCACTAATTAGTGTTCCTTGCAAGGCAAGGGTGATCTGAAAATTTCCATAATCAAACGACATTTTGTATGTAGTAAATCCTGTTTTGTAAGTCATGTTATTTAATTTAAGAATGAACAATTTGTTTTTCATAATCAAACCACGACAACTCGCGATCTGAACCATGAAGGCAAATTATTTTTTGCCACTCATAATAATCTTATCAACTACGAATTCGATATTAGATCCGGAATCTTTGAATTGTAATTTTTCTTTTAAATGTTCTGGTACTTTTTCGCGGATGTATTCACATAACTTTTTCAATCGTTCATATGCGAACTGACTAAGTAGATTTTCATGCTCATGCTCGATTCTTCCTTTTGTACGAATCATTTCAAGTCTGTCTTTTGAAACAAATTCGGATAGTCGTCGTTCCATTGATAAGTGTGACTTAATTGGAAATTCATCTTTTATATTTTTAAATCCTGCTTGGTTAAATAATTCAACTAATTCACTATGTTTTTGGAAATAGCGATTCTCTACCAAGAAATCAAACCCGCATATTCGATCTTTTTCTCGAATAATTTCTTGGAATAATTTCTGAATTTCATCATTAGGAAGCGATAGTTCCCAGATAATAAACTTCCCGCCTGGTTTCAATACTCGATAGCATTCCAGGAATGCTATTCTTTGCTTCTCTAATGGTATTTCGTGCATCCCCATTTTTACAATCACCTTATCAAACATGTTATCAGGGAATGAGATGTCTATAATATCACCCTGTAACAAATGATCTTCTGGTAAAATATTTTCCGCTTTCGCTCGTTCCAACTGAACAGAGCTTTCGTCCCATACGTAAATCTCAGGCTTTCTATCATTATTAATAAATTGATTAAGAATTCGTTTTGAAATATCCATATAACCCCCACAACCATCTAATATAATATCGGTTTCTTTTGGGTCAATTGCAGTAATCATATTCTGAAAGTCACTTTGTTGGTTTCCATGGATATATTCATATTTTACAATTCGGTCATCAAAACCTTTTTTAATTTCATTATTCATGACAATATAATACCATTCATATTTAAATATGTCTAAGTGGTGACAGTATAATTCTATATAATCATTATTCTATATAATCATTACTGATATTTATTTATTTGTCATAATAATTGACATAATTAATAATTCATCTATACTTGGGCTATGGATCAACATTTAATACACTCTCTTGAGAAACTTGGTCTTTCTGATAAAGAATCTATTATTTATCTAGCAGCCTTGGAAATGGGTAAGTTTTCCGTACTTTCATTGGCTCGCAAAACTAATATAAAGCGCCCGACCTGTTATTTAATTCTTGATGACTTAATTAAAAAAGGTCTAATTTCAACCTTTCCCCAAGTAAAAAAGGTTTTGTATGTCGCAGAGCATCCTAATGCTCTTTTAAAGCGAAGTGCTGATAATTATCAAATGACTAAAAACTTAATGCCAGAACTTCAAGGGTTAATGGGTCTATCTAGTGAAAAACCAGAGCTGCGTGTATATTCAGGCCAAAAAGGAATCCAGCATATTTATGAACAAATGTTAGATGATGGAAAAGATTTATATTACATCGCATCGACCGAGGAATTGGTAAAATCTGCGGGTGCGGAATTTTTAGATGACTGGATTAAACGACGAATCGCAAAAGGGTTGAAAACATATCGAATTAGTGTGCGTGAAGATGAAATGTTTGAGATTCCATTATATGTCGGTGGTCCAGAAAATCTGCGTACGGTAAAATATGCACCACCAGGATTTACAACACCATATACACTTTATATTTTTGGTAAAAAAGTCGCCTTTGTTTCAACAAAAAAAGATTTATTCGGATTTATTGTAGAGTCTGCAGATCTCGCACAGTCCATGAAAGCATTGTTTGATGTTGTGTGGGGAATTTCGAGTGATAAATAAAAAAACCATATAATATGTATGGTTTTTTTATTTATATTATCCTCTTTATCACCAATTTAATTCCATTTTCCTTTAAGTGTTTATTTAATTCTTCTAAACATAATTCATTATATGGTGCGAATTTTGCACGGATAATAGGGGATATGTTTAGTTGAATAGTATTTTTAGATAATATTATTTCTTTGCGATCTATTGTAATTACACAGGCTTCTTGTAAATACTTCATTATAAAATCTCTCACTCGAGTTTCGGTGGGAATACCTCGCGCAATCGTGGGAAGTAGTTCAAGGAAAGATTTCATAATAATTAAGATAATTTACTAACTTCGGTTTAGCGGCATGATTAAATATAAAAATGTGTTGTCATGCTGTCCGCGGACAATTAATGGTTTTTTTGGATCCAACCATTCAAAAAATAATGAATCACTTTGAATAATATTAATTCCTTCTTGGATTTGTTGAGCAGATAATCCAACTTCGATTGAATTTCCCTCGATCACCGCATCGAGGGTTGTGTGAATTTCACCAACACTCGTATTTTCAGCATGAAACAAAACTGTTTTATCTTCCGCACTCACTGTCATAGTGATGTGGTGGTAGTGATTTGAGAAAAGGGGAATGGTTTTTAAAAGGTGTACTAAATCGTTTCGTAAGATAATTACCTGGGTTGTGTGAGTGGTTGGAATAATTTTTGTATAGTCTGGGAAATTTCCATGGGTCAACTGTGCTGTAATAAAGATATTTTGAGTTTGTAGATATATTTGATGATCATTTACTGAAAGCGTGATTTCTTCATCAGAATCTGCCAAGATTTTAATAATATCCTGGGCATTTTTAATTGGAAGGAGGAATGATCCGATAGATTCTGCATTTATAAAAGCAATTTTCTTTTCAGCAAGACGAAATGCGTCTGTTGCCACAAAATAAAGGTTATTTTCCTTGCCAGTGATGTAAATACTAGAAAGTTCTGGCTTTATGTCACTATTTGAACCTGCAAATAATACCGATTTCATACCTGATAGTAAATCAGATATAGGTAGGGTAATTTCTGTATCACTTCCTGTTTTTTTGGGAAGTTCTGGAAAGTCTTCAATTGAAAAGGTTTTCAATTTACTTTTTGATTTCTTTGTTTTTATATGAAAAATATCACCTTCAGTTTCACAAGTAATTGTTTCTTGGTTTGGAATTCCAGAAAGAACTTGTGAGAAGAAGCTTCCAGGAAGTGCGCACACACCCGGTTCATCAACTTTTGCAGATATGGTTATTTCAGCACCAGTATGGAGGTTTGTAGATCTAAATACTACTTTTCCATCAGTTGTTGCGGTGCATAAAATACATGACAATACAGGAAGTGTTGGATGCTTTCCTGTAACTTTTTCAGTTTTGGTGATTGCAGAAAATATTTTTGCATGAGAGCATTCGAATTTCATAGTAGTAATAGATTTGAATTGATAATTTTTTAAAATACAAGATTATTATGAGGGGTGTGGATACTGTGGATAATATTTTCTAACCTTATATTAACAAGTTAGTTTCTATAAACTACTGTTAATAAAAGTTAGGATAAAAGTAATTAATTAAATTTATTTAAACACTTCTATAATTCATATAAACCTACTTAAATGTTTTCCATAAGTTATAATTACATTATCCCAAGGATATTTTATAATTACTACCACACTTCTCCACACCTTTATCCCGACATACTGTATTAAGTTTGAAGCATTGCACGAATTTGTTCAATATCATGAATTAAGTTTGGACTCTCTGTTAACTCACGCGTAATTTTTTCATATGAGTGCATTACAGTTGTATGATCTCGCCCACCAAGTTTTTTTCCTATGTGTGGGAATGAAATACTATAATCTTCTCGTAGAATATACATAGCCACCTGGCGTGCCTCAACAATCTCTTTTCTACGATTCTTTTCATACATTGATGCTTCGTCAAGATTATAAAAATGTGCAACTACTTTTACAATATCTTCCAATGAAATGTTTCGTTTTGGCTTAATATTATTTTTTATAAGAAGTTTTATTTCTTGAATATTTAACTCTCGTTTTCGTAATTCCATCTGCATGATAAGGGTGTTAATAATACCCTCTAATTCGCGAATATTACCCTCTACATGGCTCGCAATGTAATCAATTGACTCTTCGGTTAGTTGAAAATTATGAGCCTTTAATTTTGATTGTAGGATGGCACTACGGGATTCATACTCAGGACGAGCCATATCTACCGTCATTCCGGCAGAAAACCTTGATTTTAAACGGTCTTCCAGGCCTACAATATAGTTTGGGTGCTTATCAGATGAAAATATTAATTGTCTGTTTCGATCATGAAGTGTGTTGAATAAATGAAACAATTCTTCTTGAACCTTTTCTTTTCCTGCCGAGAAGAATTGAATATCATCCATAATTAACACATCACATGTTCTATACTTCTCTTTAAATTGATTAATACGGTTTGTTTGAAGTGATGATACATAATCCATTAAGAATTTTTCAGAACTAGTATAATACACATTTAAATTTGGATTACTTGCAACCAATGCGTTCCCTACTGCTTGTACAAGGTGTGTTTTTCCAATACCGGTTGACCCATAAATAAATAATGGATTAAATGAACCAGGTTTTTTAATGACAGCTTGAGCCGCAGAATATGCAACCTCATTAAATGATCCAATAAT
>Ga0073900_10002191_pt1 | contig 10430 bp, 6 predicted proteins | sample KloWWTmetKNB5Kit_FD_66666 | JGI IMG/M metagenome (GOLD analysis project Ga0073900, IMG submission 66666) | Active sludge microbial communities from Klosterneuburg, Austria, studying microevolution and ecology of nitrifiers - Klosterneuburg... | ecosystem: Engineered > WWTP > Aerobic digester >... | reverse complement strand
ATGATGAATGCACCCAGCTGTTCGTTAGTCATTTACTTGTATTCCCAAATCATCAAGCGACCTGCGGATCCTGCGCTTCCTGCGAAGCCGGGGCCTGTACCGCCCGCGCCGCCTGCGCCGCCGGTTCCGATTGAATAACTTTTTGCTGTTGGGTTTAGAATCCACCCCTCAACAAATCCACCTGCACCGCCGCCTGCACCCGCGAAAGACGCGGACACTTCAGCTGTTCCGCCCCCACCGCCGCCGCCTGCGCCTGTGTTTCCTGTTGGGTTTGTAGCTGCGGCGGTTCCGCCCCCGCCACGTCCTGCGCCGCCGAAGTAAGGACTGTTGCCGCCGTCAGCGCCCGCGCCGTAGTTACCTTGACCGGCAGATCCCCCGTAATTACCGCCGATGCCGATGCCCCCGTGGGTTACGTCTCCGCCGACACTTGCGGATCCACCGACACCGCCGTCAGGTGGACGGCCAGATGCTTTCGCACCGCCGCCGCCTGCACCTGCCGAAGAAGATCCGAACGTGGAAGCCCCAGACCCAGCGGCACCGTCGGCCGCATCGTTGGAAGATCCCCGCGAAGATCCGCAGCCGCCGCCGCCGGGCCCCCAAAGTCTGAAGTAAATAAGTTTTGTACCCGCTGACGGGGTGTATGTTCCGCTGCCTGATGTGTAATTGACAAGTGTCGGCGGAACTTCTAAGTGCATTGTATTTGGAACTTTATCTAAAGCCATCGTTAACCCCTTTTAATTAGTGATAGTATTCATCCACGACGATCACACCTGCGCCACCTGCGGCCCCGGCGAATCCACCTGTACCGGCAGCGGCACCGCCACCACCCGCACCGACTGCATACGAATATGTAGACGAAGGGGTTGCAATTTCAAATTCAACAAAGGCCCCGGCACCACCGCCGGCACCGGCTGCAAGTGATGCTGTCGCACCGCCACCGCCACCGCCCGAACCTGAATTTGTTTTGGCCGCAACACCCGCAACACCGCGCGCCCCGCCCGGTCCTGCACCACCGAAGAACGATGATCCACCCGTACCCGCAGGCATGTTCACGTCATATCCGCCGGCGTTTCCGTTTGCGCCGTCAACACCTAGGCCCGTGTATCCGCCAAGATTCGCGGTTCCACCTGTACCGCCAACACCACCGCCCGGAAGACCGCCGGTCGCAAGACCCGCTGTCGCTGCGCCGAACGTTGTGTTGCCGCCGCTTGTTCCTGTAGCTGTTCCCGAAGATCCAGAACTTCCGCCGCCGGCACCGCCGCCCACCATGCGCACGCGGATTCGTTTCACACCCGCCGGTGTCGTGTAGGTTCCCGATCCCGATGTAAACTTTTGTTGTGTCGGTTGAGTCAACGCCATCTTCGCGCTTGTGATTGTTGCGTCTGCGATCTTCGCAGCCGTAATCGCAAGGGCTGCAATCTTCGCGGTCGTTACCGCAAGGTCTTCGATCTTGGCCGTCGTAACAGTTCCGTCACTCGGCGCACCGATGGTCAATAAAGTTCCCGATACAACTTCGATCGCGGCGCCATTAGGCGGCGCTTCCGAAAATGTTAACGTGAAGCCTGATAAAGAATAAGTAGACTTGCGTTGGTAAACACCGCCGACTTCCACCCATGTATTATTCTTTGAACCCGGTTGAACCGTTAAAGAATAACCCGTCGTGGATCCGTCCCCTGTAAATGAATCGACGGTGATGTTTCCAGCCGACACGCCGAAGTCTGCAGTAGTCCAGCGATCCGGCGACGGGTCAGTATCTGGAATGAAAGTCGATCCGCTTTGTGCAACTGTGATCGTCTTAGTTGTTCCACCGTCGATCGTGTCTGTTCCGTTACGGTTAACGGTGATCGTGTTTCCATCGCTTGAAGTTTTCTTCATACCGATGGTGAACGGTGTTGAAAGATCAAGGGCTGCAATAGAAGGTAAGTTGACTGTGATCGCACCGCCTGATGAATCAATCGCAAACATCTTTCCACGTTGCGCATCCGTAATTGTGTACGGTGAATCCGCCACAGTTAAGAACACGACATCACGCCAAATGTTTGAAGCCGCCGCAATTGCAGCTGCCGCAGCCGAAGCCGCTGCCGCCGCTTCAGAACCTGCCGCGTTTGATTCTGATGTTGCCGCTGCCGCCGCACTTGCAGCCGCCGCGTTCGCTTGGTTCTGTGCGTCCGCAATTTCATCCGCCGTCGGACCCATCTCAAAACCTGAAAGATCCGCTTTAATAATAATGACTTTACCTTCGGACCCAACTGCCGTTAAGTCTTGCGGTAAAGTTAAATCGAAGTCGGTAAGATCGAAACCTTCAGACACACGAACCGATCGCGTGATTCGTTCAGCTAGACGCTGCGATATCATAGCCGCCCGATCCCACGCTTCTTCCGCTTGTTCTGCCGGGAAGCTGTCGTTCTCACGAAAGTCTTTGTCCTGAATGATTTCTGGATCACGATAGATAATTAAAGTGTATCCAGTCGGCGGCGCCACAAGCATCGTGATAGATCCACCGGCTTCAGTGCCGGCACCGGTCACGGTGTAGTTCGTCGTTAAGACTTGAATAGTTTCAGCGCCGGTCGTGTTGTTTTTTAAAATAACAACAAGATCACTTTGCGATAAGAAATAATAGGGGAATGAAAAGTTAGTCGTGACCCCATTACCTGCGTATTGTTTTCTGTTGTCGGTTGTTTCTAAAGCCATCTATTCCCCCAATTGTTTCTTAATTTCTTGCATTAAAATGTTCCCCTGCTTGGCGCTTTCAGTCATCATCAGATATGTGCTATCAATGATTTGGCGCTTATCGTCCGGTGTCATGTCGGGATTCTTAGTCACAAGTCGGATAAGGCTTGATTGATTTTTCAACGCTTCATTGATTCCATCTAGCTGCACAAGGTTGTCTTGATTTGAATTTAAAACGAGTTCTTTTTCCATGTTCTTGAAGTCACCTTCTTTTGCAAGATGGCGAATTGTATCCAAGATCTGTTTGTTTTCTTTGTAACTATCCTGAAATGTTTGAACCGATTCTGTGCCGGCCATAGGATAGCGAACAACAAACGACTTGATGAACGGGATATCGGAAAGCGTACTCGTAGGTTTTACTTTATCTTCGGCCACACCCGCCGCGATTAAACCTTTATCTGCAATCTGAACTGCGTACTTTCCTAAAGCGCCACCCCAAGATTGAATGTAATTTTGTAGAACCATAGGTGACGCGAAGTCCGTTGTGCGGTTCACGTTACCGACAAGCTTACCTAATGACTTGGCGGTTTCAGATGTGTACTCGGTGAATTGGTATTCAGGTAACACACCTTTTAAATGTGCAGGTATGATGTCACGTCCCGTGAAGAAAGACTTATTAAAGTATTGTTCAACAGCGGGGGCCACGGCATCGGGAACGAAACTCGGTGTGATAAGTTCACCCATTGTTTCTTCAAAGTTTTTAAATGCGCCCGGGCGTTCTGAAAAGAAAGCGTCAAGCGCACGTTCCGGTAACGATCCAAAGATGACCCCAAGTTCTTGAGGCTTCGGCAACCGGTAGATCACACCTTTATTTACTTCATAACTTCCATCCTTTGTTTGTCGGACCATGTAATCAGGTAGGCCGTCGGCTTCTTCCGCTGCGGCTTTCTGCCAATTATCGGTCGGGATAATCCAAAACAAATCTTTTTCCCATCGTGGTATTTCTTGATAGCGTTGATCATCTTTGTTCGCGTACCACAAAAGCATACTCGGCACAGTGATGTAGGCGAGTGACTTCGTTGCGACCCCTGTCGGGTCCGCTTTAAACGCACGCGTGGTTCTATCTAAACCTTGGATCGAAACGTTCATGAAAGCTGTAATTGAATTAAGTGCCGAAATTTTTGCGCCGACACGTTGGAAGTCAACGGTGATTTCGCGCGATGCGAATCCACCTTCGATCACACTGCCGCCGCTTTGTCGTACCTTTTTAAATTCAGCTAGGCGCAAAGACTGTTCGGAAAGTTCAGCCGCAACCCGCATCACCTCGATCGGCTTTTCAATTACGTTACGTGCCGACCCCATGAAGTTTGTATCCTTCTGAAGTTTATAGATATCTGTTGTCACATACTTCTGACCCATCTCAAGGAAGGCGCCGTTTGCACCGCCCGATTTTAACCAGTCATAATAAGTTTCGTTCTTCTTCCAGATGTCACCCATCGCGGTCACAACTTCAAGCGGGTTGATACCCGTCTTTGATTTTGAAAACGTTGATGCTGTTAAGTTATCGCGGAAAAAGTTCTTGATAATAAAGTCAGGGGTGAATGTGATTCCGAACTTCTTAACTGTAGTAATGGCGTTCGCCATCTTAAATAAAAGATTCGATGCAGTCGCATCCCCATCTAATCGCTTGAGGGCTTCGGCAAGATCGGGTGTGGTTTCAAAGACTTTTCTTTTTCCATCGACGTAGACGTTGAATTGATTTGGCGCAAGGTCTTTCTGTTGTTTCCGCCATACCGTGATGTCTCTGATTTGATCGGTTTGGACAATCCCATCTTCTTTTTCAAAAGCCTTAAGGAGTGTTTCGTCGTCAAAGTTTAAACCTTTTTCTTTAAAGTCTTTCTTAATTTTTTCAAGCGTCGTTGCGCCTTGTGCTTCAAGACCTTTGATAATCTCTGTAGCATTTACTTTAATTGGTTCCATTCGATCCGGCACGGCTTTTAATAATTGTTGGCCTTCAGTCTTGGCGGCCAACGCAACAAGGGCTTGCTTCGGTCGGTTTGTTTCCGCCATCTTAGTAAGTTCCAAAGTGTTTTCAACGATCGATAAGATCGGGCTTTGGATACTGCGGTCAGAACCTTTGAACTCTTTTAACGATCCGGCTTTACCTTGACGCTTCGGTGAACTTCCGACGGTTGCATCTTCCACGTCCATGATACGTTTGAAAGGGACATAATCTTTGTTTGCTTCAAGCATCCGTGTCATTGAATCTTTTGAAATGACACCGGCATCTGCCGCGTATTTTAAAACGTTGTTAGAAAATTCAGTGACTTGTTTCGCTGCCGCTTCGTACTTCGCCCCGTGATCTGCAACAACCTTTTCAGCTGCGGCAAGATCAAAGCCTGTCGGTTTTCCTTGGGCGTTCTTTTCGATCACACGTTTTGAAATCATGTAGGCTTCTAAAGTTTCAACCGATTCAACCGACTGAAGTGCGGACTTTAAAGACCCACCTTTATTTTCTAAAGTCTTATAATCAAGAACACCGTTTTCGAAAAAGTGTTTTGCTTTCGCCGGTGCATCCACCGCCACACGTGCTAACACGTAGGGGTTCGCATCCGCGGGTAACTCTTTTGCTTCAGATAAAATCTTTGTGGCTTTATTGATCGGATCAAGTTTATCAACAAGATTCGTGTACACTTGATCAAGCGTTAAAGACTTCTTGGTCTTTTCACCTTGTTCACTCACTTTGCCAAGAATTGAATTTACTTCCGGGCTAAGATTTGGGTTTGCTTCGCGCAAAGGTTTTACGGTCGGAATGTTTTCCGGCGGCTTCGGCGTTGTTGGGTTAAGCCCAAGTTCCGGCGCTTTAGGTGTCGGCACATTCACTGCCGCAATTTCTTGTTGTAGTTTTGGATTCTGTTGTGCGTGTTCGACAACCGCTAAAGGTGTCACGTTTCCTTTAGCGTACATATTTCTTATTTTCTTTCCGGCCATGCCGGCGCCGTGCATCCCGAGAACTAAGACCGACGCATCTAAAAATTCAGATGGTTCCGGTAACTTACCCTCAAGGGCTGAACCCACCATCGTCATCGTAGTCACTTCAGACATAAGCTGCGCGGTTGTTTTCGCTGCGACAGGCATCGTGGATTTGGCCGCGATCGTTGCGACCTTTCCGCCGACCCCTGCCGTCACACCACCGATGACACCCGCTTTTAATGAATTGATAAAGACCGCTGATGTGCGTTCCCAAAAATCACTAAAGCTTTGCACGTCACCTTTTTCATAGTGTTCCATCATCACGGTTCTAATTGCTTCCGGTAATGCCATCGCACCCGCACCGGTCCCGATCGTTCCGCCGACTGCAATACCTGCAGCCGTTCCGGCAACGGGCACCACGGACCCGGCTGCACCCGCAAGGGCCGCCCCACCGGAACCGCCGCCGATACCACCTGCGATCATCGCGGGGATGTCGCCGGCCATCATAGAAACTTGCGAAGCGATCCGATAAAACATCGGCGCATGTTCAGGTAGAACCGTGTCGGGTCTGCCTTGCATCAAGCCCACAACAGACATATCGAAGCCAGCTTCTAAAGCTTCAATGAAAGAATCGGCTTCCTTCATCAAAGGTTTTTCCGGCTGCATAAGATCGCTTTCAGCTGCGGCCTTATCAGGGGCCGGGGCTTGCGCCATCGCTTTAGCTGAGATGTTTCCTTGGATTGCAGTCTTAACGTTGTTCATGTCGGGATTTTTCACCCCGAAATAATCATCTACTTCAGACGTAGAAAAACCAGCTTCTTCAAGCTGGGTTACTGTCTGCGCTTTCCATTGATCGATTTCACCGGGGGCGAAGCCTGCCTGTTGCAGTTCCGCCATCTCTTTTATTCCCGGCGCTAGTTCTTCATTCATCCGCCCGCCTTAATTCTTTTTAGATAGTCGGCTGCGGATTCACCGTCTTTTCTAGGTGTAGGTGTTTTAACCGGCGCTCGGAAAACGCCCGGTGTTTGCGATGCCCCTGCCGGCTGCAGACTAGGTGTGGTCGCTAGACCCCCATCAGTCGGCGGCGCTTTTTTAGGGACCATGTCTTTCATCATCTGTTGCGGTGTACGCACATACTGGGTGATTTGTTTACCTAAGTATTCAGGTGAATCGGGACTTAAAAGGGACACGGCAGACTTACCCGCCGCACGTTGTTTTTTAAATTCTTCTAAGAAGTAAGTTTGGAAACGCGCCATCTGTTCGTCGCCGATCGGATCGCGGAAACCAGTTAACGGATTTGACTTCGTTAATTTTCCACGCGCAATTTCAAAGACCTGCTTTTTCATGTCGGCTTCGATCTTACCTTCTTCAGTGTTTTGGCCTTGGATTTCATCTCGAAGTTTTCCAAGATCCGCCATCGATAGACCGCGCCCGAAGTATTGGTTTAGATCACTGTCATTTAAAATTTTATTAGGGTCGCCGTCCGGTAAGTGGATGCGATTAAATAATGAAATCATTGTGCTCGGATCTGTTTTAAGTTTTTCATCCGGGCTGTTTGCAATCTTCATCATATTCAAGAACTGTTCTTTTGAACCAGATCCGAACGCTTCAAGGTTTGAATTTAAAATGTCTTTCGTCGTAAGATTTCTTTCGGTCATCTTAACTAAGAACTGGTTCTGCGTGATCTGTTGTTGTTGCTTCACGATCCGTTCTTGTTCGCGAAGTCTTCTTTCTTGTTCGATTTCTTTTGCACGCACCGCTTGGTCAATTTCGCCAAGCATCTGCATCTTACCGTCACCGCCAAGTGTTGAATCAAATTCGCCCGACTTTAATTTTTCGCGTGCGTATTCTGGATTTAGTTGTGTCCATCCGCGGATCGCAGCTTTTGAAAGGGCTTCGTCACCTTGCATTTGAAGCTTGATCGCTTTGTCGCGTGGAAGCTGACCGCTGTTAACTAAGTTTTCAATCGATGCCGTGTGAAGTTCACGTTGCAACATTAACGAACTTGGATCCGCAAGTGCTGCCGTCGTTAAGTTGTTTTGCGTTTGCGTGTAATCGGTAACAGCTTTGATCCCGATAAGTTCCGCTTGTCCTTCAGCCGATGTCTTAGAAAGGTTTCCTTTGATTCGTGCCGAAGCTTCCGAAAAGAAAGCACGCGCACCGCTTGATCTAGCTTCTTCGCCGATCGCGCCGATGGTGTCGTCTACTTCTTTTTGATAATCTTCAAAAGGTTTCGGGTCGCCCGGTGTTGCCGTTCGAATTGTTTCTTGAAGTTTAATCGAAAGATCTGCGTTAGCTTTTGTGATCTTCGCGGTCACGTCACTTGTGTTCTGTTGATCCACGCGCTTCGCGATCTGTTCGCCGATTCCCGATACAGCTTCACCCGCTTTTTCAAGCGCACGTCCTTGGGCTGCGCCAAATTGGTCAGCTGAATATTGAGGTGTGTTGATCGCGCCCGGTGTTCTCGTTTGTGATTGATACTCTCTTATGACTGGCATTAGTAACCCCACGCCCCGGATTTAACCCCGGCACCGTATGTGTCGCCGGCGCCTTTAAGAAGTGAAGCTGCACTCGCAATGTCGGCGGCTTGCCCTGCGGCGGAAGCACCTTCACGCGACATCTTCGCTTGTCTTCTGTAGGCATTGGCGGCTTGTTCGCCCCCGGCTTTAATGTTTTGATAATCGCGTTCCGCACCTGCAGCATTGTCTTGCAAAACTTCAAGTGGTGAACCTTCTAATTTTATTCCGCTTGCACCGATCGCAGCTTTGTTGCGACCTTCATCACGGCGGAAACTTAATCTAAATTGACGGGCATCTTCTTCGGCTTGTTGTGCGGCAAGACGCGCGTTTTCTTCGGCGTTCTGCGCATTAAGTTCACCGGCTTTTTGTGCCGCCTTCTTTTGTTCTTGTTGCCCGTAGACTGTTAAAAGCGTTCCGGCCCCTACGACTACGGCGGATGTTATGGCTGCCATCTTAGCACTCCTTCAAGTATGCGCGTTCCGTCATGCGGAATCCACGCTTCAGTAAAAAGGTGTCTTTAATTGGCGAATTTTCTTCAAGCGTAAATGTAATCCAGTCACACTTAGATTCGCCGTAGGCCATGAACTCGTCATAAAGTTTCATGCCGACACCTGACCCCCGGTGCTTCTCGGGAACCCACCACAACAGTTCGGTCAACTGTTTAATGTTAGGGTTGAAATGATGTGGACTCACAAGCCCCGCAATGAAGCCCGCACGTTCACCGTTAACTTCGCCGATCATGACGAAGTGATTTAAAATCATGTTTTCTAAAAACTGTTTTCCGTATTCTGGGTTTCCGGCCAAGCTTAATTTAGATTGATAAAATGCCGCGAAGTCTTCGCAGCACTTAAAGATCCACTCAACATCGAGAACAACAGCCGGTCTAATCAAAGTCATCATCTATCCTGTGTTACCATCTGTGGCATTAAGGCCAAAAGCATACTTGGCAAAGGTTGATCTTGTCTGAAACAAAATTGGTTTTCGGTGTCGTAGTCGCCTTCGACGGTTTCCGATAAGATGCCGGTGAACAATTCAACAGCGCGGCCCATTCTGTCAGACGCATCTCTGAACGTGATTGCAGTTAGGTCATCGAAACTGTATCCGATTTTAAGACCTAATGAACGGTGAAGCATGATCCCCATTCTATGTGTTCGTTGCGTTTTACCGATCGCAGTTCCATCGGCAGCGCCCGCATTTAAGCGAAGCATCTTGCCGTCGGACTCGTAGCCCAAACCAATGTGAACAGTCGTTGCACGAACCGCCAACGTGATCGCACCGCCGGTCACAACCTTACTCGGTTGCACCGCACCGTCACCCAAGATGTCAACGGTCTGACCTTCCAAATGATCAAGCCCTGAAATCGAAGAAACATATTTACGAACTTCACCGCCGGAAACATACGCGGTCGCAAACGTTGATGTGTCAATGTTCGCACCGTCAAGATCCGTGATTTCAAAAGTGTTCGCAGTTTTATTTTTAACTAAGACGCTTACATCGTTAAGCCAAGATGTTTCGTCTTCTTCATCAAGCAACAACCCAAGTATGTCGGAAAATAAAACTTTATCCCCGTTGTTAAATCCGTGTGAATTAGAAGTTACGACCGCAGGATTCGCGCGCGTGATTCCAGTAATTGTTTTCGGCGCATCGTAAGTCAAACCGCTATCGACAAAGAAAGCATCTTTTTGTTCAGTGCTGTCATCGAAAAGCGGCATCATATGTTCAACGTATCGAACAACGTTCCCGTTAATGTATCTTTGAACAATCATCCAAAGTTCATCGCGGGTTCCATCCGCCGACGGAATCACTGCAACGGATTCAACCTTTGCGTGGGTTCCGGCTGCGTCACTTACACCACCGATGTAATGTCTGTGCCATCCGACTTTAAAAGAATCGACATCGCGTTCATAAGTTAATGCCGCAAGCACGCCATCGTTTCGAACCGTCCACATAATTGGCTGCGGTTCGTTTTGGTTTGCCATGTCGTAGATCCCACCTTTAGTAATGTGTTCCGCAAGCAAAGTTAAATCCGTTGCGCGGAAACCATCAGCATCAAAGTAGTAAGTTAATTCACGAAGTTTTCGTCCGGCCTTCTGTAAAAATAAAACAGACTTACCGAACTGGATCGCTTGCACGTTTGCAGATCCGTATTTAGTTGAACGCTTGGCCGTGATGTTAACCGGTGTTAACGCTTCCCCTTGCGAAGAAGGACGCACTAACCACTCGCCGCCGGCGGTTCCAACAAGCAAACCTTTTTCATCTGAGATGATC
>Ga0073900_10002190_pt1 | contig 10431 bp, 8 predicted proteins | sample KloWWTmetKNB5Kit_FD_66666 | JGI IMG/M metagenome (GOLD analysis project Ga0073900, IMG submission 66666) | Active sludge microbial communities from Klosterneuburg, Austria, studying microevolution and ecology of nitrifiers - Klosterneuburg... | ecosystem: Engineered > WWTP > Aerobic digester >... | reverse complement strand
ATCCACTGCTTTGGGAATGCCGTCGATGTGACCTGTTTGACTATGTTGCCAAAATAACCAAGGGCGAGCATCTTTCAGTTCAGGTTTGCCGTCATAATCTCTGACCCATAACGGCGTTTGCGCAAAATTGCCCATCAGCACAATATGATAAAACTGTTTGGAAATATAGAAAATCGGTTGTTTGCCATAGTGTTGCTGCAAACGATCATGTATGACCTGAATTTCGTGGAGTAACTGCTCTTTGGTGTAGGTATTGATGCAGTTGGTGTCATATTCCAGATCAATCACAGGCGGCAGCGCGTCGACTTTTTTCGGCACAGTGGCAATAAAATTCTCGGCCTGTACCGTACCGTCACGACATAAACGATAGAAATGATAAGCGCCGACATGCAAGCCTTGTTCGCGTGCTTTGAGCCAATTTTCTTGAAAATTTCGATCTTTGAAATCGCCGCCTTCGGTGGCTTTTAGATAAACAAATTGATATTGCAACGGAGAGATTTTTTTCCAGTTAATCTCGCCTTGATGATGCGACACATCAAAGCCGCGAATCGCATAATCCTGCGCCGACGCTTTTTGCTGATAAAACACACCGAAATAGCTCAAAATGCCCAACATAAGTGACATGGCAAAACTGAGATAAGTGGGGTATTTTTTCGCTGAAAATCGCAGTTTAGGCTTCGGCATATCAAGGTGATGAATGATTTTAAAAAAGATCATCATAACGTGATTCTGACCTCGATGCTATGCAACTCAGTCTTGGGTTTCTTTTGGTATTTGCCAAAAGATCAGTGCGGTGATGATATTGATACAGCCGAGTATAAACAGCGTGCGATGAAAAGCAATGCTCATCGAAGCCGTTGCAAAATATTGCTCAAACACATTAATCAGCGTCCCTGCCAATGCCACGCCGATACTCATCGACAACATCATAATCATCGAAAGAAAGCTATTGCCGCTGCTAGCATCGTGTTGCGGTAAATCTTTCAAGGTCAGGGTATTCATGCCGACAAATTGTAGGGAATTCAATGTGCCAAAAATAAATAGATGCAGCACTTTAATCCACAGAGGTGTTGCCGCTGTCATCAAGGCAAAACTGGCGATACAAACACCCACCAAAACCGTATTGCTGAGTAAAAACCGTCGATAACCAACCCGCTGAATAATCGGGCGAATAATCGGCTTAGAAAATAACGAGCCGAGTACCATCGGAATCATCATCAGCCCCGTGACGAAAGGCTCAAAACCAAATGCCACTTGCAGCATCAGCGGTAAAATAAACGGAATCGCATTGCTGCCCAAGCGAGCAAAAAAATTACCTAAAATGCCAATGGAATAAATTTTATAGCGAAATAAACGCCCATGAAACAGCGCATTTTGATGGATATGTGCATGATATGCATATCCCAGCGCAGCCATACTGCCGATTAGCAATAAACTGATACTGACCCCACCCGAATATTGCGGCATGGCAATATTTTCGATGCCTAAAGACAGTCCAATCATCGCAACCATCAATAAGACAAAGCCGCTAAAATCAAAGGATTTGACCGTGGATTCTTTGTGATTGGGCATGATTTTCAGTGTCATGATGATGCCTAACACACCCATCGGCAGATTAATTAAGAAAATCCAGTGCCATGTGGTGAACTCAACTAACCAGCCGCCTAAAGTCGGCCCCATTAATGGCCCAATTAAACCCGCCAAACTCATTAAGCTCATTGCCGACAGAAATTGCGTGCGAGGAATAATTTTTAATAAAGCCAAACGCCCGACAGGCATCAATAATGCGCCGCCGATGCCTTGCAAGACACGACAGAATAATAACTGATCAAGACTTTGTGACAGACCGCACCCGAGCGATGCCAAGCTAAAAATGATCATCGCTGCCAAATACACATTGCGGATGCCAAAGCGATCGGCTAGCCAGCCACTTAATGGAATAAAGGCAGCGACCGACAGCACATAAGCAATAATCACCCCATGCATTTGTAATGGATTTTCATTGAGTTGAATCGCCATCGCAGGAATTGCCGTATTGACGATAGTGGTGTCCAAGGCTTGCATAAAAAAGCCAATTGACACCAGTAAAACCAACCAACGAAATTTAGCTTGTACTGCTTGGTGCGTGACTGTAGTCATAAGTCGAGGTGACGGGGGAGATGTTTTAGTTTAATAGAATTAGCTCCTAAATAAACAGCCAAATTGTCAAAGAGCTGTCATGGAATTGCCATCAATGTGTCATCGAATTTGAATCTCAAACTTTTAAATTAGTTCAACAAAATAGAATTGAGAGAAATGAAGGTATGAAATTGAAATTATCAGTTTTGATGACTGCATTGTTGTCTGTGGGATTAGTGGCGTGTAATGATGACAACACCAATGATCAAGTAAAGCCTGTTGAGGAAGCGACCCCTGCCAGTATTGGACTTGAATATGTAAGCCGTTATGAAACAGGCGTGTTTAATGAGGGCGCATCCGAAATTCCTGCCTATGATGCGGCAACGAAGCGTGCATTTATTGTGAATGCGAAAAAAGGCGCAGTTGAAGTTCTCGATGTATCAAATCCTGAAAATCCAAAACAAATTGGCGAAATTAGCACCCGTACCCTGTTTGCAGGTTCAGAGATTAATAGCGTTGCAGTAAAAAATGGCATAGTCGCCTTGGCTGTACAAGCTGCAAATAAAACCGATAACGGCTGGGTCGTTTTGTACAAAGCCAATGACATTACTAAACCAGTTACAGCACCTCTTGCGATTGGCGCATTGCCTGACAACGTGGTGTTTAGTCCTGATGGAAAAACCGTATTGGTTGCCAATGAGGGCGAGCCAAACGAAGACTACAGTATTGATCCAGAAGGTACAGTCAGTATTATTGACATCCGTGACATCAGCAAACCTGTAGTTAAAAGCGCAGATTTCAGAGCATTTAATGGCAAAGAAGCTGAATTACGTGCCAATGGCGTGCGCATTTACGGGCCAAAAGACAATACCAAAGCCTATGCTGCGAATAATTTGACCACTGCCGCCAAAGACTTTGAGCCTGAATATATTACTGTTTCTGCCGATAATAAAACCGCATGGGTCACTTTGCAGGAAAATAATGCTTTAGCGAAAATTGACCTTGCTACGGCTAAAGTTCTTGATGTGTTGCCATTGGGCTACAAAAATTATGGCGCAGCGGGTAATGGTATAGATGCCAACGACGATCCAAAAGGCATTGATATTAAAACGCAGCCAGGCGTGTATGGCATGTATTTGCCTGACTCAATCAGCAGCTATAAAGCAGCGGATGGAAAAACCTATTTGGTGACGGCGAACGAAGGCGATTCACGTGCATGGGGAGAAGGTGATGATGCATATTGGAATGGTGATCGCAGCAAAGGCTTTGTGGAAGAATTCCGTGTCAAACATTTAGCGCATAAGGATGGCTTTGACCGTCGTGCCAAAGATGACTTGCCGCCCCAATTACGTGACCTTGCCGCAGGTGCGCTACTTGACCCAATCAACTTCGCATGGTGTGGTGCTGAAAAAGGCAAAGTCGGAAACTGCCGTAATGATGATGTTTTAGGGCGTTTAAACATCTCTTGGACGATGGGTTATGAAACGGATGCCACTGGTGCGCCAGTCATGTACAACGCAAGCGGCGATAAAGACCCAACAGGTAATCGCTTAATGTATAAAAATCTCTACTCTTATGGTGCGCGCTCATTCTCAATTCGAGATGAAAATGGTGTGTTGGTGTGGGATTCAGGCGATGCCTTTGAAAAATATCTAGCCAGTGATCTTGCTAAATTTGGTAAAAATCGCAACATCAATGCCAAAGATTTCTTTAATACGGGACATGATGAAGGCAATGCCTTTGATTCACGTTCAGACGCCAAAGGCCCAGAACCTGAAGGCGTGGCGATTGGTCATATCGGCAAGAAAGTTTTTGCTTTTATCGGTCTAGAACGTACAGGTGGTGTGATGGTCTATGACATTACTGATCCTACAAAACCGATCTTCCAAGACTATCTGAACACACGTGAGGAATTTACCAAAGATCCTGAAACGGAGTTTGCAGCAGGTCGAGGTTCAGCACTCGGTGATCTTGGCCCTGAAGGCTTGGTGTTTATCCCTGCCAAAGATGCACCAGATGGCAAAACACCACTGCTTATTGTCGGGAATGAAGTGAGCGGCACGACGGCGGTTTTGAAAATCAAACTGAAATAAATAGCATTGTGCAAAAATAAAAGTCGGGAGCATGAATGTGCTGCCGACTTTTTATTGATTATTGAATCTCGATTCGACTAAATTTCGATATGTTGCGGACTATTGAGATTCCGAATGACATTAAAAATCTGTTCTGGCGTTTCACACACAATTACTTTGGCGCGATGCTGCGGTGGTAAAAATCCTTCGGTCACAGCCAAATCGAGTTGCGCAATTAAAGGGTCGTAAAAACGATTCACATTATAAATAATGATTGGTTTTTGGTGCTGATTGAGCTGTCCCCATGTGGCAATTTCTAAAATTTCTTCAAAGGTTCCCAATCCACCGGCTAAGGCAATAAATGCACTGGCTCGATCTGCCATTAAGGCTTTGCGCTCATGCATGCTGGGTACTATATGCAGCTCGGTCAACTGGCTATTGGCAATTTCATAGTCCAACATAAATTCAGGAATCACACCGACCACTTCGCTACCATGTGCTAAAGCTGTATCCGCTATTTTTCCCATCAGCCCAATACTTGCACCGCCGTAGACAACGCCAAAGTTCTGCTGTGCAAGTTGTTGCGCCAGTTCAATGGCTTTTTCTAAATAAATTGGGTTATTGCCACTACGCGAACCGCAATAGAGTGCAATCAAGGTTTGTGTGGTTTTGGGGAGGTTATTCGTTTTAATTTCTGACATGCTCAATACACTGTTCATTCTGTTTATTTTCACCTTATCATTTTTAATGTGCTTGTCTAGGCTAAATCAGCTTAATGACAGTTTGATGCATCTTTTCATCACCTTACATTTTGAGCAATTTTAGAAATGAATTGAAAAAAATCATCTACATAAAAATGATGAATTTCACCGAAATCTTGCCTATACTAAAAGTCCTGTTATTAGTTTATGTCCCTCTATGAGTAGTGGTTGTTGTCGCTCCGTCTTGTTCTTTTATTCTAAAAAAAATGCTTTGGCTATTTACGCCGATCTTTTCAATGTCCAACCGCATCATACTATTGCTGATTTTGCACAGGAGTCACACCAATGATTCTGGAATGGATGTCTGACCCTGCGGCATGGGTCGGCTTAGCAACATTGGTGGTGCTCGAGATTGTACTCGGGATTGATAACCTTGTATTTATTGCGATTTTGGCAGAAAAATTACCGCCAGAACAACGTGATACTGCGCGTAAAGTTGGTTTGATTCTCGCTTTGGCCATGCGATTAGGATTGCTGGCTGCCATTGCGTGGGTGGTCACATTAACTGAACCGTTCTTTCATGTGTTCGATCATCCTTTCTCAGGTCGAGATCTGATTCTGCTATTTGGTGGTGTGTTCCTGTTGTTTAAAGGAACGATGGAACTGCACGAGCGGATTGAAGGTAAGCAAACACTGAAAGAAGAAAATCCTGTACATGCGACTTTCTGGATGGTGATTGTTCAGATTGTAGTTTTGGATGCGGTCTTTTCTTTAGACAGTGTCATTACGGCTGTTGGGATGGTGAAGCATCAAAGTGTCATGATGCTCGCGATGATTATTGCTGTCGGGATTATGTTGCTTGCCGCAAAACCACTTATGGACTTCGTGAATAAGCATCCAACCGTGGTGATTCTGTGTCTTGGCTTCTTGATGATGATTGGTTTCTCATTGGTCGTTGAAGGCTTTGGTTTCCATATTCCGAAAGGATACTTATACGCTGCGATTGGTTTCTCGGTATTGGTTGAGATGATCAATCAAACCATGCGCCGTAACCAAGAGAAGCTCGTCACCACCACAGACTTACGTTACCGCACCGCATCGGCTGTATTGCGTATGCTGGGAAGCAAAGGCAATAGCACGGAGCAAAATTCAAATGCGGAAAATGTGCTAGCAACCCAAGCCTATGCCAAAGAAGTGTTTGATGAAGACAACGGTGTGTATCACAGCGTTTTGGTGCAGGGCGTTTTAGGTCTATCTGAGCGTCCAGTGAAGTCGGTGATGACGCCACGTCCAGAATTGGAATGGTTAGATGTCGAGGCTGAACCTGAAGAACTTAAACAACGCTTAATGGGGATGACCCATTCACGTTTGATCATTGCTCGTGGAGAACTGGATAATATCGAAGGGGTCGTACTGACCCATAAAGTCCTGAACGAATATATTGAAACGGGGGCGATTGATTTCAGTAAACATTTACGTGAACCAGTGATTGTGCATGAAAATGCGCAAGTCCTCATGGTGATGGAACAGTTACGTCAAGCGCCGTTGCAAATCGCAATCGTTTTGAATGAATATGGTTCGATTGAGGGGATTGCTACGCCGATTGATATGCTCGAAGCTATTGCAGGCGAATTCCCTGATGAAGATGAACTAGAAGCAGCTGCGACAAGTTTAGAAGACGGTTCAATGTTGTTAGATGGTTCAACTGACATCCGCCATGTGTCTTTGCTTTTAGCAAAAGATTTGGTCGATGAAAGTGAAGAATACTCAACTTTATCGGGCTATATCTTATTCCATCTTGGGCGATTGCCTGAGAATGGCGATATGGTAGATGTCGATGGTCATCATTTTGAAGTGGTGACGATGGATGGGCACAAAATCGAGAAAGTTCGTATTATTGCCAAAGATGAACCTGTCGAGAAATAACGATATATTCTTGACGGAGTCATGATAGGCGCTCATCGAATTCAAGATTAAACCTTCGGTTCGACCTACTTTTGTTTCGGCAAAAGTAGGCAAAACCTGAGCTGTGGTTATAGCAGCGCAAGATTCACAAAACCTGTTCACTTTTTATACGTATCTGATTACATCGCAAAAACGCTATCTTGCTTAGACTGAGCAGGTTGTGAACGACATTCCCGAGTATCATGTAAAGGTGAGAGTTTATGTTGAATTCAATCTGTATTTTCTGAGAAATAAACCATGTCATCCTCGCAATGTCCTTGCGGACAAGGGCAATATGCAAGTTGCTGTCAACCGTTGCACGAACAAAAACAGTTCGCTCAAGATGCAGCGCAGTTAATGCGTTCTCGCTACAGTGCTTTTGCCTTGCAGCAGATTGATTATCTGATGAATACTACGGCAGTCGGTCAGCATCCTTTTTTAGACCGTGTTGCCATCGCCGATTGGAGCAAGTCCAATCAATGGCTGAAATTAGAAGTGATTCAGCATCAGCCTAAACTGGATAAAACCCATGCATTGGTTGAGTTTAAAGCACATTATCATGATGGAACGCAGGCACAGATTCACCATGAAATTTCACATTTTGTTCTGCATCAACAGCGTTGGTATTTCCTTGATCCTACGTTGGAGATGACCATTACCATGAAACAACCGTGTATTTGTGGTTCAGGGAAAAAATTTAAACAATGTTGTGCCCCCTACCTCTAAGTTTGTCTTAAAATAGCAATACTTTGATGCCTGTTTGAAGGATATCGGCAGATGCTACTCACCGTGATTTATATTATTGCCATTACTGCGGAAGCGATGACAGGTGCATTGTCGGCAGGTCGACGTAGTATGGACTGGTTTGGGGTGGTGCTGATCGCCTGTGTCACGGCTTTGGGTGGTGGTTCGGTTCGGGATGTATTGTTAGGGCATTATCCGCTGACTTGGGTGAAACATCCTGAATATTTGGTTTTGACTTGCTGTGCAGCTTTTGTCACGATTTTGATTGCCAAATGGATGCGCCATCTGCGCAATATCTTCTTGGTTCTAGATGCCTTGGGTTTAATCGGCTTTACCATTATTGGTTGTCAGATTGCTTTGTCGATGGGACATGGTTTTGTGGTGTCTGCAGTCGCAGGAGTACTCACTGGGGTGTCGGGCGGTATTCTGCGTGATATCTTGTGTAATGACGTACCGTTGGTGTTCCGCCGTGAGTTGTATGCCAGTATTTCCTTTGTTTCGGTCATTTGTTATTGGATTTGCTTAGAACTAGGGATGGCTCATGACCTAACCGTGATTTTTACTTTGATCTTTGGGTTTGGTCTACGTTTGATTGCGATCTATTTTGGTTTGGAAATGCCAAAATTTATTTATAAAGATGATGATGCCGATTCGGCTTCGTCTACGGATGAGCATTAGAATGAGAGCGCAGGCTTTTATAATTTTTATATATTAATGACTTATGTTGCTTACGCCGCAAATTGACGCTTTAATCATCATCCTTCTATTTCTTCCAAACTGCGTACTTTATACTTTAAAAGAAGATATATAGAAGATAGATAAATGTCTAAAAATTCAGAAGTCCAAATAATTTCGCCTGATAATCCTGAATTTAAGGATTTATTAGAGAAGGGCACGGTTGGATTGGGGAACAATCCAATAGAGTGTGCACTTCGTAATAATTTTTATCCAAATGTGAAAGAAGTTCGAGAAAAAACCAATTTGTCCCAAGAAGAGTTTGCCGCACGTTTACATATAGATCTGAAAAAGCTTCAAAATTGGGAATGTCGAAAGCGATCTCCAAAAGGTGCAGCGTTGCTTTTACTTCGTATTTTAGATATTCAACCTGAGTTAATTTTTAATTAATACTATTTTGGGTAAGGATAATTATAGTGAACAATTTAACATTTAAAAGTTTATTAAAATTAATTGAAAACAACCCTTTAGATGAAAATAGTAGAGCGAAGTACGTTCGTCATAGGGATAAAAAACGATTTTTAGAGCTTTCTGAAAGTATCGTTCTTAATATTTTAGAGTTAGAGGATTATCAAAGAGAACAGAGTAAAGATGTATTTAAAAATTTAGATTACATTATTTCTTTTATTGGTTTTGGTCGAAAAAAGTCTTTATTTTGGGGCGTATTTAAAGTTCACAGTGGTAGATATAATCCAGAAAAAAATCATTATGAGTATGAGCTTGAGGAAATGCCTCAATTTAATGAGCTAAAGTTTAGATTAGTCATTGATTGGGGCGATGCAGAAAGATCATGGCACCAACATTACCATCATACTGATAAGAAAGTGATTGAGTTATATCCTGATCAGCCTATGGAGAAATTCCCAGGATATGAGTACATTAATTTGTCATGGAAAGAGTTGAAATATGTCATTGATATAGAATCATGGAAGACTGCTTTACAAAATCAAAAGGCTGTTTATCTCATTACAGATATTTTTAGTGGAAAAATGTATGTAGGGTCAGCGTATGGTGAAAATATGCTCTTAAATAGATGGCAAAATTATATTAAGAGTGGGCATGGTGGAAATATTGAATTAGAAAAGCTGAGCCGAGAATATATTGAAAATCATTTTAGATTTTCTATCCTAGACATTTTTAAATCAACGACTGATGATCAAGTCATATTCCGTCGAGAAAGTTGGTGGAAAAATACGCTACTCACAAGAACGTTTGGTTATAACGCCAATTAAGTGACAGAATGATAAGTATCAATCCGATACTCATCATAAAACGATGGATCATGTTATCTTCTATATCAAGACACCATTTGACGTTTAAAAAGCAACAAACACTTGTCACAACGCCTTCATCCACATAGCATACAAAACATTGAAGATAATAAATGATTTTGGATGACTCGCTGAAATGACCAGCCTTGCCCATCAAGCCACAGAAAACCGTTCCGTAGCCGAATTCACTGAACAAGCCTACCTCAATTATGCCATGTACGTGATTATGGATCGTGCATTGCCGCATATCAGTGACGGTTTAAAACCAGTGCAACGCCGTATTGTCTTTGCAATGAGCGAACTAGGTTTAAAGTCGACGGGCAAACCGAAAAAATCAGCTCGTACCGTCGGTGATGTACTTGGTAAATACCATCCGCATGGCGACTCGGCTTGTTATGAAGCAATGGTGTTGATGGCACAGCCATTTAGTTATCGCTATCCATTGGTAGAAGGTCAGGGCAACTGGGGTTCACCAGATGACCCAAAATCGTTTGCGGCAATGCGTTATACCGAAGCCAAACTGTCGGCCTATAGTGAATTGCTGTTGAATGAAATTGGGCAAGGCACCAGTGAATGGCAAGATAATTTTGATGGTTCAATGAAAGAGCCGATTACCTTACCTGCACGTATTCCAAATATTTTGCTTAACGGCACAACGGGTATTGCAGTCGGCATGGCGACGGATATTCCGCCACACAACTTACGTGAAGTGATCAAAGGCACGATTGCTTTGATTCGTAATCCTGAAACCACCGATGAAAAATTAGCTGAATACATTCCAGCGCCAGATTTACCGACCAAAGCGGAAATTATTACTTCACCTGAAGAATTACTGAAAATTCAAAC
>Ga0073900_10002188_pt1 | contig 10436 bp, 20 predicted proteins | sample KloWWTmetKNB5Kit_FD_66666 | JGI IMG/M metagenome (GOLD analysis project Ga0073900, IMG submission 66666) | Active sludge microbial communities from Klosterneuburg, Austria, studying microevolution and ecology of nitrifiers - Klosterneuburg... | ecosystem: Engineered > WWTP > Aerobic digester >... | reverse complement strand
GGAACCGAGCGATTTTTGTAACTCCATTGTGTTAATTGAAATACGGGAAGGATAGGAGTGTCAACATTTTCCACGTGGTACAATAAAATACTTAGTAGGCGTAGCGATACATAAGAAAATAAAAAAATTAGAAAAATTTCCATGGGGGATATACAAACAGTCTCACCCCAGAATCCTTGGCAGGGGGCATCCAAACCCTCCTCGACCGTCCCGACCGTAGCTACGTCCCTACCGTATACCTACGTCTATCTCAAACTACGCTGAAAACTTCCTCAATATTTCTCCCAAATATTCACCAGATTTTTATCATATTACGATTTCATGTAGTCATACGTTTTATGCTATGCCTCCACGATTTCTATGGTGTGATGCAGTGTAAATGACTCGTAGGGTTGACGTATACTACATGTAGTAGTACAGAATTTTATCATTTTTTAGGCGATTTTTGAGATAAAAAAGGCGGGGAAGAATTTCAAATTCCCAAAACCCAAATTCCAATTGATTTGACTTACGCGCTGCTCTCTAGCTTTATATCCCGCAGCACCCATCACACTACCCCCGCCATTGGCGGGGAAGCCTATCTTCAATATAAAAATATATATAGTATAGTAGCAATTTTTCCAGTCCACCGTAGACTTTCACCCACTAGGTAATTTTTACCTACCAGATTTTTTATTCTTGTGTATTAATACATTATATGTAATACTACATCCGACTCTTAAACCAGTAACCTTAACAACAATGGAGAATTTTATGTGGATAGACACGAGCGATAGAATAGATCATGACCAATACCAGATGCAGCGTCTTTGGAGTTTAATTTGTCAAATTGAAGATAGGACGGAAACAGAGGCCCATCTTATCGAAGGATTATGTGACAAGTTAAAAGACTATCAAGACAAGAAACTGAAACGTAGCTATTTCATAGAATACTTAAACAAGTACATTGACCAACTTAATAAATAACCAAGGAGAATAAAATGAGGACAATGATTCACACTGAAACTAAAAGAAAATACCAAGTCGAGCAACATTTGATTACTCGGAATTTTTGGGAATACTACGTGATTAAAGATCCTAATAACTCGGACGACATTAAATTCTGTTATGTCATGGGAATAGAGTCGGAATTTGGTGATGTCTACATCCCCGAGATCAAGCCCTATGTCTTAAGTCAGTCCAAAGTAACTCCCACTAAGGAAATAATGCCACCTATTGGTTTTATGTGGATAGAGGACTATAAAAAGTGGGTTGAGTCGGATGACGAGCCAGTAATTGAAAAGCCCATGATTATTCCTCAACCGATTAAAGGACTTCCGCCCGTTATTAAGGGAGCCACTCCCATCGAACCAGTTTTTAAGTTTGACCAAACAAGAGCTCTAAAGATCCTTAATTGGGCTAAAAAGCCTCAATATGGTTTCGAGAGATTTTTAATGTCTTATAAGACTCTAATCAAATTGGTTGAGGCCAAGGATTGTATTGATTTAAACGAGAGACAAAACTACTCCCCATCAATCCGTGAGTTCATTGAGTGGGTTCAAGTTGTCAAGGTCGAGCCATTCACCATGTTTGAGGCTTATTTGATTACTGACAGAGATGATGCTCGAATTTCTATTGAGGGAATCAATATTGAGTCGGGCTACTGTACCAAAGAGCAATTGGATCTTTTTAGACTTGAATTTGGTCATGCCGATGAGTTTGGCAAAACGTCGGGTGGCTTACGAGCGTGGTGGGATTAGCCTCCCACGCCTTACTTTATATTTAATACTTAACAACAATGGAGAATTTAACATGAAAACAGTCAATGACATTAAAGGAAAGGCTATTTTGTTGGATGATTTAATCACCGACTACAAGGATTCCCAAACTAAGACTCTCTATGAGCTCTATGAAGGAGTCCCCGAGATTATTCAAGTCACTAAGGACTTGGATAATGCTTCCAATGGTGAGTACCTATTCGATGAATCCGGGGATTTTATTTACCAAGTCCGAATACCTGACCACGTTGCCGATCTACCATACATCAATGATTTTTACACCGACTTTATTGATTCGGGATATTTTATCTCTAAATTCCACCGTGGTCATAAGGACATATATCTGGCCCAAATGATAGGTCAACCAATAACTATTTGTTTTCAGCATGACCGTAGCCAATGGGCCATATATGACCATGACTCGCAAAAAGGTATCCTGGACCACTACAACCCCGCCCGGATGTCCTTTGAGTACGTAGCTGCATGTATTGAGGCCTATCAACAAAGAAATGACCAGTTTCATGATGTGGTTGAGGTTGATTGTTATGGCTCTTACCTTAGACACTTTAAATCACCTGAGGGAATACAAGAAAACTACGAATCAATTATCAAGGAATTTAATGACAAAAACAGAGAGGTAGAAAATGAATAGCCTAGAATTTATTGAGGAGTGTGAGCACAAATTATCAGGTCGATCAATTGATAAGTTAGCGGATAAGATTATTGATTGTTATGTGGACACTGGCCTGGATGTCCACGAGGACACTATTAGGCCACTACAAGAGGCCTTGATTGACCTATTAAATGAATCACTCCCGAATGTGGATGAGTTGAACATAGAGGACGATCATAACGAAGTCGAGGATCTCATAAGGGAATACAGGAATGAATACAATAGAGGAAACATGGGAATAGATGCTGCTCGTGAACATGCTCAGAAACTACATGATAAAATCTTGGAACTTTTTTTATGACAGTGGATAATGAATCACTATCCCCCACTGTTAAATGTAATTGGTTGTGTCAACTTAATCTATTTAAAGTTGAGTCTATGTATCAATTAATAAAAGAAAATTCGATTTTGTCAGAATTATTTCTTTTACTTTTTATATCGACTTGGTTGATTCTAGCTTCTCACAAGTTTTTAATGGAGAATTTAATATGATTAAGCGAAAGAAAAAAGTAAGGCGTCATGGCCCACTTAAGGGAGTAAAACATCGACTAGAGGACCACTTACCTAAAGGAGCTACGATTGATTCGATTGAATATTTACCTCTTACTAAGAATTATGAAGATAGAACTAATAGGCAAAAGTGCGCAGTCGTTTATTCACTTAATGGAGTAAAATCCAGAACAATTTTAAATTCAATTAAAGGAAGTAACAAATGAGAAAATTTATTCTACTAGGATTTTTTATCCTATTTTCACTATCCCTTCAGTCATGTGGGAAGAAAAGCTCGCATGACTCGACCACTATTAAGACTATAGATGCTCTAGGTGGAGGCTATACAACTTGCTCTAACTCTATCAGTGGTTACTGTTCAGTAGTTATCCTGGAGCTCTATGGTTACCCAAGAAACACTTATATTTGTCCAGTCTCTAATCGGTTTATGTCCACCGGACGCAAGGCCTATCTCAAGAGACTATTCAACCCACATCTAAATCAGTGGTTCATTGATTGTGACTACAGGAAGAACCTTATATGAGCGATAGAAAAGCCTGCCTTCTATGTTTTATAGCGGGACTTATCTGGATCTTTTTATTACTTGATTTAATAATAGCAATAATGAATGGAGAGCCTTTATGACAATGCACGTATGTTATTTATTTGAAAAACGAGAGAAGTTGAATGATAAATTTTCTTCATTCATTCAATCGGTAAAGTCCTCAGGCCTAGCTATGAAAGCGAGCCTCACTGATAAAACCGTTGAGGTAGAAGGCGATACCAAGTATTTCTTCAAGCTTGCAGGTGAGGAGATAAGAGGACATCAGTTTGATAGTATCATTGATGAATTTAAGGATATCGAGGAGAAGCTATGATGGAAGACGATTGTTGTAAGTGCATTGGATGCACCCACAACCCTAAATGGAAATATGCATATTTTTTCTTTTTAATTACTTGGTTGATTTTAGTTTCATCATTCTTTTATCCAACCAATAAGAAAAGTAATAAGCAGAGAATCCATACCTATGATTTTAGTAGAACTAAACAAGTAAATTGGAGTGAAACAAATGGAAAAGAAAAAAATAAAATCACAAAAAAGAAAATTGGTTCAGGTAGTAACCTACCTTGACCCAAAAATAAAAGCCTCTCTTATGGCATTGGCAATGGAGGAAAATATGTCCCTCTATTCCTTTGTGCAATCCATACTTAATAATGTGGCCCATGAGCATGGAAGTCACTTCATTAAGAGCCTCGAAGATTTGGATGATTTATTAAAATAATTTGGAGATTAAAATGTCATTAGATAGAAGCGAAGTATTCGCCTTGGTTGAAAAAATGCACTCGGATTTTAAACTAACAGGAACGTATATAAAGATCCATTCATCTGGCACCATCATATTAGGGGATGAGAAGATCAATCAGAAAAATTGTCTTTCCTTCCTACGTGAAATGGCCCAACTTAGCCCCGAGTATGTCCCCTTAGTCATGGAGGACTCTAACACCTTCCTAAATGCCTTTAGAATAGTTCACTCACAAGATCTTAAAAAAATTGTTGGGGATTTTTCCGTGGAGATCAATTCCTATAACTATCAAGGATTAATTCCTTTTCAGTCTATAACAGATGCTACTAAATATGTAATGTTTGACACAACTAACGGCATGGTGACTGACTTAGATTTTAAGACTTACCGAGAGAGCAAGGATGCCACCGTAAGAGAGCCGATTAGAGGAAGGATAGAATTTAATCCCTATCATCCTGAACCACTTACGCACAGAAATGATTTTTACGGTAGGCCTTGTAACTTCCTAAACACTTATAAGAAACCGGCATGGCAGGAAAGAAAACAGTTATCTAAGGAAGAGATAGGCCAATATGCTTTCCCACAATTATTTATCGACTTCATGCTGCACTTATTTCCTACTAAAGAGTGTCGGACATTCGTTCTTGATTGGCTGCATTTTGCACTGACTGACAGATGTGAAACCTATCTTGTACTTAATGGTGCCAAAGGTATTGGGAAAAATTTATTCTCTGAGATGTTATGTAAACCACTCATGGGAGATAACAACCATAAGGTAGCCCAACCGTCTGCACTTACATCCGACTTCAATGCTCTATTACGTGATAGTAGAATGATTGTTATGGATGAATTTAGAATTGATACACCTGAGAAAATAAATAAACTTAAACGCTATGTGAATGAAGAACAAATGATTGAGCGTAAAGGAGTGGATGTTGATAGCACAACTAAAACTTATAACTCGTTTATCATTTCAAATAACGATCAAGCCGATATGAAAATAAGTTGGGATGATAGAAGATTTTCGGTAGCAGATATGACCAGTAAGAAGATCAATGAGGCTTGGAGTAAAGAGAAAATGGCCAGCTTTGTCGATATGTGTTCCGACATGGATGCGATTAAAAATATTGGTTATTGTTTGATGTACAGACAACCTACTCACTCCAAGTTTGATGCCTACAAAGGTTCTCACTTCTATGCTCTATGCTATTCTTCATTCAGTGAGTGGCAGAGAATTATTGTGGATCTTGCTTGTACTAGACACTATAGAGAAATAACTAACTCGGAACTTAGAAAAGAATATCGTCGTCGTACTGAAACAAATAAATTGCCCGGTACTGCTAGGATAAAAGATTTTGTTCAGAACTATCGACATGATGGACTACATTCTCTTGGAGATTTTGTTAAGCGGGCCAATGATGTTTGGGTTATTGAGTTGTCGGAAGAATTTAGAAGCCAAGAAGGATTAACTTTATTGCAAGACGGGGATGATTTACTATCATGAAAATAGAAGATATCGACTTAAATTTTGTGCCTGAAAGTAATTCATTTGTGGATAAGATGACAGAGGAATTTTGTAGATGGGAAGCCTATTCCCCAAAAGAGATTAAGGACGATATCCCATTTGATGAGGCATGGTGGAAATATCTTTATTGGATTCCAAAAATAAAGAAAGAATTTTACCATGTGGCACTGTTTGGGATGAATTACACTAAAGGATTAAATGATATTTACGAGAAGTATGGGATTAGTGAGTGGTATTTTGAAACCCACTACAAGGGATTTTTAAAGAGATTACTTTGGATGAGGAAACATAACAACGCCAATCATGTTGGTGAAGTAACTAAAGGAGTTTAAAATACGAAACTATCAAAAGAAGATTACTTGATTATCGTGGCGGTGGTTGGGTGGGTGTTGTTGCTAATAGACTGGTTTTATAACGTGATTATTTTAGGAGCTGAGTTATGAGCGTATACCATAGTAAAGACGTAACCATAGATAATCTATTGGAAGAAAAAAAGGAATAAATATGTTTGGATATGAAGAAGAGTTACAAGAGAAGATTGAGAAACTTAGAGAAGAAAACAATAAATTGAAAGAGCAGTTAGGGGAGGCGGTTGGGTTATTTGAATCAATTGCGACATTTTTAGATTTTCATCAAATTAGATATAATGATCTTGATGGAAAAACATATATCCTCGATTCTTCTAAAATAATAGATTTCCTAGATAGAATTAAAGAGGTGGAGTTATGAATTTATATTATAATGGGTTTGATGAGTGGTTTGAAACCGTAAAAAATAAGAGCATTGCCCATCACAACAAAGAAGACTTAAGAATCTCTTATGGGTTCGGATCTATCCATGAATCCATGAGGAGAGACAAACAATGTAAGGCACTTGAAGAAGAAAACAAGAAATTGAAAGATCAGTTAGCGAAGGCGGTTGAGGTTGTCAGATATAGCGAAAGTCAGTTTAGGTACATTTATAATGTTTCCAATAGAGTTGATGTGTCGGAGTGTGCTAGCTATTCAAGTAATAAATCCCGAGATTTCCTAGATAAAATTAAAGAGGTGGAGTTATGAAATGTGACTGCGATCAATCAGTAGGGTTTACTTGCCTTGAGTGTAATATTGATATGCTATTAAATAGAGAAAAATCCCTAAACGAAGAAAACAAGAAATTGAAAGAGCAGTTAGGGAAGGCGGTGGAGGTTATTGAGTTTTATTCCGACAGAAATAATTATCCAATTAACGAAGTAAAGCAAACGACTGGTAAAAAAGCCAGAGACTTCCTTAAAACATTAGAGGAGAAATAATTATGAGTGAGATTGATTTTGAAACAAGTGAATTTGACAAAAATCTGGAAAAAGCTATTGAGTATCGAGTAAATATCCTCACCGAGAGATACTTTACCAAAGCCACTGGTGGGAACAATAGAAATTGGGCGAAAAGGTATCAGGCAATGCTTGAAAGATATAAGTTTATAAAATCACTACCTGGATTCGATGAGCAGTATAAACTTGGATATAAACACGCATTGGACTGCTTCTATGAGATGGACAGGTTGCCAAGCGAACGCATTTAAAGCATTAGAGGAGAGATAATTATGAAAAACGGACAGGAGTTTAAAGTAAAAGGAATCACTTATCGAAAAGAAATGGACTGCACTTATCTTCATCCTTTCTTTCAGCCAGTTGAGTTAGTAATTTATTCAGATACCTTGGGGGGCTATTTTTACGCAAAAACAGAAGAGGAGTTCAATCACTTCTCCGGAGATTGCAAGGGGTGCCCAGATTGCCAAGGAGTAAAATTATGACAGCTAGAAACAATAAGGTTTTTAATATGAATCAAGCACATCCAAAATTTGTAGATACTATTAATGAGGTAATGAACTTAAGATCAATCAACGAGAGGATGGAAAAAGAAAATGAAATCCTAAAGTCTGAATTGAAGGCAGTGGTTGAGCACTATGAGAGCTATGATCCATGTCTTCCTTCAGTAATAACTTATTTATTTAAAAACAAGACGAGACTAAAAAGAATAGCTCGTTTTGGTATAGGGAGGTAATATGTCAGACCAATTTTTATATCTAGTTCTCTATATGGCAATATTGATAATTTGGCTTTACCGATGATAGATGTAACTAAATTACTACCTAAAGGGATGTCTAAGAAAGGAGCAAAGTTATATAAGGTGAAATACGATAATCGTTCAAAATACATTTTGGTAGATGAAGGAAGAAACTATAGATCCTTTGTATATATAAATAATGACTTCATAGTTCAGGATGGAAGACTCAAGGACTTATTCACTCATTACAAATATGAGATGACCTTAGTTCCTTCCGATAAGAAGAAACCCAAGGAGATTAAAAATGATTAGGATAGAGATTAATGGACTCCCGCATTGTCCTCGCAATAGATCTCATAAGCCTATTGTTAAAGGTAAAGTAGCAATGGTTATAAAGACAGAGGCAGCTAGATCTTACGAGTCTGCCCTTGCTTTTCATTTACAAAAGTATGGTATGGAGGCCAGTAGTTTTGCCTCTCAGTTTGATAAAAAGAAACAACACCTAGAAGCCTTCTGGAGTTACTACTCCCCTAATGTTAGAAATAAAGATGGGTCGTATAGTCTTACCTCTGGAGACGATGACTCTCATAAAGTCCTACAAGATGTAATCATGGCGTTCATTGGAATCAATGATGGTATAATTGTAGAGTCGCATAGGAAGAAAGTTCAGGGAGAATACAGAGTGGTTCTAGAACTATTTATAAGGGACAATGAATGAAACAAGGTACTGTATTTTTAGACTTCGAATTTTCCTCAACTGCTGAGAAGACACTTAATTTAGTTTGTTGTTCCACTACTGTTAGTTCTCCCGATGGAAGTTCGGAGGATTATGATTGGTGGTTACATAATGACAGAGAGTCATGGGATGCCTTAGCGACCTATCTTCATTTCCATCGGAATAAAATATTTTATGCTTGGTCGGTTGAAGCTGAAGCAAGATCAATGTTGGCATTAAAACTTGATGTTATTAAATTTCAATTCATTGATTTATTTCTTGAGTACAGGATGATTCAAAACCATGACCATACATTGCTTCATGGGAAACAATTGATAGATGGGGTTATCAAGGACACCTATCCCTATGGTAAGAAGGGTGAACAGTCCCTAGCAGCAGCAACGTACAAACTTCTAGGACAGATTATAGATACGGAACACAAGACTAAGATGAGGGACTTAATCATCTCATCCCCATCAGAATTTACCGAGCAAGAACGAATAGATATTATGAGATATTGTAGATCTGACATCAAATATCTCCCAGCTCTTAGACGGGCAATTGTTGGAAAATTTTCTGAAAAATGCCCTTCACAATATAAACACCTCTATAAGAAAGAGGCATTACTCAGAGGAGAATATGCAGCACGAACCGCAAAAATGCTCGAACTCGGATACCCAGTCAACCTTGAACAATTGTATACCTTTTCCTCTAACGTCCCATCGGTCTTGGAAACAGCCTGTAGAGATATCAACTCACAGTTTATCGAGTCAGAACAGCCATTCCGATGGAATAAGAAAGACCAACGATTCTCTCTTAACCAAAAGATCGTCAAGGATTGGATACGAGGAAGACACGGAGATGATTGGGTTAAGACTGATGGAGAAGATATTTCTCTTGCGCTTGAATCCTTCACTAAAAAATATCACTACGCCCATGAATACCCTGAAGGACACTTAGCTGCTCAGATGATTAGATTTCTAAAGTTAAAGCAATCAATGAATGGGTTCAATCCCAATGCAGAAAAGAATATATTCCATTCTCTCGGAAGTGACGGGAGGATTAGATGTTATCTTAATCCCTTTGGTGCTCAGAGTTCTAGGACTCAACCGGCATCAACGGCATTTATATTTCTAAAGCCGGCATGGCAGAGATCCCTTGTCCAACCTAAACCCGGTAAAGCTATTGGGGATTATGATTGGTCATCGGAAGAGTTTCTCCTCTCTGCTCTTATGAGTGGGGATAGAAAGATGTTAGCTGCCTATAGGTCTGGGGATGTTTACTTGGCCTTTGGTAAAATGATTGGCTGGATTCCTAAAGAAGGAACTAAGGCCTCTCACAAATATGAAAGGGATGTATGTAAATCCCTTGTGTTAGGGCTATCTTATTTGATGACCAAATATGGTTTAGCTCGGAAGCTAACAGATGATACTGGTAAGGTCTGGACTGAGGAGGAAGCACAGGTATTAGTGGAGCAATTTGAGGATACCTTTGATGTGTTTGCCATGTGGAGAAATGATTTAATTTGTGACTACCAATCAGACAAATATGTCCGATTAGCTGATGGATGGTATGCGTGGGGAGACAACGATAATGAGAGATCAGTAGGTAACATGCCTATTCAAGGGATGGGGGCTTGTATCATGAGAAAGGCAGTGGCACTTGCACAAGATGCTGGCCTTGATGTAATATTTACCCTTCATGATGCCATCTATATTGAGTATGACAGCGGTGACTACTCCAAGTTGGATGTCCTTAAGAGATGTATGGATGAGGCTTTTATATTTTTCTTTGAGGGAGAAATGAAAGAGCAAGCTAAGATGATTCGAGTTGACGGGAATACTTGGGGGCCTGACTATGAGGATGGAGTTATCGTTACACCCAACGGGGATAAGGTTACAACCTCAAAAGTATTTATTGATCCGAGA
>Ga0073900_10002181_pt1 | contig 10455 bp, 8 predicted proteins | sample KloWWTmetKNB5Kit_FD_66666 | JGI IMG/M metagenome (GOLD analysis project Ga0073900, IMG submission 66666) | Active sludge microbial communities from Klosterneuburg, Austria, studying microevolution and ecology of nitrifiers - Klosterneuburg... | ecosystem: Engineered > WWTP > Aerobic digester >... | reverse complement strand
GCCGAGGCCTGATTATTGAGTAGCGCTGGTAAAATTAACTGCCTTGGCAAGCCTGTGCTAAAGGACAATGCACCAAAACTCAGATCCCTTAATTGACTATAATCATTGATAAACCCTGTCATATCCACCGATGCCTGCGGAGAGAATTGATGCCGATAGCCTAGTTCGTAGGCAATCAGCTTCTCTGATTGAAAATCTCTATTACTGAATAACGTCGGCATGACAGGTATCGGTAGAGCGGATAATCCAGGTAGCGACTGTGCTTGCGGTATATTGACGGTACCATCATTCTCAGCCCGAGAAGGTGTTCTCACTGCACGAGAAACTGCCACCCAGATCGAGTTTTCAGTATTGGGCGTCCACATCAGGCGCGCATTGGGTTGTACCTCCAATCCGGTAAAGTCATTGTGATCGAGCCGTGTTCCCAGAGTCAGCGACAAACGCTCGGGTATCAGCGCAATGTCATCGCGCAAGAAAGCACTGTACACATGATTGGTTCTCTGGTGAGGGTGCAGTTGCGTCAATGCAGTATCAAACACGTTATTGTGGTACAAACGATAATTAGCGCCCCAAGTCAAATCATGTTTATTCAGCAGAGGAAAACGGTGCTGAAAATCAACATCAAAACTCTCGGCATCATATTTCCCGACTGGCAGCACTTCAGAGTTAACACGGTCGTAATAGGTTTGCAGCATGATGGAAGACCGCTCAGAGTAGGCTCGATCCCAACGGAAACGAACATGCCCTCCCTCCGTATGTCCGCGAATCTGATTGGCTGATACTGATGAAAAACCAGAAGTCCCTGTATTAAGGAGATCTCCGACCGAATTAGCAAAAATATCGCCCTGCAATGTCAACTGATCGATGCCACGGCTGTGATCGACGCGGAATCCTCCCCGGGCAGAATGCCACTGATCGTTAGCGTTTTCTCCCGACAAAGCAGTGGTATGGTCTCTCGTAAATCCTTTTGCATAAACGCGAAAAGGAGTGTCTTCATTGATCTTACCACCATAGCGCGCGCCCATAAATCCTTGCTCGAAGCTGCCGCCGCCAGCAGTGAGTAGCGTGCCTTGAGTATCGGCGGCTTTTTTGGTAATGATATTGATGACGCCGTTGACTGCATTGATTCCCCAGACTGTCGCCGCCGGGCCCCGAATCACCTCGATGCGCTCAATATCCTCCATCAGCGTATCTTGCTGTTCCCAGAGCACGCTTGACAGCATGGGTGAATAAACGCTGCGGCCATCTATCAGCACTTGCAGTTTGTTGGCAAAGCGGCCATTGAAACCGCGCACACTGACCGCCCACTTATCCGTACCGATGCGTTCAACTTGCACGCCAGGCGCCATTCTCAATGCATCTGGAATATTCGTTGCCCCCGAGCGGCGGATATCATCTTGCGTAATCACAAACACCGCCGATGGAATCTGCGTCAATTTTTGTGAGCGCCTCGATACCGAAGTAACTTTGACATTCATCAATTCTTCGATGCTGAGATTGAGCAATTGATTATTTGCTGATTGATTTCCGGCCACTGCAAAACTTGCGGCGCAAACCATCGCAATGGAAATTAACTGTTTCAATATCTTCAAAACATATTCAAAGATCAATTCAAACCATATTACGCTCATGAACACATGTAATTTCTTCATATGAAACACTCTAGAAACGCCACTCAATACCGGCATAGATCCCCCTGGGTATGCGCGTGGGTATTGATGGAATGAAATCGGATTGCGATTCTTGATGATGCTGACTCAGCAAATTCTGCCCAACGACAAACACTTCGGTGTTATTAATTGGTTTCCAAGCGAGCTTGGCATCCATCGTGACATAATTGGGAATATGGTAGAAAGTCAAACCACTGACATAGCGCAACCAGAGATTAAGTTGTAACCTCTCTGAAAAATCATAGTTGGAGCGTAATGAAAATTGTTGATGCGGATTAGCCTTGTCCGCACCTCCCGAGGTTGAATCCAATTGCTTGAATTCAGCACTGGAATTCATATGAATGTTCAGATAGGAATAGCTACCCTGCAGGCGCCATTTTTCATACGGTCGCCAATCGATCGAGGCTTCCACGCCATAGGAATGCGCAGAAGCCTGATTACCAAAAAAGATAGGCAGAACCAGGTGCGGATGAATGCCAACACCCTGGGTTATCTGACCAAATCTAAAATCCCGCAGTTGGCTATAGTCATTAAAGAAACCAGCGATATCAATCGATGCATTCGATGCAAATTGATGCCGATAGCCCAGCTCATAAGCAATTAATTTTTCGGAATCGAAACGATTGTTGCCCTGCACCACCATCATGATCGGAATCGGTAATGTCGGCATACCCGGGAATGATTGCATCACTCTACCTGCAATCGTGACATCATTCTCACCGCGGGAGGGTATGCGCACTGCACGCGATACCGATATCCAAAGCGAATTCTGCTCATTGGGAGTCCACATCAAACGCCCGCTCGGTTGCACCTCCAAGCCGGTAAAATCATTGTGATCAATTCGTGTACCCAGTGATAACCGTAACTGATCCGGTAATAACGTAATCTCATCGCGAACAAATGCACTGATATTGTGATTGGTTTTCTGTTGCGGGGTAAAAGTCGTCAGTTCTGTCTCTGGAACCTTGTTGTTATATAATCGATAATTGATACCCCAAGTCACATCGTGATGGGTAAAAAGGGGCAAGCGGTGTTGAAAATCCACATCGAAACTTTCTGCGTATTTTGTCCATGGCGCTAGCTGGTTATGCACCCGGTCGTAATACGTTTGCAGCATGATGGAGGATTTATCCGAGAAATTCCGATCCCAGCGCAAGCGGATGTTTCCCCCTTTTTCTTTCGCATCCGCGATATCCAGGCGGGTGAAAGGCGCGGTTAATGCAGGTTGTAGCAGGCTATCCCCGATGCTATTAATGAACACATCACCCTGCACTGTGAGTTGATCGATCCCACGGCTATGATCGAGTCGAAAACCTGCCCTGGCAGACTGCCAGTCATCCCTCACGCTCACTCCTGATAGCGAATGCATCGGATCCCTGCTGAATGCTTTGGCATACACGCGAAAGGGCGTTTCTTCATTAAGCTTGCCACCATAACGCACGCCCACAAAACCACGTTCAAAACTACCACCGCCACCGGTCAACAAAGTGCCTTGGGTATCGGCGGCTTTTTTGGTGATGATATTAATTACCCCATTGACAGCATTGGCCCCCCACACAGTGGCACCGGGACCACGGATTACTTCGATACGCTCAATATCTTCCATGAAGGTATCTTGCTGACTCCATATCACCCCGGAAAATAGCGGTGTATAAACACTGCGTCCATCCATCAGCACTTGTAGCTTGTTGGCAAAGCGACCGTTAAAACCACGCACGCTGATCGCCCATTTATCCGTACCCAGACGAGCGACTTCGACACCTGGGGCCATACGCAAAGCCTCAGGAATACTGGTCGCGCCCGAGCGGCGAATATCATCTTGTGTGATCACGAAAATTGCGGAAGATACTTCAGAAAGTTTCTGCGAACGTCTCGATGCAGAGGTAACTTCAATTTTCATCAGTTCTTCGATACTCATGGTTAACAACTCATTATCGATGGATTTAGCACCGCTCACAGACTTACTGCCAGCCATCGCACCATTTGCTAAACAGCAGAAAGTAATGAAGAGTAAACACTTCATATTCAATAGCGTTTTTGGGCTGTGCAATGAGATCACGAGTAATTGATGGTTAGAAAGTAGCGTCGCAGCCGTAGATTGTTATTAGTCAAACGAACGAGATTTATGCTGTGATTCATAAATCGTTATAGTAACGGGCAATCAGGATACTTAAAGTCGCGATTACAGCAATTTCAAACCCCTTTTTTAGCGAAAACGGGCAAGCATTTCTCAGCTACCGGTGTCATTGAAATCGGCACTCAGTTCCTGTCAGGACGTTTCTACCAGCAGCAATGGATAAAATATGATCCGGTTTGTTAATGCAGATGCTGTGGTCTGTGGTCTTTATTCTGGATTCAATAGATTATCTCAGAAAAAAAATCATTGATTTTCCTCTGCCCCCAGCGGATCATGCGTGGAGAATCCCCCCCTAAAAATGAATGAAGGCAAACAGATTGATGCGGATCTTTTCCCGGAATCAGGATTGATCGACAGATGCTTTGAGAATTTTGCTTTTCTGCTGCTCAAATTCCGCTTCCGTTAATGCGCCTTTATCTCGTAATTGTTGCAATCGTTCTAAGGCAACAATGTGATCAATCTGTTGCTGTTCGATCGCAGGAGCCGAAGCATCCGGGTCATTCGATGCAACCGGAGGCGCTTTTACCAAACCTAAAAAGCGGCCAATTTTAGTAAGCATTATCTTTAACAAGCGCCATAGCTTGGGCAGCGCCCAGATGGCAATCATCAAGAATACAACAAATAACACCAGGAAAACTTCCGGATGCTTCAGCGCGGTCCAAAGTCCGGACAGTACCAGAACATCCCCAGAGAGGGATGCCGTCCAGTTGGAGAAAGGCTCGGGCGAGGTATTAATCAGCAGACGGGTACCCGCTTTGGTTGCATGACTGGTTGCCGCCACTCCTCCTCCCAAAATTCCGGCGGCAATTTCCAACGCAGGGGTGACATCACCCACAGCGCCTGCCGCCAGCATGGCTCCTGCCGGAATACGAATAAACGTGTGAATGGAATCCCACGCCGAATCCAGTCCGGGAATCTTATCCACAAAAAATTCAATGAAATACATGATACCCGCAGCACCAATCACCAATGGATCTTCCAGCGCTGACAATTCCGCCGGCAAATCGATATTACCGGTAGATCCCCCCAAGCCAAGCACCAGCAACACGGCATACAGATTAACGCCACTTGCCCAGGAAGCACCCATCATTAAAGCAACGGTTGCTATTAAGGCTTCATAATTTTCCATATTCTGACTGTTTAATTAAAAGAGTTAATGAGACTGAAAATTTACCAGATACGAATGTATGCGGATCTCTTGCCTGATCATCAATACTCAAGCACAAGATTCCACTGATTGTCAGCCGCCACGAATCAACAAAATCGGAATATGTGCCATGCGCACGACGCCTTCCGCGATGCTGCCCATCAGCATGCGACTAAAACCGGATCGACCATGGGTGCCGATAATGATCAAATCAGCCAGACTATTTTTAGCTTCATTGATAATCACATTGGCCACCCGCTCGCCTTGCGCTTCCAGCAATCGGATATCGACCATCACGCCAGCCTGAAGAAATTTATTCTGAGCTTGCGCCAGTATTTTTTCTCCGCTGTAGCGCATGGTTTGTACTAATTCTGCATAGTTCAGGTAATTTTCATTATCAAAATACCAAATATCTTCCAATACATGGACCAGTTCAATCCGTGAATTCTGTTGTTGTGCAAATTTAATCGCTTCATCCAGCGCACGTTCTGAAGTTGCGCTGCCATCAATCGGTACTAAAATTCTCTGATACATGATCCATCCTCAAAAGTGATGTTTGATAAAGTCATGCCAATGATAAAGCTTGCTTGCAAGCTTTATATTAACTGATCTCTATCTGATTCTGAAATAACAAAAACAATTGTAGAGTACTGGAAATTGCCACGAGAGGAAATCATCACAGCCAGCCGGGCTGGACAAGGATAATGCATCTATCTTGTCTGAAATGCAGCGTTACCGGTGAGCACAACCGGTTAACCAAACTTGCCGGTAATGTAATCCTCAGTGGCTTTCTGCTTGGGTGTGGTAAAGATAAGATCGGTGTCACCAAATTCGATCAATTCTCCCAGATACATATAAGCCGTATAATCGGAAACCCGCGCGGCCTGCTGCATATTGTGGGTGACAATGACGATGGTGTAATCTTCTTTCAATTTGAAGATCAGGTCTTCAATATGCGCAGTAGAAATTGGGTCGAGCGCTGAAGTCGGCTCGTCGAGCAAAACCACTTCCGGCTTCACTGCTATCGTGCGCGCAATGCACAAACGCTGCTGCTGACCACCGGAAAGGCTGGTGCCGCTCTGATTCAGCTTGTCCTTGACTTCTTCCCATAAGGCCGCTTTATGCAGCGCCCATTCCACTCGCTCGGCTAAATCATGACGGTTTAAGGATTCATACAGTTTTACGCCAAACGCCACATTATCGAAAATGGACATCGGGAATGGTGTCGGCTTCTGGAATACCATGCCCATTTTGGCTCGCAGCATATTAAGATCCTGCTTATTATCAAGAATATTCGAACCATCCACCATGATCTCGCCTTTGGCCATCTGACTGGGATAGAGTTGATACATGCGGTTGAATGCGCGCAGCAGCGTGGATTTTCCACATCCGGAGGGACCGATGAAAGCGGTCACTTTGTTCTCCAGAATCTGCATGTTGATGGATTTCAGCGCATGAAATTTGTCGTAGTAAAAGTTCAAATCATTAATGGTGACTTTGGATACATTCGCTCGCATAAGATGTTCTCGGTGTTTAATGGGATGACGTGTGTTTACGCATGAATAGTCGTGCCGCGATATTGAGCCCCAAAACACTCAGCGTAATGAGTAGCGCTCCAGTCCAGGCTAACGCTTGCCAATACTCGTAGGGACTCATGGCAAACTGAAAAATGACCACAGGCAGATTAGCCATAGGGCGATCCATGTCCGAGCTCCAGAATTGGTTATTCAGTGCGGTAAATAGCAAGGGCGCCGTTTCTCCGCTGATGCGCGCAACCGCTAATAATATGCCGGTCATAATGCCGACTTTGGATGCCCGCCATGTGACCAGTGTGACCACTTTCCATTGTGGCGCTCCCAAAGCAGAAGCGGCTTCGCGCAGGCTGTCAGGAATGAGTCGCAGCATATCCTCAGTAGTCCGCACGACCACGGGAATGACAATGAGCGACAATGCCAGCGCCCCTGCCCAACCGGAAAAATGTCCCACTTTCGCAACATAAACGGTATAAATAAAAAGGCCGATCACAATCGACGGAGCGGACAACAGAATATCGTTGATAAAACGTGTAGTAGGCGCAAGCCACCCTCGCTGGCCGAATTCAGCCAGATAGGTACCCGCCATGATACCCACCGGTGTACCAATCAGAGTGGCAAGCGTAACCATTACCAAACTACCGGCGATAGCATTCAGCAAGCCGCCGGTACTGCCCGGTGAGGGTGTCATTTGGGTAAATATATCCAAGCTGATGCCACTCAAACCTTTATCCAGCAGAGTCCATAAAATCCAGAATAACCAAAACAAACCAAACAGCATGGCCAGAAACGAGAAAGTCAGGTTAATGGCGTTGATGATGCGTCGACGGGTATAAATTGAAATCATAAACAATCTCTACGTGATATTACCTTCGCGCTTCTTAAGTTGCGCCAACAGAATCTTGGAGCCTGCCAATACGATGAAAGTAATAAAAAACAAAATCAAACCCAGCTCAATCAAGGCTGAGGTATATAGCTCGCCATCAGCCTCGGTGAATTCATTTGCCAGCGCTGAGGCGATGCTGTTTCCCGGCATGAATAGGGAAGCATGCAATTGATGCGCATTGCCGATCACGAATGTGACCGCCATGGTCTCTCCCAAGGCACGGCCAAGACCGAGCATAATGCCGCCGACGACGCCGATCTTGGTATAGGGAAGCACCACGTTCCAGATGACTTCCCAAGTGGTTGCCCCCAGTGCATAAGCGGATTCTTTCAGCATGGGCGGAACCACTTCGAAAACATCACGCATCACTGCGGCAATGAAAGGAATCACCATAATCGCCAGAATGATGCCGGCCGTCAAAATGCCGATGCCCATAAAGGAACCTTCGAACAGTAATCCAATGCCCGGTATCTGTCCTAATGTGTTTTGCAGCCAGGGTTGTATGGTTCTGGCAAACAAAGGCGCAAATACGAACAACCCCCACATGCCATAAATAATGCTGGGAATGCCCGCCAGTAGCTCAATGGCCGTACCCAGCGGGCGGCGTAACCAGGGAGGAGATAATTCCGTCAGAAACAGCGCAATGCCAAAACTGACCGGGATGCCGATCGACAAAGCAATCAGTGAAGTGACCAACGTACCAATGATCGGTACCAGTGCGCCAAATTTTTCGGTAACAGGATTCCATTCGGCGCTAACCAAGAAATCTAAGCCAAACGCTTTAATGGCCGGCAAACTGCCTATTAACAAAGAACCCATGATAGCCGCCAACAATGAGAAGACGACCAGTGTAAAAAACCAAGTGGTTTTACGAAAAATTAGATCAATCAAGCGTTGTTGCTTTAATTTTTCTGCAGAATGTACTTTTGACATCTATTGCTTCTTCAAGCCAAAGAATAGCTGATTATGTTTCTAAAAATTGTTTTCAACCCATATGGCAAAGACTACAGAGCGACTCATGCTAGCGCACATTACCCATGCTTTCACATGAGGCATAACACGAAAATCATTGGCAGCCCTGTAGGTTGAATCGACGGTTATTGGTTAACAGAGTAGATATCTTTACCATCTTTGGTTTTGAGGTTAGCTCCCCAGGAAGCTTCAATCAGCCTCACCGCGCTATCGGGCAACGGGATGTAATCCAAATCCAGCGCCATTTCATCGCCTTTGGCATAGGCCCATGCAAAGAATTTCAATACTTCCGCCGCCTGGGCAGGATTGGCCTGAGATTTGTGCATCAGAACAAAAGTAGCGCCGGTAATGGGCCAACTATCCTTTCCAGCTTTATTGGTCAGAATCTCATAGAATCCCGGTGCTTTGTCCCACTGTGTATTCGCAGCAGAAGCCTGCAGACTGCTCTCCGTAGGCTTCACATAGACGCCATCCAGATTCTGTAGCTGCACATAGTTCATCTTGCTTTGTTTCACGTACGCAGCTTCAACATAGCCGATGGAATTTTTGATTTGCTTGACAAAATTGGCCACCCCTTCATTACCTTTTCCACCCGTGCCAATAGGCCAGGCCACGGAAGCATCAGCACCCACCTTTTGTTTCCATTCCGGACTGACTTTGCTCAAATAATCGGTAAACAAGAAAGTGGTACCGGAGCCATCAGCGCGATGGACTACGGTAATGTTACTTGCTGGCAGCGTTATTCCAGGATTCAAATCGACAATGGCAGGATCATTCCATTGTTTGATTTTTCCCAGAAAAATATCTGCCAGAACTGCTCCCGTTAATCTCACCTCACCTTCTTTGACTCCATCCAGATTGATGACTGGAACCACGCCTCCCACTACTGTCGGAAACTGAATCAGCCCCTCTTTTTCTAATTCTTGCACGGTCAGCGGCTTGTCAGATGCTCCAAAATCAACCGTCTTGGCTTTGATTTGTTTGATTCCTCCACCGGAGCCAATGGATTGATAATTCATGCGCACACCGGTTTCTTTTTTATAGGCATCAGCCCATTTGGCATAAATCGGATAAGGAAAGGTAGCGCCAGCACCAGTAATATCGGCAGCAGACGCTACCGTAGGGACAAGCAGCGCCGCAGCTATCAACAGCGCAGGACCGAATTGCAGCTTCATCTAAAGTTCTCCTATCGAAAGATATCGTACATAAGTTAGATGAAAATCTTAAGCGATCCACATGACAGAATGATGACAAATTCATTTTCGGGAGAATTTACTCACACACTGCTCACGCATTTCAGGGACAACTTACTGAACTGCGACAATTTACCGCATTGACCCATGAATGCTGATGATTGATACTAACTAGGAGGTTAAGCGAACTGAATACACCTCGATTCTTGTTAAAACGCTCTTTAGAAAACAATAATGAAAAAAACACTAAAATATGCATTGCTTCTAGCTGGCCTAACTTCACTGAATGTTGAAGCCAATGTCGGCAACGCCAGTCAACACTTTGAAATGGATTCAGTAACTATCCGCAATACATTGAACTCGGCAAATCAGGTTAAAGGTTCTTTCAAGGCACAGCATTATTGGGCAATCGATAATGATTCCAAGAATTCAACCAACATCTGTACCCATATCGATCTCCCCTATAGCAGCAATATCATCGACAACCTCATCAGCCTGACTAATTTTGGCTCGCTAGATCCTAGGATTCCCGCTGAAAATTATCTGACAATGAATGATTATTCAATATCAGCAGGCCGTGCAGATGACACATATCTCGGTATTGAACCGCCACAAGGCAAATCCAGTGCTTCGGTAGCAGCTCCGGAACCAGAAACTTATACCATATTGCTATCGGGAATAGGCTTGTTGGCGGCCAGTACACGCAGACGTTACAAATAAATCAGTTCCTTTCGATAAGTAGTGAGGTAAGCATACCCTCCAATTCTCTCTTGCATCATTACTTCATCACAAAAATATCCCGGTTAAAAGATTACTTTAACCGGGATATTTTCCCTAAAATTAGCAAACCCAATTCAACACGCCCACGATCACTGGGATCATTGTGACACTCCAATCAAGAAGCGCTTGGGTTAAGCG
>Ga0073900_10002180_pt1 | contig 10456 bp, 9 predicted proteins | sample KloWWTmetKNB5Kit_FD_66666 | JGI IMG/M metagenome (GOLD analysis project Ga0073900, IMG submission 66666) | Active sludge microbial communities from Klosterneuburg, Austria, studying microevolution and ecology of nitrifiers - Klosterneuburg... | ecosystem: Engineered > WWTP > Aerobic digester >... | reverse complement strand
TAGCACCTTCACCGATATATCCACCCCAGATCCCATTCACTTCCATCGTAGGACGGATAGAGGTCCGCTCAAGAGTGGTATAACCATTCTCACCCATCAAAGCATTTACATTCAGTTCCTTTTTATAATCAGCCTCATTAAAAGGCGCCATATTCATTTGCTTCCGCTCCTCATCAGATACGATCTCGACATCATCATAGAAGCCGGGAATGGTGATGTGACGGTCATCATCATGCAATGACGCAATCATGCTGCATAGCACATTGGCGGGATTTGCGACTGCACCACCAAATACACCCGAATGCAGATCCTTATTGGGCCCGGTTACTTCAACTTCAACATAACTCAGGCCTCTCAACCCGGTGGTGATCGATGGCACATCATTGGCGATGATACTTGTATCAGATACGAGGATAACATCTGCGCCAAGCCTTTCCTTATGAGACTCCAGGAAATGACCCAGATTGACGGATCCAACTTCCTCCTCTCCTTCAAACATCACTTTCACATTGCACGCTAGTTGTCCGGCAGAAAGCATCGCTTCGATCGCCTTGACATGCATATAAAGTTGCCCTTTGTCGTCGCATGCACCGCGCGCATATATCTTATCATCCTTGATGACCGGTTCAAACGGAGGGGATGACCACAAATTGAGCGGGTCTGGTGGCTGGACATCATAATGTCCATAAATCAAAATGGTCGGTAAAGCCTCTGAAACTTTTTTCTCTCCATAGATGATCGGATGTCCTTTGGTCGGGATGATCTCTACACCATCCATTCCAACTCGTTTCAACTCGTCGCTGAGCCAGGTAGCGGCCCTGAGCACATCATCTTTGTACTTTGTATCTGCACTGATTGAGGGGATCCTTAAAAAATCCAATAATTCATCCAGAAATCGCTGGCGGTTAGCCTGGATATATTGTTGTACTGCTTCCATGTAATTCGACTGTTTATGAATATATTATGAGGTTTTTAGCCAGTTGTAAACCGGTTCTTAACCTGCCTGCAAGGTACACATTCAAAAGAAATCTGAGACCTGCGAACGACAAAAGCCTAGTGCAGGAAGACAAAGAATTGGCCTCCACTGGATCAATTACTAACCAGCATCTCAACAAAGGCTTATTTTTACTGAATCTTACCATTATAAACCGAATGGCATCCACCAGGCTTCTTAACAAAGTACCCTTCTTCCTTTCCTTGTTGACCATGATGTTGCTGTCTGCCACTCAAGGGGTTAGCTCCTATGGAAGGGCCATATCTGAAGGTGATGGTATATGGATTTGCCACCCCGACATGGATTCATTTTCCGAAAACCGTGCTACCAGGATAAGCTTTAGTAATATTCTGGCAACGTCAGGCTTGTACAACGAGGATGAATCTGTAGTCTCGCCAGAATTGATGCAGCAATGGAAAGAATTGTATACCAAAATCCGGGAGGAGGAAAAGATGGTACAAAACCTATTTCGGGATGCAACCAATGCGCAGTTTAAAGCCGGGACCCAACTCCGTAGTGCCGAATTGAAAAAAGACATGACTGATCCGGTTCTGCTGGCTACGCTTCAAACTGCATTTGACAAGAGCGTGGCTGATCTAAAAAAGGTCAACCTGCAGCAAAAGGAGATTAAAAAACTTGTTGAAAAAGCAAGAAAAATAAATGCTAAACCCGGAAGCATCACTGAAAAAAAAGTGAGCGGGTTGCTCACAACCTATAACGATTATCTGGCCAGATATAAACCCGATCAAGCACCTCTTGCCAATCCGGTAGTTTCTCTTCAAGCTTCAGCTCCTCCTCCTGTTCCACCTGTAGCTCAGACTGTACCTCCAACTCAAACCAAACCAACAGCTCAAGCTGAACCAACAACTCCGACAAAACCAACATCCCAGACACAAACTTCAACAAAGCCAAAAACAAAGACCCAAGCAAAACCAAAAGTCGAAGAGACTAAACCAAATCAGGAACGCATCGAAGTTGAACCACCCCCTTATGATCCGGAGATGATCAACAAAAGGCCGGGCCAGTCTAAATCATTTCGGTACCTGGCACAGCCATTCCAGTGTATTTTTGAAATTGATACCTTCGATCGGGCAACTAATATGAGCCTCAAAGCACTCAAACCAGGGGTTCTGTTTACGCATACCGATCCCGACTTAAAACCTTATTTCAGAGGGAAAGATTTAATTACCTGTCTTGGCCGTGTTTCTAAATCAGGGTCGTATGTGCAACTGACTATTGAATTCCAGATCGCCAGCTCCCATTCACAAAGTAATTTTGGTTCACTGGAGGAAGGGAGTCTCCTCAGGTTCAAACTCATGAATGATGAATACATTTCCTTATTCAATCTGAAGACGAATATGGGCCACATAGATCCCTACACCGGGTATACTATTTTCTCTGGTCAATACGCATTAGGCAAACAGGAGATAAATAAACTAAGTACCCTGGAGTTAGACAAGATGCGCGTGATGTGGAGCACGGGTTTTGAGGATTACGATGTATCTCATGTAGATTTTTTGATCAATCAGCTTACCTGTTTGATATCGAAGTGATGATTTCCTATTCTTGTCAAATAGTGAACATTAAAATGCCATGCTAGGATTAAAATTACCTACTGATCCGAGGTGGGTTAACCTCGCCGAAAAATCCCTGGAAGAAATACTCACCGACCATGCCTACTGCGAGCAAAAGGCAGCGACTTCATGTATTTCGCTAATCCAGGCTTTTCCTGACAAGGAGGACATGGTGACAGAACTGGCTCCCATCGTCACTGAAGAATGGGGTCACTTCAGACTTGTGCTCCAGGAACTGAAGAAAAGAGGATTACACCTGGGCCGTCAGCGAAAAGACGAATACGTCAATGCCCTGTTGAAGTTTGAACGCAAAGGAGGCTCCAGGGACGAGCGGTTGATGGAGCGTCTTTTAGCTTGTGCGCTTATCGAAGCAAGGAGCTGCGAACGTTTCAGATTGTTGTCACTTCATATTTCGGATACTGCCTTGAGGGAGTTTTACCATGGATTTATGGTCTCTGAGGCAGGGCACTATCGACTCTTTATAGATCTGGCCAACAGGTATGCTGATATAGTCCACGTAAAGAAAAGGTGGCAGGAGTACCTTGATTATGAAGCTGAAATCATGGCGCTTCTATCCTTGCGAGGAGATAGAATGCACTAAGTGCTAATAAGGACACTACTATGGCAACTCTTCGTGCCTGACCAACTTTACTTGCAGTGGATTATTTCCATAGGTCTGTGTTCCTATCCATACCATCATCTGTTCGTTGTGCATCACTTTCCATTCGCTCATAGGAAAGGTGTTGACATCAGGCTTTAACAAGAGAATTTTGGTATCATGGTTATAAGACCATTTACCTGTATGGGTCTCTTGTTTGAGTTTTCCAGCTTTGAAAGTCCCATTTGGATCAAGGTCGATCCACTGATCCTTGAAGGGTTGTTCGGCGCCTTTGGGACCGCCATACGCATCTTTGAAATGAAATAACTGGTGGGTCAGGAATGTATAGTCATGTCCTTCGGTTGCGGCAGCAGAACCGTCAGAAAGTTTTGAGGATTCTTGTGTAGTGCCTTCTGCGTTTGGGCCTGTAACACTCTGTGCACCATTCTCCTGAACTGACGACGCATCTTGCTTGCATGCAATAGTCCCAAAGAGCAATACAATTGAAAAGTGGATATAAAATGATCTCATTACCTTTATTTTTAGGGCGTAAATTTATGCAACCTCCTTCAAACTCTCACAGGAAGGAAAAACTTCTTGTTTGAACCACTTGTTAATTATGTCTGGCGAGCCTTCCCATATCGTTTCTGCTTCAGTCAGAAAAATCCTTGCAGGCTGCGGCGTTACGGCTGCTTCAAAGATCCTGGTCGGCGTCAGCGGAGGCGTAGATAGCATGGTGCTACTCTATGTGTTGCATCAAAACGGTTACAATGTCACTGCCGCTCATGTCAATTTCAACCTGAGAGGCCATGAATCAGACAATGACGCTCTTTTCGTAAGTAAATGGTGTCTGGATAAAGGCATCCCATATCTCGAGCTCTCACGGGATACGAAGGCTTATGCAGAAGCTAACAAACTAAACACACAATCTGCTGCCAGAATCCTGCGGTATGATTGGTGGGAATACCTGGTGCACACTTTAGATTTTGAATACGTGGCAACAGGACATCATCTTGATGATACAATTGAAACCGTGTTTCTCAATCTTTTTCGGGGCACCGGCCTCAAAGGACTCAGAGGCATCCCTCCATCGAGAGACTTTTACATCAGGCCATTATTGGATTGCAGCAGATCTACGATCGAGTCATATGCAGCCGCATTTGATATTCCATTCAGGACAGATGCGTCGAACCTCACTGACCACTATCAGCGTAATCGGTTACGTCACCATCTGATTCCACTCCTCGAGGAATTTTATCCGGGATTTCATTCCAGTATGCAACATACCCTTCATCGCGTCAATGTAGAATGGGATGACTGGGAAACTACTTATAATGATTGGATTAGTAGTAACATCAGGTTTTGGCAGGACGGATTTCTGATAGAAGGACATCAGTTGCGGAAAGCCTTCCTACTTCGCTGGTTGGAAGAGAAAGGTTTTCCGTGGATGCTGGCATCTGATTTTCTCAATTCGCCTGAACATGAAACAGGACAGATTCTTCGCTATCAGCATAGTTCATTATCAAGGACAAGAGAAGGGTATTATTTTGCTGAAACACTACCCACTGCAGATTTCTTTATCCAAAAGCCTGGCCAACATTCCATAGGCAATTACATCCTGGCGATTGACGAAATCCCTTCATCGGAATTCTTGCAGGACATGGATCCATGGACAGCCTACATGAATAGTGAAGTGGTAACCTGGCCTCTGCACATCAGGAGCATTCAACCCGGAGATCATTTCCAACCTTTCGGCATGAAAGGTAAATCGAAAAAAATACAAGATCTGTTAGTAGACCTCAAACTGGAAAGGTTTGAAAAGGAAAGGCAATTAATCCTTGCCAATCATGAGCATATCCTTTGGGTTGTTGGATTACGCCTTGATGAACGCGCGAAGGTTGACCCAGACACTAAACAGATCTATAAGGTGAAGATAACGTCGGTTGAAAAGGACTAGAAGAAACTAAATACAACAACAAAGGCAATCACTGTCACAATGATCCCGTACATAAAGATGGTATAACACTTGCGCAGGTGGGCATACTTAAATCCAAGGGTTCTGCCCAGGAAGAAAAGGTCCCGCATGATCGTGGTATCGAGTATCGTGTCATCAGCGACCGTCGCATTCATCCCTTGTTCATATTCTTCAAAGCTCATTCGGTAATAATTACCGAAGAAGAAGAGATTAGACTTCTTAGCCAGTATACTTTCCATCGAACTATATCCTTTCATCGGAATAGGCCGTGTAGCCAGCGTTGCAAATATCATGGACACGACACAAACACTCAACAGTAGAATGGTTGGAAATAACAATACCCTGTTAGCCGCAATCTCCTTTCCTAAAAGTGGGAGTGCAAAGGTGATGATCAAGGCATTGACAGACAACATGATGTTGGCCTTGTTGTCCGCGATGGCACTGAGATCGATATGGTTACGCAAGGCGGTCTTAAACATTGTCTGGGCCGATTTACTTGTCCCGATCGTATTGGGCTCTGCATGATCAGATGCCCCAAGGCGTTTCTCCTCCAACTTTGCATCAATCAGCACCAGCTCTTCACCCAGTAATCTTTTATTGTCAATTTTTGTCTGGCCGTAACGTTCTTTTGCCACATCCGAATAATACTCATGCTCATCAAGAAACCTGAGGTTGGCCAGTGCCCAATCACGTTTTGTAAGCACTGCATTTTGCAAGCCATTAAGTTCTTTCCGGAGGCTATTGGTGTAAATGTGAAAATGAGGTCTTCCCAGAGAGCTGGTATCGGCATCTTTCAGCAATGCCTCCAATTGGGTTTTTGGTTTTACATCTACCCGTGTGGCATTGATCAACCCTTCGATAATATGAATTCTCTCTTTAGGGTAGTCGATAGACTGGAGATACTCCCTGGCGATCATGATACCGTGGTCCTCATGCCCCGTGTAGGCAACTGAAAATCCTACATCGTGAAACAATGAAGCAAGATTTAACAATTCAAGATCCTCACTTTTTACACCGGCTTGCCTGGCCAGTAATATCGCTTCATCTCTTACCTGGCAGGTGTGGACCCAATTATGGTATGTATAGACATTCGAGGGAATTTTTTCCTCAAAAAGGTGCCGAACATAATCTTCAGCTGCTGTTATGATATCGGTTTGCTCCACGGACGGCATGTTCCCAAAAGTATACCGTTTTTTCAAGTTTAACCTACTTTTTACTTCTTTGGATCAGCAGTACTGTTCAAATCCCCGATTTTTATACACATGATTTGGACTTCTGCAGGCTCACCTGAAGGTATGGGATCAATGATGATCTGAGATGGTTCAAATCGCCAGGAAGGCGATGAAGGTAGGATTTGAATCTTGCCAAGTAGCAATCTTTGAAGCAAAACTATATCCCCTACTGCAAGCAATGCGTTATTTGTAGCATCCGCCGCCACATATTGCCATGCCAGATCAAAGGTGTCTTTACCCAGTAAGTGTTTCTGAATCGCAATAAGGTCAATTGCATTGACTCCGTTAGTTGGATGATCCTTTTTTTCGGGCGTGATGATGTACTGACCGTTCCGGTTGACATTGAGAAGTTGAAAGCTACCATCTTCGCCAGTGGTAATGGTTTCTGTAATCGAACCCGTGACTTTTAGAATTGCATTTTTAACAGGTCTTCCAATAGGATCCGAAACCAGGCCACGGATGCTTACCAAATCGCCTGAAGCTATATTTTCAATACTGGCAATCTTCGAAAGTCCAGTCTGATCAGGATCAAGCCAATCTCTTAGTCTTTCCTGAGGCGTTGCGCCAAGGTTCCAGGACTTTGATAGTCTCCCTATGAAAGTATTATTGGTTGCCTCACAACCTGCTGTACCACCATGCAATTGACCCACCAGGTATCCATCCTGGTTAAACAATGGACCTCCAGACGATCCGGGCTCATGACCACCTTCAGTAAACTTCAATCTAAAGTGATGATGCGCCGGAGTCGTATATCCTTCTGTCCAACCGATCTGGTTAGGATGAATAGTTGCTTCATTGACAGAGGTAGAAATTTTCCGGATATCGGCATTGGGATGATGGATGAGATAACTTGTATCAGGCGTTGCAGTGTCATCCCGGTCCCAACCGGCAAAGGTAACTTCCTGATTTAAGGGTACCTCTTCACTCAACAAAAGCAATAAGAAATCAGATGCTTGTCCGCCTGCAACCAAATCACATCCGATGATGGAAAAGTATTGCGGCTCCATAAGCGGATTGGTGCAGGTTGTCGAAGAATATTGAAAATCAAACCTCCACATTTCATAGATTGGGGTGTAATCAAATTGACAATGGTGCGCTGACAACACATAAGGTGTCTTATCATTCCTGGTATTATTGACAAACGATCCCGAACACCAACCTATCCCCTCCTCCATCACTAGCCGCATACGTACAGTGCTGTTTGAAATCAACTTGAGGATCGAATCCTCCTTGCAGGCAGCATTTGGATGACAAGGAAAAGAAGTGCCAAATCCAATATCCATAACCCTTCCTGATTTAACAGGTTGATAGTAGATATTTTCAATGTCAAACTCACTATCGTATGTGTTTCCCTCCAGGTTTTTCCAAACCAATAATGTTCTGGCCGGGTCAAACTCCTTCGTTAGAAAATCATTTTGGGATTGGGTGCTAAAATCAAACACAATGCTACCTCGTTCACTGTCCACCAGGTATAAATTTTCGCCACTGGCTATTGATTTAATGTCCACTTTAAATTCCACCAGGGCAGGCTGTTCAAAACGAAAAGCATAGGTAGTCGTACCTGCAATTGATTTCACAAGGTCTTGAGACCGGATATTGGCTTTTAGCCCAAGGATTTCCAATCTGCCATCATTCTTGTCATGCCAGGCCTTTTCGTCTGATGCCTGCCATTTGACATTGATGATGACTGCCGTGTCATTTGCAAGGCGCATGCCCTCAAGGCTAGCAGTAACCTGAGCAACAAGCTTCGACCATCCAAATGATGATATGATCAATAATAGAAGAATGAAACGAATGCCTGATCGCATACCTGGGGTGAATCTGTTTAGATACTTGACCACAAAAGTAACAGGTTATCCCGGACTTGCCCGAAAATCACTTTGCAAATAATTGGCCAATATCCTTAAACGCCTTGAATTCCAAAGCATTACCACAAGGATCCATAAAGAAAACAGTTGCTTGCTCACCAGTCTGTCCGGCAAAACGTATATAGGGTTCTATTACAAAAGATATACCTGCTGCCCTGACACGCTCTACAAGCCTCTCCCATTCATCCCAGGGCAAGACAACACCAAAATGAGGAACAGGTACATCATGCCCATCTACTGGATTATGATGTATTTCATTTTGTGCTTTGGGTTTATAATGAATGACCAGCTGGTGCCCGTAAAAGTCATAATCAGTCCAGAGCTTATCTGTTCTTCCTTCACGACACTGCAACACCTCACCGTAAAAGTGCCTCGCTGCCTGCAAGTCATCCACTGGTATAGCAAGATGGAAAGGATGTATATTTTGATTCATGATCAAGCTGTGTTTATAAATGTGCTAGCGGATATTACGACTTGATATCCTATTGATGATCCGCGGTATACTCCAAAAGGCAATTCTTCTAAGCAGTTTGTCCATGGATGAATGGTTTTTAGCAACGCTTACAAGAAGCGGGGAAATAAAATAGTAGAGATTGACGAAACTTCTTCCTGCAATCGAGCGCGCCAAGACCTGGTCCCGGTAGTTTGTCATGGCTATATATTCCTCACTACGGGTGGAATAACAATAGGTGACTATGTAACAGGCCTGGCCTTGCAACTTTGCCTGCAAGTGATACGTCAGGGGAACGTCAACACGCTCATGGCAGGTGAGCACAATCCGGCCCCCGCTAGGTCTGTCACCGAGTTTGGCTACACTAAACAGTGCGTTCGTCCTGACAGAGGCACCAGCATAAATCAAACCTGATACAAACTCTCCATCAACCCATTGATCTGCCATGATCTGGTTTCGCTTTTGATCAATCAAAGCCGGAAGCTCAAGGTGGAGGTATATATTACGGTCAGTTGGATTCATGATCGTCAGTCCCAGGTTAAACCACTCTGTTCCTACTCCCTCTGTCGCCTGCCATTTGACCTTCAATTTGAGTTCCGCAGCTCTTTCTTCACCACTCACAGGTTTCATATGTTCCTCCAGATATTCAAGATGATTCTTGCCTTCAAAGAAAAGCTGGCACAATGCCCCATACAAAGCATCCCAATCCCATAGTTCTATGTCAGATTCTTCAGCGAGCTCACGAGTGGCCGGATCAAACGAGGAGGTGGTGATGATCCATGACTGATCTGTGTTGAGAAACTCCTTAGCCTTGATTGCTTTCGTCACCACTTCGTCCCCTAGCACCTCAGCTGGATTCTTACGCAAAGGCATGATCACCAGGGTGATATACTCCTTTTTAGCGATGATCATACCTTCAAATTCGCCAGTTTGCCTGTCAGGTACAATGTCATATCCATCGACTTCAAATAAATATCTGATGAAGTCTTCAAACGCCGGCGGTCCAAGTTGCCTGAAGCGGATCGGGATAGATTCCTGAAGGAATTGTCGTATATCTTGTTGGTGAAAGTCCATGTTTGACAGAAAAATAATAATTTCGGCACTCGATAGATAATAAATATTTCCCATATGACATTTAAAAAACACTTTACCCTCCTCACCTACCTCCTTGTATTGGGTACTTTGATCATCTCCTGTAAGCCCTCCTCATCCACTGAAACCAAGGAGGATGTCAATGCCCCACGGCCTTCCTTAGGAAATCTCGATGACCGGTTTCTGGACAAAGAGGCTTTTGCAGCCGGCATGAAAAAATCCGGTGCGGTGATCCTGGATGTGCGCATGCCAGGCGAATTTGACCAGGGACATATCGAAGGAGCCAAAAACATCAATTTTTTTGACCCTGAATTCAAGCACCAATTGCTGGCACTTGACAAGGACAGCAAATACTACATCTACTGTAAAAACGAAACACGGTCCAAGATGTCCATGAAGTTTATGCTGGACAATGATTTTAAGGACGTATACGTACTCAAGAAAGGGTATGAAGAATGGAATGTGGCAAAAACGGAATAACGTACTTTCACTAAAAAACCTATCCCGCTCACTTGGGCTTGCCACGCTTTTTTTATTACTGGTCAGTTGCAAGAAACCAAAATCGCCTATACCCGAAACGAATGAACAGGTATTCAGCGATTACTGGTATAAAGGACAAGCTGAAATCAGCAGCTATGAACTCAGCCAATCCAGATATGGCGGAGTGCATGA
>Ga0073900_10002177_pt1 | contig 10464 bp, 10 predicted proteins | sample KloWWTmetKNB5Kit_FD_66666 | JGI IMG/M metagenome (GOLD analysis project Ga0073900, IMG submission 66666) | Active sludge microbial communities from Klosterneuburg, Austria, studying microevolution and ecology of nitrifiers - Klosterneuburg... | ecosystem: Engineered > WWTP > Aerobic digester >... | reverse complement strand
TCACAACTTCATAAGTTGGATAGTTCAGAACTGTATTATATTCTGGCGGGCAATGGCAAGGCCATCATTGACAAAAATGAAATCTATGTAGAACCGGGGTCGATGATATTTATACCCGGAGGAACGGAACAATTCATAGTCAATACCGGTACTGAAGTATTAAGTTTCCTCTGTATTGTAGAACCATATTGGCAATCAACTGCTGAAAATATTTTAACGAATTAAAGATAAGATTGAACTTATTTCATAAAATTATGCTTTGTAACATTTATTTCTAACGATAATATTTAACTAACCCTCTTTTATAATAGACCTATGGCAACAACTATTATACGCTATTCAGATCAAGATCTACTGGAGTTTAAAGAACTCATTGACGGAAAATTGGCTAATGCACGTCAGGAATTATCCTTCATGCAGGAGCAGATAGCTGAGCTCAATGAGAACGCAAGTGAAAAGCAAGGTGGCAACTGGTTTGATGACAGCAGCATCAACACCGAACTGGAGATGCTCGGTAACATGGTGATCCGTCAACAACAATTCGTCATGAATCTCGAAAATGCTTTGATCAGGATTCAGAATAAAACATACGGAGTATGTACTGTCACCGGTCAACTCATTTCAAAACAAAGATTACTACTTGTACCGCACGCCACCAAGAGTGTGATCGCCAAAGAAATAGAAAATGCGGAGAAAGCCAAGCAAGAAGCTATTGCTAAGGCAGAGCGCGAGTCTAAAGAACGCGCTACTGCACTAGGTTCGAGTGCAGAAAAAACAGAAAAAACTTCAAAAATTATTTCTAAAATCGTCAAAAAGCCTTCTAAGGCAGCAGCTGGTAAATCCTCAGCAGCTAAAGATGATGACCTCGATGACCTGGATCTGGAGCTGGAACTGGAAGAGGAAGAATCAGAATTCGATGATAATATTGTCACCGGAATGGATATGGATGACATCGCAGATGATCAGGACTACTTTGATAAATAAATAAGTCACTAATTCAAGAAACAAACCGCCCTAAAGGCGGTTTTTTATTTTCTGGTATATTCCCTTTATAAACGGATTGTTATCTTAGCGATGATTTCGTAAATTTGCACATTAAACTCCATTAATGAACACAGCAGCATTTATACCCATTTTGATCCAATTTGCAGTAGCAGCGGGCTTTGTGATCTTCGCATTGGTGTCTACACACCTTTTGGGTCCTAAAAGGTACAGCAAGATAAAAGAGGAAAATTTTGAATGTGGTATTGAATCTGAAGGGAATGCAAGGATGCCGGTCTCAGTTAAGTACTTTATGACTGCTATTCTCTTTGTCCTCTTTGACGTAGAGGTTATATTCTTCTACCCGTATGCAGTTAATTTTCAAGAAATGCATTGGCAAGGCTTCATAGCTGTGGTCATATTTATTGCATTTTTCATGCTTGGCTTTATTTATATTTGGAAAAAAGGAGCACTTGACTGGGACAAATAAAATGGAATCAAGTAACTATATTCGGGTGCATCTTGTTCTAACAACAAAAAGGCAAAAATCATGGCAGAAATAAAAAAAGCTGACCTCCCACCCGGATATCAGGGCGAGGGCTTCTATGCAACAAAATTCGATAGCATTATCGGTCTGGCTCGTGCAAATTCCTTATGGCCACTACCCTTTGCTACCTCATGCTGCGGTATTGAATTTATGGCCACTATGGCCTCCAACTATGACCTGGGACGTTTCGGAATGGAGCGACTCAGCTTCTCTCCACGTCAATCAGACGTGCTGATGGTGATGGGTACCATAGCCAAGAAAATGGGTCCCATCCTCAAGCAGGTCTATATCCAGATGGCCGAGCCAAAATGGGTCATCGCTGTAGGTGCATGTGCCACCAGTGGTGGATTTTTCGATACATACAGCGTCCTGCAGGGTATAGATAAAGTGATACCGGTAGATGTGTACGTACCGGGCTGTCCCCCTCGACCTGAACAAATATTAGACGGAGTCATGCTCATACAGGAACTGGCTAAGAACGAATCAGGCAGGAGAAGATATTCAGAACAATACAAGGATTTATTAGCTCAATACAACATCCAATAACTCGATGACTGAAGCAGCAGATAAAACACTTGATCTGATCAAGACCAAATACCCGGAGATCGAATGGTTGTTTGATTACTCTTATGATATGCTCTCTGTAGAGTGTCCTACAGCACACATTGCAGAGTTACTCGAATTTCTGAGGGATGATCCAGAGGCAGGGTTTACATTCCTTACTGACTTGTGCGGGATACATATACCCGGACATGTAAATAAAGAACTGGGTGTAATTTACCACCTGCACAATATGCAGAGAAATGAAAGGCTCCGAGTGAAGACCTTTTTCTCTATCGCCCATCCGCGGGTACACACTATGACACATCTGTGGCCGGCTGCCAACTGGATGGAGCGGGAAACGTATGATTTTTTCGGCGTAGAATTTGTCGGACATCCGGACCTGCGTCGTATCTTGAATGTGGATGATATGGATTATTTCCCGTTGCGTAAGCAGTATCCCTTGGAGGATGGTACGCGAACAGATAAAGAAGATGAATTCTTCGGACGATAAATAAAGAAATAACATGAGCGTAGATAAATGGCAAAATTTTAGCCCTGATCCCACTGAAGAGTTCGACAGTATTCAAGGGACATTGGCAACCCTAAATCTGGGACCTACTCACCCAGCTACCCACGGTATATTTCAGAATGTACTTAAGATGGATGGTGAGAAGATATATCATTCAGAACAGACAATCGGATATATCCACCGGGCCTTTGAGAAATTAGCTGAACGCCGGCCATTCAATCAAATCACGCCCATCACCGACCGAATGAATTACTGTTCAGCACCGATCAATAATATTGGCTGGGTGCTTGCTGTAGAAAAATTAGCCGGAATCAAGACCACCAAACGCATAGATTATATGCGGGTGATCATCATGGAATTAGCCCGTATCTCAGACCACCTAATCTGCAATTCAATCATCGGCGCAGACACCGGAGCACTGACAGGATTTACGTATATATTCCAGATGCGAGAGCTCATCTATGAGCTATATGAAGAAGTATGCGGCTCGCGACTGACCACAAATATCTCACGTATCGGTGGGTTTGAAAGAGATTTTACTCCGGAGTTTCATCGAAAGCTTAAGATATGGATAGATAAATTTCCGACATGGCACTCTGAGCTCGCTATTTTACTTGAGCGAAACCGGATATTTATGGACAGGACTATGTATGTAGGCGCCATAACTGGCCCACGTGCCCTGGCTTATGGCTTTACCGGTCCCAATCTACGTGCTGCAGGTGTTGATTATGATGTTCGGGTATTCTCTCCATATTCCTCATATGAAGATTTTGATTTCTCGATTCCCGTAGGGCAAAATGGCGATACCTATGATCGTTTCATGGTACGGCAAGAAGAAATGCTTCAGAGCTTCCAGATCATTAAGCAGGCTTACGCCAATCTACCCGAAGGCTCTCATCATGTAGATGTACCGGGTTACTATCTTCCGGAGAAAGAAGAGGTGTATCGCAGTATGGAAGCGCTTATCTGGCATTTTAAGATTGTCATGGGCGAGACGCCTATTCCGAAGGGGGAAGTTTATAGCGCCGTAGAAGGCGGTAATGGAGAGTTGGGCTTCTATCTGGTCAGTGATGGCGGACGAACACCTTACAGACTCCACTTTAGAAGACCTTGCTTTATATTTTATCAGGCTTTCCCTGAGATGATCAAAGGAGGTATGCTCTCAGATGCTATTCTAACTATGAGTAGTATGAATGTGATCGCCGGAGAATTGGATGCATAATTAAAGAATAAAAGAAATAAAGAAAGCATGGAATTTAGCCAGGAAATTAAGGATAAAATCTCCAAACTAATAGAAAAATATCCTGCTGGTCAGCAGAAGAGTGCCCTCTTACCGGTCCTTCACCTGGTGCAGGATGCACATAACAACTGGCTGGATGTGCCTGTCATGGATGCTGTTGCTACTGCGCTAGATCTCGCTCCTATCGAGGTATATGAAGTCGTCACATTCTACTCGATGTACAATACCCGGCCAGTGGGCAAATACCTGCTTGAAGTATGTCGTACAGGACCATGTATGCTTAATGGTTCCGATCAAATCATTGAATATATCAAAGAAAAATTAAACATAAAAGAAGGTGAGACAACCACAGATGGCCTCTTCACACTGAAACCCGCAGAGTGTCTCGGTGCATGCGGTTACGCTCCTATGATGCAGCTCGGTAAGACCTATCGAGAGCATCTGACCAGAGAAAAAATAGATGCCATCATAGAAGAATGTAGAAACTCAGCCGCCCAGCTTAACTAAGTGCATAATTCAGGCAAAAAAGCAGATTGAAATGAAATTACTACTAGATAAAGCACATATAGAAGGCATCATCAGCTACGACGTGTACAGACGTGAGGGTGGCTATGAATCTGCTGCAAAAGCATTCAAAATGACACCCGAAGCTATAGTGGATGAGGTAAAAAAAAGCGGCTTGCGTGGCCGTGGTGGTGCAGGTTTTCCCACCGGCATGAAGTGGAGCTTTATCGCTAAGCCGGAAGGAATACCCCGCTATCTCGTAGTCAACGCCGATGAGAGCGAACCGGGTACCTTCAAAGACCGCTATCTGATGGAATTTATTCCTCATCTGCTCATCGAAGGAATGATCATCTCTTCATTTGCACTCGGTGCAAATACTTCATATATATACATTCGTGGTGAATATGCCTGGATCACCGATATACTGGACCATGCGATTGATGAAGCTAAAGCCAATGGATGGCTTGGAAAAAATATTCAAGGCACCGGTTATGATCTGGAAATCTATGTACACCGCGGCGCGGGTGCTTATATCTGCGGTGAAGAGACCGCCCTTCTGGAATCACTTGAAGGTAAGCGCGGCAATCCACGATTGAAACCACCCTTCCCTGCAGTCAAGGGTGCGTGGGGGTGTCCCACGGTGGTAAATAATGTAGAAACCATTGCTGCAGTCACGCCCATCATCCGAATTGGTGGCGATGAATATGCAAAAATAGGTGTAGGCAAATCCACCGGAACCAAACTGATCTCAGCTTGTGGAAATATAAATAAACCGGGTATCTATGAGATCGACATGACCATCTCAGTAGAGCAATTTATCTATGATGATGCCTATTGCGGTGGTATCGCCAATGGCAAGCGCCTTAAAGCGTGTATCCCGGGTGGCTCATCAGTACCTATCCTGCCGGCCAATCTTCTGCTTACTACTGCCTCAGGTCAGCCGCGTATGATGAATTATGAAAGTCTGGCAGATGGTGGCTTCATTACCGGTTCGATGATGGGTAGTGGCGGATTTATCGTACTGGACGAGGACCAGTGTATAGTTAGACACACGATGACATTGGCACACTTTTACTTTCATGAAAGTTGTGGCCAGTGTAGCCCTTGCCGTGAAGGCACTGGTTGGCTTTATGATATCCTGAAGAAGATAGAATACGGCCGAGGTAAGATGGCTGATATTGACCTGCTCTGGGATGTTCAGAAGAATATTGAAGGTAACACTATATGTCCGCTTGGAGATGCCGCAGCCTGGCCCGTAGCCGCCGCCATACGCCACTTCCGCGACGAGTTCGAATGGCATATACTGCATCCGGAGGAAGCTCAAACCCGAAACTATGGGTTAGCGCACTACGCTGATGAGTTGCCTTTAGTTGCCGGTTGATATTTCTAAAATGCGCTCTGGAGCATTTAAAGATTAGCTTAGTCTGCATCAACAGAATTTACCTATCAAGCATTAATATTGAGCCACTTCGCAGTTCATCTCTATACATCTCTATGCCACCGGATTGCATCCGGGCTATTCACATCAAATCCCTTCTAGATTTTTGAGATTAGTATCTAAACCTATAGTGGGGAATCTGATAGTTCAGCAACCTAACATAGAGGAACAAGTCAAGCTCAATAATTAAAAATTACTCCATCCACGTCTTTTCTTCTCCCAGTTCCACGCTGTTCGCATGATATCATCTAGTGAATACTTTGGCTTCCAATCGAGGGCTGACTTGGCACGATCATTATTTGCATAGATAGATATGACATCACCTGCGCGACGAGGTCCCTTAAGATGTGGAACTGACTGTCCTGTCACTGACTGAAAACTATTGATGACTTCCAGCACCGTATTCCCAATGCCTGAGCCCAGATTGAATATTTCGAAAGGAGATTTATTTCGGCCGTCCAGGATGTAGCTAAGCGCTTGTACGTGTGCCTGAGCGATATCAGTGACGTGGATATAGTCTCGGATACAAGTGCCGTCACGAGTCGGATAGTCCTCCCCAAATACGGTCATTTCCTTTCTCAGTCCCATGGCAGTCTCAGTCACTACCGGGACCAGATTAGACGCATTCTGGGTGGGTGACTCACCTATCTCATTGCCGGGATGTGCGCCGGCGGGATTAAAGTAACGAAGTGCGATGATACTGATTCCCGACTGACCACCAGACATATCGCGAAGTATTTGCTCACCCATCAACTTGGTACGGGCATAGGGAGATTCGGGCTCAGCTAAAGGTGTATCCTCTGTGACCGGAACCTCCTTGCTATTTCCATATACACTGCAGGAAGAAGAAAATATCAATCGATGGCAATCATGTTTCTGCATTACATCGATCAAATTAATCAGTCCTGACACATTATTTCTGTAATACAGCATGGGCTCGTTTACCGATTCATTGACACTTTTAAGCGCTGCAAAATGGATCACTCCTTCAATGTCTTCCTTGCTGAATAACTCATCAAGACCTGCCCTATCATTCACATCAATAGCATAATTCTGTACGTATATGCCTGTCGTTTTTTCAATTCCAGTTAGTACCTGTTCATCAGAATTAGAAAGATTGTCCACACTAATAACTTCAAAACCATGCTCTACCAATTCGACTATAGTATGACTACCTATATAGCCGCAGCCACCTGTAACTAATATTTTGCCCATGAAACACTGTATATTTGATGCAAAAATAACCTAAGACATTGAAGTCACCAATTTCTGTGGTCATAATAGCGCTGAATGAAGCAGCGAATATCAGTCAGTGTGTCACTAAGGCTGCTCTGATATCTGACGATATCATAGTAGTAGACTCAGGTTCGACAGACGCTACCGTAACACTTGCCGAGGCCGCCGGAGCAAAGGTGCATCAGATGCAGTGGCAGGGATATAGCTCTACGAAAAATGAAGCGAATACATTGACTCGTCATGACTGGATTCTCTCCCTGGATGCCGATGAAATACTTTCAGAAGAACTTATAGCATCTATACAGGAGTGTACATTGGAAGAAAAAACAGTCTATTTGCTCTCCAGGTTAAATAACTATTGTGGCCACTGGATTCGACACTCCAATTGGTATCCGGATTATGTGTACCGGCTCTTCGACCGCAGATATTGTCGCTGGCAGGGTGAGTTTGTACATGAAAAGCTGAATTTTCCCGCTGATTTTAAATTAATAAAACTGAAAGGAGACTTGCTACACTACACCTATCGCACTGCTGAGGAGCACTATCGAAAGATAGAGAGATATGCCGAGCTTTCGGCGCGGGAGAAACTCGCTAAAGGAAAGAACAGTAGTCCTCTGAAACTACTTATCCTTCCCTTTTTTAAATTTATCTCTGTGTATATATTTCATCTAGGCATACTGGATGGCGCAGCAGGCTATCAGATAGCGCGGCGTGAAGCGTATTATGTACGTAGGCGAAATGAGTGGATGCAGACGTTAAAGTGAGGTTAATTATCTACTTTTTACTATATTTAAAAATTCGAAACTCTATCTTTGGAATTATATATCATTTGAGTTAAACTAATGAAAATACTAAATATCTTTTTGCTTCTGATCGCCGGATTTATTTCCGCAAATGCCCAAATCCTCGAACCCGTCAAATGGAAGTTTTCGGCCACTCAGGTAACTGAAAACGAATATGATGTGCTGATGACAGCCAATATCGACAAGGGCTGGTACGTCTATAGCCAGAATATCGGTGAGGGAGGCCCCGTGCCGACTGAAGTAGTCGTCAAACCCGGAAGTCATTTCACCCTTGTCGGAAAGAATAAGGAAGGTGGTCACATGAAAAAAATGTATGACGAAATATTCGAAATGAACCTCGTCAAGTTTAGTGAGTTATACACTGTCACACAGCGCATCAAGGTCACAGATATCACCAAACCCGTCACCGGTAGTGTGCTCTTCCAGACGTGTGATGATACCCGATGCCTGCCACCTACGGAGGTAGAATTTAGTGTCAAGTTAAAGCCAAATGCAAACCTGAATAAGGATGATAAAAAAGAAGATAAGGTTGGCGTAAATGATGACAAGCCTGTCTCCAATCAAGAAGAAGATACCACAGATGAAACCGGCGTCGTAGTTGCACCTATATCTCCACCCTTGGATAGTAGTGCCAGACAGATCAATGAAGCTACTCTGAAAGGTATATATGCCATCAATAAAATTGATCTGAACAGTCCTGTATCAGAATGCTCGATAGACTCTGATACCAATGTGGGGAAGAATAAGAGCATCTGGAATATTTTTTTTCTGGGATTTATTGGCGGTCTGATCGCGCTTCTAACTCCCTGTGTCTTTCCGCTTATTCCACTTACGGTCAGTTTCTTTACTAAGAGCAGTTCAACTGCGAAAAAAGGGGTTCGAAATGCCTTCCTGTATGGGTTTTTTATTCTGGCAGTATATCTCCTGCTCAGTGTTCCCTTCCATTTACTAGACAGCATCAATCCCAATATACTCAATGATATCTCCACGAATATGTGGCTCAATGTGGCTTTCTTTGTGATTTTCATGTTTTTTGCCTTCTCATTTTTTGGGTTCTATGAGATCTCACTGCCCAGTTCACTGACCAATAAAGCCTCTAATGCAGAGGGCATCGGTGGCGTGCTTGGTATTTTCTTTATGGCAATTACACTTGCTCTGGTCTCTTTTTCATGTACCGGTCCCATCTTAGGTTCACTCCTAGCTGGTGCGCTCACTTCAGATGGCGGCGCGTGGCAACTGACGTCTGGTATGGCAGGCTTTGGGCTAGCTCTGGCTCTGCCCTTTGGTTTATTTGCCGCTTTCCCAGGCTGGATCAATTCCCTACCTAAATCAGGTGGCTGGCTGAATACTGTAAAGGTCGTACTTGGATTTGCAGAGGTAGCGCTTGCCTTCAAGTTCCTCAGCAATGCTGACCTGGTGAGCCATTGGGGCTTCCTAAAGATCGAGCCTTTCCTCATCATCTGGATCCTGTGTTCCATTGGATTGGCTGCTTATCTGTTTGGTTGGTTAAAATTTCCACACGATTCGAAAATTAAAAAACTATCTCCTGTGCGACTAGGACTTGGTGTCATTGCTACTGTATTTGCACTGTATCTGTTCTCTGGATTTAGATACAATAGTGATACGCAGACCTTTACGTCGTTGTCACTGTTAAGTGGGCTCGCGCCGCCCGTAGGTTACAGCTTTATTCATCCCAAGGACTGTCCACAAAATCTCAATTGCTTTCACGACCTGAATGAAGGTCTCGCTTTTGCCCGGGAGCGGAATCTGCCAGTCTTCCTAGACTTTACCGGATATGCCTGTGTCAACTGTCGAAAAATGGAAGAACACGTATGGCCGGATAAGAAAGTATATCATCTCCTCTCCAATAAGTATGTAGTCATCTCACTTTACGTAGATGATAAGGAAGAACTTCCTGTGGCGGAACAAACTACGCTATACTATTCCAACGGCAAGCCACAGAAATTAGTGACCAAAGGGGATAAATGGAAATATTTTCAGACTCAGAATTTTAACAACAATTCGCAACCACTCTATGCCTTGATCAAACCGGATGGAACATTGCTCAATACGCCCGTGGGCTACACTCCCAATCCCGATAACTACGTCGCATTTCTTCAGTGTGGCCTGGATGCCTTTGAAACCTCAAAAACACTACTGGGGGCGAAATAGATGAAGTGGATTGACTTCCATTTTCTAATGTTAGCTATAATTTAGCAAGCACTTGGGGAGGATAACTTGTAGAGTATAAAGTCGCTGAGTCTCAGAGTATCTTTTTTTCATCTCAATTTTTGAGCAAATGTACGGGGCATCCCATTTTGACAAATATGGTGTTCGTGGGAGGTTTACAATATAGCGAGTATTTCTATAATGGGTATTCACATTTTAGCGATAAGCGTGATTCCCAAGGTATTGGCTATCTAAGAAACGTGAAGCACTCAATCAGAAGTAGGTCTGATTGAGTCGGGAAGAGTGCCATTTGAGGGGTGGACATGCCGGGGAGTGGTAAATATTGAGCCGAATAGAGTCTATCCAAAATTTTGTGTCTGGGTAGATTTTCATCAGGGCAGAATTTTATGTCGTTCGAAAAGTCCAATTTGCTAAAATAGGTTATTTTGGTTAATAATACGTTCCTCAAAAAAC
>Ga0073900_10002173_pt1 | contig 10476 bp, 9 predicted proteins | sample KloWWTmetKNB5Kit_FD_66666 | JGI IMG/M metagenome (GOLD analysis project Ga0073900, IMG submission 66666) | Active sludge microbial communities from Klosterneuburg, Austria, studying microevolution and ecology of nitrifiers - Klosterneuburg... | ecosystem: Engineered > WWTP > Aerobic digester >... | reverse complement strand
CAACAAGCACGTTCTCCACGCCAGTATCGTAGCGCTGATGTCCAAGTCATAGCCAGGTACAAAGTACCAATAATAGGCAATGTCAGCCCCCATAATGGAGAACGCTGATAATAAATTAAAGTAGGGATATAGGTTAAAAACATAGCCACCCACGCCAATACACTCAGTATATAAATCTCGTGAGCCGGCAGCAGCAAGAATGCAAGCGGAGCAACCCAAAACATCGATACCATGATCACTGTACAAATGATCAGTAACCAAAGTGAATATCTTAATTGAGTATAAGCTGTACGCGCCACCATTTCCCAAATCGGTTTTAGCGTTTGATAACCACGATGACTTCTTGCCGCACGACTAAGTCCAATCCAGGTTTGCAATCCTGCACGTTTGACATGTGCCGCTAAAGTACAGTCATCAATCAACGCATTATGAAGATTTGCAAATGCTCCTATGGAGCGTAGCGCTTGGGTCTCAACCAAAATACAACCACCTGCAGCGGCCGCCATGCGTGATGTCGGATTATTGGCCAAACCAAAAGGATATAATAATTTAAAGAAAAAGATAAATGCTGGCATCAGTAACCGCTCGACAGCATTCTTCATAGGCGGCTCAGCCATTAACGACACCAGCGTCAGATGTTCGTCGCGCGCTTTTCTGAACAACCGGGCAATGATCCCAGGTGTCAGCTCAATATCAGCATCCAGCAACAATGCATAGGGGGTTCTAACTTCTCGCAATCCCTGTTCAAGCGCCCACAGTTTTCCACTCCAACCTGTAGGAGGTGCAGTACCCGATATTACCTGTGCACCACATAGATTAGCTTGCTCCGCTGTATCATCCATAGATTGATCATCTATCACGATGATTTGCACTCCTATGCCCTGCGCATTCACTCCGTCCAGTGTATGTCGGATATAAGGCCCTTCATTACGCGCAGGAATTAATACGGTAATGTCATTAAGCATTTCGCCAGGAACTTTAGCGACTCCAGGTTCTATTTTCTCGCGAGTACTCCAAGGTCGCCATGGCAACAGCAATATTGACCACCAGCATAAAGCGCCAAAAACAGAAAGGTATAACACCAATTCCACCATCTTCTTTTAGCAGGTTGTAGAAACCAGTATTGTCACTCCAGTACTCTTTACTTATTAATGAGTGTCACCTGAATATCCGAAAGTTTTTTGGGCGTTTTATTTTCTCCAGTCACCCATTTCGGAGTCGGTTCAGCCACCATCTCACCAGTCGTTTTAGGTCCTCTCATGGAAGTAATCAGTGCTTTCCATGGATGTTGGAGTGTGTCTTCAACAGCTGTTGCTTCATATCCGCAATGAGCCATACATTGAGCGCATTTTGGATTATTAGCTGTTCCATATTTTTCCCATGGCGTGTCATCGAGAAGCTCTTTGAAAGTTTTTGCATAACCCTCGTCTGACAATAAATAGCAAGGTTTTTGCCACCCAAACACATTACGCGTCGGATTACCCCACGGTGTGCATTCATAATCCTGATTGCCTGCCAGGTAATCTAAATACAGCGCTGAATGATTTAACCGCCATTTGCGTTTAAGCTTTTTACCTAATTCAAAAATACCGCGAAATAATATCTTGGTATCTTGGCTTTTTATGAACACATCCTGCTGGGGTGCCTTCTCATAACTAAATCCTGGAGCAATCGTAGCTGCTTCGACACCCAACTCCATTGCGTAATCTAAAAATTCAGCAACATCTTCCGGCGTTTCACCTTGAAACAGCGTGCAGTTTACTGTCACCCTAAAACCTTTCTCCAGCGCCAGCTTAATAGCCTCAACCGCGCGATCAAAAACGCCATCCTGACAGACGGATGCATCATGGCGCTCTTTCATGCCATCCAAATGAATTGAGAATGTTAAATAAGGTGATGGCGTATAGTCATCGATCCTTTTCTTTAACAGCAAGGCATTTGTACACAGATACACATATTTTTTGCGTTTAATGATACCTGCAACAATCTGCGGCATTTCTTTATGCAGCAGTGGTTCACCACCTGGGATTGAAACCATCGGCGCACCGCATTCGTCAACGGCCTGCATGCATTCTTCATAAGAGAGGCGTTGATCAAGAACATCTTCCGGATGTGCAATCTTTCCGCATCCCGCACAAGCTAGATTACAGCGAAACAAAGGCTCCAACATCAATACCAAAGGATATTTCTTAACTCCTTTTAACTTCTGTTTGATTAGATAAGTGCCAACTGCAATCTGTTGACGTAAAGGAACTCCCATGAGCAAAACCTCCAAAAATACTTCAAAAGCAAGTAAATGACGAACACTACAAAATTAATAAAAAACTAACTAATACTAGCCAAAAGCTCAGATGGAATAAACAATGTCTGACCCAAGAAAAATCTGTTTACAGTTTTTTAAGGTGTTTCTTTTTTGTATTGAGGAATTTAAGTACTAAAAAATAGAGACCCACAATAAACAATAACAACCATTGTTTAGCTTCCACAGATCCTATAATTATCTGATAAAGCTTTGAAACCCGTTTTCTTTGAACGCTCAACTATAGAACATGACTCTGTCTATAGCAAATATTTTTAAACCCACAATGCCAATATGAGACACTAATGCCAATAAATTCTGCAAAACAAAAACGCCAAGAACTTTAATCTCTTGGCGTTTCAGAAAATGAATCAAAATTAATACGCGCCAACTTCCTAAAAATCGACACCCAGCGCACGTAATGTGTTCTTGGTTAATTTACCCGCGGGTAGATTATTTTGCTTCTGAAAACTTTCAATAGCATTCTGTGTTTTAGCACCACTCACTCCATCCACAGGACCAGGGTTAAATCCTGCATTCACAAGTGCTTGCTGCACTTTGCGCATAATGACAGGGGTTACTTTTACCACATCATTGCCATCATCAACGACTTGTGTCTGAGTGGAAGTCTCTTTGGCAGTCGGCTTCGTTCCCTGCGCAGAAGCATCATTAGCCATATTCGCTGAATCTAATTCTTCTATTGCTGACCCCAGACTTTCTATGCTTCCCACCTCATCAATTTTGGTAACTGGCTCAGCCACAGCAGCCGCACCTTTCGCAGGTTCAGTAACAATCTCTTTGCTTTTTTTCGCATCGGCCTTAGGATCAGCGGGTGGATTACACCCTAATAGCAATCCCGCTGCTAACACAAGCATCATGTAAGCTGTTAATGCACTGATTTTGCAAAATCTCATTGTTATCCCCCATAAATAAAGTAAATATAAAAGTCTTAAATGTTAAAAACACGAAACAATGATAAATCGAAATACATTTAATGTCTTATTCAATTATCCTTATAAGCCATGGCAAAATGATTCGATTGATTTATTAGTCATGAAACAATTAATCCAGCATATGCCTTATGAACTATCACATTTTTCTGACCATAACGCAATCTGAATCAGTTAATAATGAATCACATATTTCCTAAAAGAAATTTATGCTTAATTGGTGGTGGCCACAGTCATGTCAGGGTAATCAAACAGCTAGGCATGCATCCTATTGCTAGTGTCAAAATGACTTTAATCAGCAATGATAGGCTCACAGCTTATTCAGGAATGCTACCCGGATTAATTGCGGGTCATTATACGTTTAATGACTGTCACATCGACATAGGTAGACTTTGCCAATGGGCTGGTATTCAATTTATTCGCAGCGCAGTGCAACAGATTGATCCACTGACAAAGAAAATTTTTTGTCATGCTCACACTCCCCTCAGTTACGATCTGTTATCTCTAAATATTGGTTCCCAGCCAGCACTTAACGATATCAGTGGCGCTCTTGTGTATGGACATCCTGTCAAACCGATCAAGCAATTTCTACTAAATTGGCATAGATGGCTTGATTCCGTTCAATCTTCCAATCGCACACAGCACATTGTCATCATTGGGGGCGGAGCCGCCGGTATCGAAATATTGCTAGCCATGCAGTATAAATTTCGTAGCTTGGCGCCTACTCGCGCTATGTTTACTTTGGTGTGCGCTGATCAAACTATTCTCCATTCACACAACAACCGTGTTCAGGAATTTTTCAAACACCACCTGCAAATAAAAGGCATCACGACCATCTGCGGGAAACATGTAACTTCGATCGACGAGCACCAACTGATATTGAATGATCATACCCAGCTTAGTTATGATTTCTGCGCTTGGGCTATTCATGCCGGCGCGCAGCATTGGCCAGCGGATAGTGGCTTGCAGTGTGACAATCAGGGTTTTATTATGATTGACCAATATCTTCGCAGCATTTCACATCCAAGTATATTTGCTACGGGTGATTGTGCGGCTTTCACACCCACTCCACTACCGAAAGCCGGTGTCTATGCAGTGCGTCAAGGATCTGTGTTAGCAAACAATATTGTCGCCACACTTAAGAATCGCCCGCTTCTGGCTTTCAAGCCACAAAAACATTTCCTCAGTTTGCTCACTACCGGCCATCGTCAAGCTGTTGCTTCACGAGGTCCTCTATTTGCAAGTGGGAAATGGGTTTGGTTATGGAAAGACTATATAGATCGAGCATTTATCGAGCGCTTTAATCCCAAGCGACCAATCAATAAAAGCTGCTTGGATTAACACCACACTTTATATCATACAAACTTCACAGTAAAAATATTAACAGCAAACCAGATAACTGCATCTGACTAAAGCCAAGTCGTTATTCTATTAAATATTCGACAGTGGATGCTGGTGTCAATACCCTAGGTTTATCTTGTGCAACCTCGTTAAAAGATGGTATCAATGTTTCCAGAAATGGAATTGAGTTTATTGATCCGCTTCTTGTGTGAGTAAATCCTCTATTATGGATCAATTTTTTTAAGTTAAAGGCGAATGCCTGAGAATCAAACTCCAGTATCAGAGTATTTGTGATAGTCAGGATCTGACTAGTGCTAAATGATGAGAATGGATCTCTTCTGGCACTCAAATCAGTAAATAATGAGCTAATCACAATCACCAAATCCTTCCCATTGAAGTAGGCAGTTGCATCAATAGATTCTAATGGTTTTGGTAAACCATCCAGCGCCGGGATTCCTGAATATCCCAGAGCCGTGGCATTATCGATACACACATTTTGGCTATTATTGACAAAACGGGGAATTCCTCCCGTCAAACTTAAACGAAACATCCCGCCACCCAAATCCTCTATGACCTCTAATCTGCTCTGGATTGGTGTTTCTGTTGGCGTAAGATCGTTGGCATCTATCGGATTGAGACATTCAAATCCGGCATAGGTCAGAGACAATCCCCAAACATTACTTTGACCCAGCAAAGAAAATAATATTAATACCAATATCTGCATTATTTTCATGGGTGCGCCTCATGATAGACAACGAGATTAATTTAATATTCAATCCCAAAGAGATTATTTACATTCAATAGAACATCATGAATACATAAACAAAAATGGACGCTTAACTAAATTATCATTTAAGGTTTGTTTGAACATACCATGTCATGTAGTTTAGCAAACGTATCCCCAACATACGCAATTTGTTCTGGCGTATGAGCAGCATTTACACTACACCTTACTAGCGATTTACCCTCAGGCGCCGCTGGAGGCAGTATCAAATTCACATAAATATTATGCTCAAGCAAATTTTGCCAAAGCAAAAGTGCTTGTTGAGGCGTATCGAGAATAGCAGCAATCACTGGTCCAGGATCCGGCCCAAGAACATAACCAGCATCCTGCAATCGAGAATAAAGCTGCGTTGAGTTGCTCCACAATTGTTTGCGCAAATCACTTCCCTTACGCAACAACTCCAATGCCGCTCGGGTGGAAGCAATTGTGGCTGGAGAAGGCGATGCAGTAAAAATATAAGGGTGGCTCACATAGCGCAATTGCTCTAGCTGTGGATGATTACTCACACAAAAACCACCAATACTGCATAAGCTTTTACTAAATGTGCCTGTAATGAAGTCAACTTCCTCCAATAAACCGGTTTTTTCAACAAGTCCCTGACCAGTTTCTCCTAACACCCCAAGTGAATGAGCTTCATCAAGTAGCAAAATACAATTGTATGCCTTTTTAAGTCTAACGATCTCAGCTAGAGGCGCTTGATCTCCCAGCATACTGTATATACCTTCAGCAATAATCAGCGTTGTTTCAACACGCGCTCCCAGTCGACGCAGGCGCTTTTCCATATCGACCATATCATTATGTTTAAAGCGAATGATATCTGCGCCACTGAGAATACAGCCATCATAAATACTCGCATGAGAATCACCATCAATCAATACAGTGTCTCCGGGACCTACCAAACCAGAAATAGTCCCTAAGTTAGCTTGATAACCGGTTGTAAACACGATGCCAGAGCCACAACGATAAAAATCGGCAAATTCCCTTTCTAGAGCTCGGTGTCCAAAATAGCTGCCATTTGCCATCCGAGAACCGGTAGTACCCGTACCTTCCTTATCAATAGCTTCATGCGCCGCGCGGATGCACTCCGGCGCAAAGGTAAGTCCCAAGTAGTTGTTAGTTCCTAGCAGAAGGACACGACGGTCACCAATCCTAGCTTCCGTCGCTGAGTAAACTTCTTCTATTGGAATGCCAAAAGCACCAACGCCATTGGGTAAAAGTGCTTTTCTTGCCGCAGCCGATGCGTCTAATTTCTCAAGTAAATTCATCATGCTTCTGATTTGATTTTGTATACTAAGTCGGCTAATTCACCAACAGTCTGAATATCTGTTAATGCATTAATGGGAATTGAAATGTCAAAGGTATCTTCAATTTCCATAATCAGATTCAACAGCTTGATTGAATCAATGGACAATTGACTAATTAAATTAGTTTCAAGTGTAATCTGAGCATCGGTATTAGCTATACTATTTAAACGATCACAAAGAAGCTGTGTGATTTCTTGGTAACTACTTTCAGTCATAAGTTGATTCAGGATAGTTAAATTCGAGCTAGATTACTTTAGATAATACATCTTGTAAACGAATACTAGGTTTCCATGCTGGAAGCGCACGGATCAAAGCGGAATTATCACATACCCAGTTGCTATGTTGTAACTCATTCACTTTTCCAGGAGTCAACATGGGAGAGTAATGACAAAAGCGAGCAATCCATAGATTGAATAAAGCGATACCTCTGATCAAAACATTAGGTATCGCTATGCAACGAACCGGACGTTTCCATATTTGTTGCGCTAAAACGGATAAGCTTTGATAACTGTACCCATTCGGCACGCCATCATCTAGTTCAAAAATACCATTGATATCGGTATCAGAATCCAACCAGAGCTGAATGGCTGCGATTAAATCTTCTACATGGATTAAGCCGAACCGATTATGTATTTTCCCAATTACGGGAAGCAGTCCACGATGCATCGCCTGGAAAAGAGGTTTTAATTCTTTATCTCCCGGACCATAAACTGCAGTAGGTCGAAATATCGTCCATGACAGCTGATCTGAGTATTGAATAAGCTGTTGCTCAGACAAATATTTACTTTGAGCATACCAAGACAGCTCGGGTTGCCTTGCCGCTAAAGATGAAATAAGCAGAAAGCGGGGAGATTGTTTCTGTTCAGAGATAGCCCGCAGGAGATTCTTAGTACCTTGGACATTGATATGCGAAAATTCTTCAAAAGAATTTCCTCGGACTGTTGCAGCACAGTGAATGACAAACGCTACACCATTAACTAAATGATGTAGCGCAGTTAAATTATCCAAGTCACCGTGTATCCAATGGATCGAATCTCTACTATCAGATCGATATGTCCGTGTAAGCGCACGAACCTTCCATCCATCTTCAACCAATCTTTGAATCAGCACATTACCAATGAAACCAGTAGCACCTGTTACAGCTACCAATTTTGACATGCTTTTTTTATCGATCGCCAGACTCTACGACAGATAATTGACCTGTAAGATTTGTTCTCTGAATATAGCCTTGTCGCGCAGCAAAGCGTGAAAGCTTTCCAGAAGAGGTCCGTGGCAAAGTATGCGGTGGAACTAACTCAACAACACAATTCACACCAAATGCCATATAAACTAGTTGCTGTAATCTCGTAGTCAATGACTGCCTTTCCGTCACAGATGTAAGTCTGCACTCAATAACCAAAACGATAGTTGTTGTCCCATCTTCATCATTCACGCCAAACGCTGACGCCTCACGAGATCTCACTTCTGGTTGCTGTTCTGCCAACTCTTCTATATCTTGCGCACGAATATTGCGGCCATTCACAATTATCACATCAGTACGGCGCCCAGTGATATATAGATCCCCTTCAAAAAGGAAACCGATATCTCCTGTATCTAACCAGTTCCCGGGTTTCAGTGCTTTGCTAGTTTCCTCTATATTATTATAGTAACCCATCATTACACTTTCACCTTGCACCAGAACACTTCCAACCATCATTTCAGATAATTGCTGACCATCTTCATCGATTATCTTAACAATATGACCTGGCAAGGGGCGCCCACAATTTACAAATTCATTTTGTTTACGCCCATCAGCCTGTAATCGCACAGCCATTCTTTTGTCAATAAGTGCTTTACTATCTATTTGGATACTCTTGCACCCTGTTCCAATTTTTGAGAATGTAACAGCAAGGGTTGACTCAGCAAGACCGTAACACGGCAGAAAAGCATTTTCATCAAATCCTGCTGATGAAAACTTTTCCGCGAAATTCCTCAGGGTTTCGGGCCTAATCATTTCGGCACCAATACCAGCTGCTCTCCAACAACTAAGATCTAATTCTTTCAAATCAGATTCGCGAACACGCAAACTGCAGAGCTTAAGACCGAAAGGTTGACTAAATGCAACAGTGCAACGATTGCGACTAATTAGACGCAACCATTGCAAGGGTCGTATTGCAAAGTCCCGTGTTGCAAGATAATCAACAGAAATTTGTGTAACCATTGGGGCAAGAACCAACCCCACTAGCCCCATGTCATGATAAAACGGCAACCATGATGCTGAACGATCATCAGGTTTTATTTCCAATCCATTACAAACGATACCTTGCAAATTACACATCAAGGCGCGCTCAGTTATAACCACACCTCTAGGAGTACGTGTGCTACCCGAAGTAAACTGCAAATAGGCAGTTTCATCAGGATGATTAGGTTTTAATTCAACATCTTTTTCAGGCAACTCACCCAGTTTCCCAGGTGTCCCAACCCATTTCAGACATGTTGCTTCTTGAGCAGCTTCTTCCAAGAAACCAATATAATCAACATTAGCAAGTGCAATACTCGCTTGACTGCTCTCAAGCATACCGCGCAATTGCTGAACATATATTGCATGACTGCCAAGATTCACAGGAACTGGCATTGCAAAAGGCACCAAACCAGCATAGCGGCAAGCAAAAAACAATTCGACAAACTCAGGGGAAGTATCAGCAATGATTGCTACCCGGCTACCGCGAGGCAAATCAAAACCAGATAAACGTTGAGCTAAATTACGAGCATTTTTCCTCAGCAAACTATAAGGCAAAACTGAACGTAAATTACCCTTCGCATCGTAAAAATTATATCCCGTTATTCCCTCGGCTGCATATTCTAAAGCGCTCGTTAGAGTATCAAAACCTGCTAACTGCTGAGTTAGTGTATTGAGTGTCGGTGTCGGTGTTATTTGCGACTCGCTTGAAGGTTGAAAATCAAACGCTTGCGTTAGCGGAGCGTTCAACTTTATTATTGTCGAACTCAAGATCTTCCCCTCGAAGTAATAGTACTTGTCATCTTGCTATCATAAGCAAGAAATTCTGGTTGAGCGCGCCAACGCCGATTACTAATCGTCAATAATGTTCTTTTTGTTGGCTGGAAAATTTTCATTCAAACGCTTACCGCTGACATTGCTTAATAAATATAAGTGTGTCATATTTGACCAAACCGCAGCTTATATAAGGTGCTTTTTCCTGTCAAGGCAATATTAAACCGGTGTTGCATCAAAACAACAAACACCCTTACTAATTTTTCTAGCCGTCTTAAAAAGACAAGGATTGTACCGGATAGCATTTTTTGATCGATAGCTTTCTTCTAACTTCACACATTTACAAAGGCTCGGCATAGCCCAGCAAGTCATTAAAAAACAAGACACTTCAGGTCTCAACTCTTGCTTTTGAAAGGTCGAGAGCATTTTTGTAATTTCCCAGATCTACTTTTGTCCAGAGTGTTCATTTTTTGTGCACATTTGCAGCAAATCTTGCTTTTCCCTTATCTGCCATCCTCCCATTTTAAGCAGATTCATGGCGCGCTACCCCTATGGATCTGTCGGAAAATTCAGAAACACTGCTAGAAACGAAGAATCCAGTATAGTGAACTAAGAAAATCACAAAATGAGCAAAAGTTTTACCTAATTGAAGCTTTTTTACTCTCAACATGCCAAATTAGGCATATTGAGGGCGGATTTGTCCTAGGTATGGCACAACGTAATTCGATCAATCCCCAGCATCATAAGCCGCTTGAGATTGAACACCAGCGCACGAATACCCACCTTAAACTGTACTTTCACCAGCC
>Ga0073900_10002172_pt1 | contig 10479 bp, 8 predicted proteins | sample KloWWTmetKNB5Kit_FD_66666 | JGI IMG/M metagenome (GOLD analysis project Ga0073900, IMG submission 66666) | Active sludge microbial communities from Klosterneuburg, Austria, studying microevolution and ecology of nitrifiers - Klosterneuburg... | ecosystem: Engineered > WWTP > Aerobic digester >... | reverse complement strand
CTAAAAAAGATTTAATAAGACAAAACGAAATACTGAAAAATCGTTTAAACGAAAGTGAAGTCCAGCTTCTTCAAGCTTCTCTTTTAGAAAAAGAAAACGAATCTCTAAAAGAAATTTTCCTCAGAAGTGTCGGAGAGAACAATCTTATAGCTACAATTTTATCTAAACCCAACAAAAGTGCTTATGGAACTTTGATTATCGATGTTGGCGAAGCTGACGGAGCGAAAGTAGATGATTTGGTTTTTGCTTTTGGAAATGTTGTTATTGGCGAGATTGAAAGTGTCGACAAAAACTCTTCAAAGGTTGTTCTGTATTCTTCGCCGGGATATATATCGCAAGTCACTTTAGAAAACACTGGAAGATATTTTAACGCAAAGGGTCGCGGAGCAGGAGATTTCGAAATAAATTTCCCGAGAGAATTGGATGTTGAAATCGGGCAGATTTTCTTGTATCCAAGTGTGAACAACTACGTGGTTGGTATTGTAGAAAGTGTTATGTTCGACCCACGCGATTCTTATAAAAAAGTTCTATTTCGAAGCGCAGCAAATATCCAAGAGTTAAAATGGGTTCAGGTAAAAATTAGTTTATAAAGTTGAAAGTATAAAGTGCAAAAATTTAATTTTAAAATAGAAAAAAGATTGGCGGATGAAAAAGCCGGCGCGCTTGGGCGCGCCGGCACTATTACCACTCCACACGGGGAAATCCAAACCCCAGCTTTTGTCGTGGTGGGAACTAAAGCCACAGTAAAAGCCATGACACCAGAAATGTTAGAAAGTCTCGGCGCGCAAGTTGTCTTAGCTAACACATACCACTTATATCTTCAACCAGGTTCAGACCTTGTCGCAGAGGCCGGAGGCTTTTCTAAGTTTATGAACTGGCCAGGTCCGACCATGACAGACTCTGGAGGTTTTCAAGTTTTTTCTTTAGGCGCTGCTTTTGGGGAACACGTCAGTAAAGTTGCAAAAGCTCGCCCCGTTAGAAGTAGCGACGAAGACAGCGAAAGTTTTAATGGGGAGGGAGATGAAGATAAGAAAAAAGTAGAGCCCATTAGAGCCGACGAATTATTCAATTCTGCCTCTAACGGGCCAAGTGACGGCGGAACCGGCAATGAAGGTAAACTCGCAAAAATAGACGAAGAAGGTGTGACTTTCAAATCTCATTTAGATGGAAGTTCTCATAGGTTCACACCAGAATCTTCAATGAAGGTTCAATGGGATTTAGGCGCAGATATGATTTTCGCTTTCGATGAATGCACTAGTCCGCAAGCCACACACGAATATCAAAAAGAAGCGATGAATAGAACTCACCGATGGGCACAGCGATGTTTGGATTCTCATGAGAAATTAGATCCGGAAAATGTTCAAGCCTTGTTTGGAGTTGTCCAAGGTGGGCGACACGAAGACCTGCGAAAAGAGTCTGCAGAGATTTTAGGGCAAATGAAAACAGAAGCAGGGAACAGGTTTGATGGTTTTGGAATCGGCGGAAGTTTCGATAAGGATGATATGGGTACGGCTGTGGCTTGGGTAAACGAAAGTTTGCCAGAAGACAAACCCCGTCACCTGCTCGGCATAGGCGACCCGATAGATGTTTTGCTTGGAGTTGAAAATGGTTGTGATCTTTTTGACTGCGTGGCTCCGACACGCATTGCTCGGAACGGCTCTTTATATACAAAACATGGAAATATAAATATCACAAATTCAAAATACAGAACAGACTTTTCTCCGATAGAATCGGACTGTAAATGCTACACTTGTAAAAATTACACCAAAGCTTATTTAGCACATCTTTTCCATGCGAAAGAAATTTTGGCCAACACCTTAGCTTCAGTTCACAATGTTTATTTTATCGTTCAATTTGTACACCAAATCCGCGAAGCTCTGATGGAAGGGAGGTTTGAGGAGTTTAAACAAAAATTTATTAGTAGTTTTCAAAAATAAAAATATGAGAGATATTAATGAAATGCAAAAACAGGTGGTTAAGATATTTAAAAAATATCAATCACAAGGAACAAAAATGTGGACTTACGAAACAGCTTCGCATGACTTGCAGTATCAAATAGGTAAATTATCAAAATGTATTTTACAGCTAAAAAATTACAGGTATCGCGAAAATCTAACAGATGATGAAATAAAAGAAAATCTATCAGATGAACTTGTTGATATTATGGCTGAGGTTTTATTTATTGCCGATGAACTTAAAATTGATTTAAATAAATCTTGGGAAAAAATGATAGAAAGTGATGAGGATAAAATTAATGAAAGGTCTTAAATTAAAAAACTTGAAGAAAGAGTAAAAGAGATGTATTTGTAAAAAAGAAGCCCCGCACGTGGCGGGGCTCTGATGGGTGGTGAACAAGCGTCTACATCATTTCCACGAGGTAGATGCTTGTTTTGGTGTGAATGATCCAGTTCTGATCTTGTGTTTGGATCATGACCTCGATCTCAGAGGTGGTCAAGACTATTTGACCATTAATGACGATCTTGAGTTTTCGGCCATTCCAAAGATCGGAGTAAACCCTACCCTGGTATACTGCACCAACTTCAATGTCTGACGACTTGCCTACTGATGTGTGCACTTTCGTGGCCTTTACCGTTAGTCCTGCGGGGAATCCCATGGTTCTAATGTGTTTAGTTTTCTATATATATTATATCAAATATAAACAAGCTTGTCAAGTTAGATTAAAAAATATATAATAGACATATGAAATTCAAACTCCAAAGCGAATATAGTCCAGCCGGGGATCAGCCAGAAGCTATAAAAGGCCTTGTGGATGGGATTAAAGAGGGTTTGCGTAAGCAAACCCTCTTAGGAGTGACTGGTTCCGGAAAGACTTTTACCGTCGCAAATGTTATCGACAAAATCCAAAAGCCAACTCTTGTTATCGCTCACAACAAAACTCTCGCCGCACAGCTAGCTTCAGAGTTTAAAGAATTTTTCCCAGAGAACGCTGTGCACTATTTCGTGTCGTATTACGACTACTATCAACCAGAAGCATATATGTCCGGGACTGACACATATATCGAAAAAGACGCAAAGATAAACGAAGAGATAGACAGACTTCGTCACGCCACGACTCAGTCTCTTTTAACTCGAAACGATGTGATTATTGTCGCGTCGGTTTCTTGTATTTACGGTTTAGGTAGCCCTGAAGAATACAGACAAAACAATATGATGCTAACCATAGGAATGCAAATAGGTCGCAATGAACTTATGCGAAAATTTATTGACATTCATTATGAAAGAACAAATGCAGATTTAATTTCAGGTCAGTTTCGAGCTATCGGAAGTATGGTTGAGATAATGCCAATATCTGAAAACTATATGTATCGAATAAATTTTTCTGGCGAATCTATTAGCGAGATTATAAAAATAGATCCCGTTTCAGCAAAAATAGAAGAGAGACCAGAACATGTTTTTGTTTTCCCAGCTAAACACTTTTTAACAAACGATGATCAAAAAGAAAAAGCAGTAAAATCCATCGAAGCAGAATTAAAAGACAGATTAAAAGAATTAGAAAAAGCGAAAAAACCTCTCGAAGCTGAAAGATTAAAAAGAAGAACACGATATGATTTGGCTTTGATAAAAGAAGTCGGATATTGTTCTGGAATAGAAAACTATTCAAGACACCTTTCAGGGAAAATGCCCGGAGAAGCTCCAGAAACTTTGCTTTCATATTTTCCTCACGACAAAAACGGTAAACCAGAATTCTTAACAGTGATAGACGAGTCGCACGTCACTCTTCCGCAAATAGGCGCGATGTATGGTGGTGACGCTTCTCGAAAGCAAAACTTGGTTGAGTTTGGTTTTCGTCTTCCTTCGGCGAAAGACAACAGACCTCTTCGATATGAAGAATTCGACGCGCGTGTTGGGCAAGTTTTATTCGTATCGGCGACACCAAGCGATAGAGAAAAAGAAATGAGTGAGCGAATAGTCGAGCAAATAGTTCGACCGACTGGTCTTATCGATCCGAAACTTGAAGTCAGGCCCGTAATAGAAGGCGTAAAATACAAGGCTAAAACTTCCTTTAAAAAAGGAAGTTCGCCCGACACATCTAAAGATGTGTATAAGGGTCAAGTTCAAGATTTTATATCTGAAGCAAAGGCCGAGATTAAAAAAGGTGGTAGAGTTATCGCCACAACTTTGACAAAAAAGATGGCAGAGGATTTGTCTGAATATTTAAAAAATGAAAAAATAAAAGCTGAATACGTTCACTCGGATATAAAAACGATAGAGCGAATAAAGATTTTGACTCAATTTAGAAAAGGGGAATTCAATATTTTGGTTGGGGTAAACTTGCTTCGAGAAGGTTTGGATTTGCCGGAAGTTACTTTGATAGGAATACTCGACGCAGACAAAGAAGGTTTTCTTCGGTCTGAAACTTCTTTGATTCAAACTATCGGACGTGCGGCTAGAAACGTAGACGGAAGAGTTGTTCTATATGCAGACTCAATCACGAACTCAATGAAAAAGGCGATTGACGAAACAAACAGGAGAAGAGGAGTTCAAGAAGAATATAATAAAAAACACGGAATAACTCCAAAGACTATTATTAAAAAAATCCAGGATATCACGCAGGCGATGGATTCTGATCATAAAAAGGCAGTGAAAAGGGAATTGGAGATCGATGAAAAGATTTTCGCAAAAAACCCAAAGAAGTTAATTAAACTAAAAGAAAAACAAATGAACGAAGCTGTGAAAGAATTGGATTTTGAAACAGCTGCTATTTTGCGAGATGAGATTCAAGTGCTTAAAGAGAAGTTTGAAAACTTGAAAGAAGAATAGTCTTTAAAAATATTTTATATATTTACTTTTCCCTTGAAGGAAAAGTAACAAAAGTTCAAGACCTAATTAAATATTGCTTAAAATAACAGATTTTAAGCCAAGAAAATGATGAACTCGATAGGTACAGAAGTGTCCCACACTTCTTTCTCTATCTCAAACAACATTATTTTCTAAGGCAAAATACTATTATTTTTGCGTCGCAATATTTAAAACGGTCGAAATCTCTTCGACTATAGCTTGTGATATGTTTATAGCTTTCTTTTTCAAAGTCAAAAATTTTTAATTTAAAAGATTATTTTAAAGAAAGCCCAAGATAAAGATCTATTACCGGGAGGAGAAGTTTGAAAACTTAAATTAGAAAATTAGGTATTGAAAAGGGCCGTGGATTTCCACGACCCTTTCGCACACCGATCCCTCGGTGATTAACTTTCTGCACCTCGGTGCAGAACTGTGCGACCTCTTCAAGAGGTTCACACGAAGGCTTTTATACCGCACCGTTTTTCGTGCGACCAATCATCCTTCTCATACCTTCTTCTAGTTTCCCGAGGCTCAGGTTAAGCTGCCTCCTGGTTACAACCCCAGTGTTTGGTTCAATAAAGCTTTGGCCGATAATGATGTCTCGGTTAAGCTTTACTATAAAGCTCCTCTTGGCTCGAACGATATTGTGTATCGCCGGGTGAGTCATGTTGATAGTCCTACCTCTGATACCGACCGTCCTTAGTCGGTAGTAAGATGTGTATGACATCATCGTTACAGCGGTTACTATTGCCAGTTTCTCTGCTAATCCCATTGCTGATTGAACTTTTTAATTGATAGCGAGAATGCGCTCGCTACGCTGGTTCGCCACCTACTAACTCTTGTTGAGGATGAGAAAATGACCCAGGTCATTGTTGCTAGTGACGTTACAGCTATTGTGCCTGCCACTGTGTTGTATTCCATGTTGTTTGTTAAAGTGAATTCGAAGAACTAACCAGACCATACAATAGCCTATAAACATACAATAGTCAAACGTGGATATCTTTTTATTTAAAGCCGTGACCTACTAAAAAAACACACTTTCTGATATAATTTTACAATCAACCCCTAAGGCTAACCTGTGGGGGATTTATAATGTATGGCTAAAAAACAAGAATTTGAAGAAGGAAAGATTGTGGTAAAGGGTGCGAAGACTCACAATCTTAAGAATATAAGCGTTGAAATGCCACGAAATAAGATGGTGGTTTTTACTGGTCTTTCAGGTTCTGGAAAATCTTCTTTAGCTTTCGACACTATTTTCGCAGAAGGGCAAAGACGATACGTTGAATCTCTTTCTTCTTATGCAAGACAATTTCTTTCTCAAATGCCAAAGCCAGATGTAGATGAAATCACCGGGCTTTCTCCTGCTATTTCTATCGATCAAAAATCTCGTTCAAACAACCCTCGTTCGACGGTCGCGACGATAACAGAAATCTACGACTATCTGCGTGTTCTTTATGCGCGTATCGCCAGACCTTACAGTCCGATATCTGGAAAAGAAATTAAAAAACTTTCCAACCAAGAGATTTCTGAATTTGTAAAAAATAAAATACGAACTTTAAAAAATTCTCCGAATAAAAAACAAATTATGGGTGTGGAATACACGGAAGACACCGTCCATATATTTTCTCCAGTTGTTCGCGGAAGAAAAGGGGAATATTACCAAATGCTTTACGACTTTTTAGGAAAAGGTTATTCGAAAGTTCGAGTTGATGGAGAAATAAAAAATCTTCGAGATTCTATTGAACTTTCTAAAAACAAAAAACACGATATAGATTTACTTGTCGATTCTTTTTCTTTTAATGAAACTTTAAACAGCACAGAAGATTTTGAAATGCGTTTGTCTGAGTCTATCGAGCGTGCGATAGGTGAGTCTGACGGTTTCGTTCGTATTGTTGTTTCTGATTTTCATAATAAAAAAGGAGAAGATTTGGAAAATATTTTAATGTCAGCGAAACTTATTTGTCCAGACGATGGATATACTTTTCCAGAGATAGAACCAAGACTTTTCTCTTTTAACTCTCCTTATGGAGCTTGTCCTGAATGTAACGGGCTCGGAACTAAACATTTTTTTGGCGATGAACCTTGTGACAAATGTGGAGGAGCTAGGCTTCGGGAAGAAGCTTTAAATGTTTTCTTGGGTGAACGTGAAAAAGGAATGAACATCGTAAAATTTACAGACCAATCTATACAAGAAGCTTATGATTTTATAACAAAGCTTAAACTTACAAAAAAAGAAAAAGAAATATCAGTTTCTGTTTTAAAAGAAATAGAAGACAGACTTCGTTTTATGTTGAACGTCGGACTTGATTATCTGACTTTAGACCGTCGAGCCAACACTTTATCTGGTGGAGAAGCTCAGAGAATTCGTTTGGCGAGTCAGCTCGGATCTAGGCTTGTCGGCGCACTTTATGTTCTAGATGAGCCTACAATTGGTCTTCATCAACGCGATAATGACAGATTGATAAAAACTCTCGAAGACCTAAGAGATTTAGGAAATACGATAATCGTCGTGGAGCACGACGAAGATACTATTTACGCGTCTGATTTTATAGTCGACATCGGTCCAAAAGCTGGAGTTCACGGCGGGGAAATAGTTGTTGCCGACTACTTAGACAAACTTCTTTCAGGAAAAGATAATAAAACAAAATCTAGAACTATTGCATATCTTCGTGAAGAAGAAGTTATTCCTCTGCCAGAAAGTCGAAGAGACACAAATAAAGGTTGGATAAAAATAAAAGGCGGAAAAGTTTTCAATATTAAAAATATAAATGTTGAGATACCGCTCGGTAGAATGACGGCCATAACAGGAGTTTCAGGTTCCGGTAAATCTTCTTTTTTGTATGAGATTTTACATAAAAACCTGCAAGCGCGTTTTGAGAGAAAATACAGAAGCGCGAAAATTTTCAACTGTGCAGAATTCACAGGAACAGAAAATCTTTCTCGAACTATTTTGATAGATCAGTCTCCGATAGGTAGAACTCCGCGTTCAAACGTCGCTACATATACTGGAGCTTGGACACACATCAGAGATATGTTTGCTTCGACAGACGAAGCACGTTTTCGAGGTTGGAAAGCGAACAGATTTTCTTTCAACGTAAAAGGCGGAAGATGTGAAGCTTGTGAAGGAAAAGGTTTGCAGGCTGTAGAAATGCACTTTTTACCGACCGTGTATGTGACTTGTGATGTTTGTAACGGAAAAAGATTCGACAAAGAAACTCTAAAAGTAAAATACAAAGGTAAAAACGTTTACGATATTTTGAGAATGACTGTCGAAGAAGGTTTGAATTTCTTTAATGATATTCCTGCTATTTATGACAGACTAAAAACTTTGTCTGATGTTGGTTTGGCGTATGTTGAGATTGGTCAGCCAGCAACAACGCTATCTGGTGGAGAAGCTCAAAGAGTAAAAATATCTTCTGAGCTGTATCGACCGATGACAGAACGAACTATATATCTTCTGGACGAGCCGACAGTCGGACTTCACTATGACGACGTGGCGAACCTTATCGCCGTGTTAGACAAACTTGTTTACAAAGGAAATACTGTCGTTGTGATTGAGCACAATTTGGATTTGATAAAAGTAGTGGACTATATTGTTGACCTTGGTCCTGAAGGCGGAGAAAAAGGAGGAAAAATAATGGCAAAGGGAACTCCAGAAGAAGTCGCTGAAAATAAAAACTCTCATACAGGAACATATTTGAAAAAAACCTTAGCGAAAACAAAACGCGCGATGAATCCCGTTAGAGGTCGCGGTCGCTTAAATAAAAAATAATTAAAACCTGGTAATGATATTCAGAGATTAATTTTAATTTCTGTAAATATTAGAAAGACCGCGACCTCTAACGGGATGAAGAAGATGAAGAAATAATTGAAAGAGCGGCGGGCCTTTTGGCCCGCCGCTCTCATCTTTCTCTTCGAAGGTGCTCTATTCGTCTCGAACCTCAAAAACTGGTTCTTCTGGAACGAGGAGTTTGTGTTGAGTGGTTTCAGCCGGTGATGGTTCTTTGAAGTCTTTCACCATACCTTGTTCGGTGTTCTGGTTAATTTCTTCCGTCTCTGTTTCATTTAGTCCGTAAGCAATTGCTACAGACAACACTACAATGATTATGTATCCAATAAGTGATCCGTCCCAATAAGGAAGTATCTTGCTTATCTCTTCTTGCTTTTCATTTTTCATGACCGTTTTCTTTAAGGTTTCTAATTGGTATAGTATCAGAAGTAATATGAAATTAAAAGATTTACCAAAATTACCAGAAAATCCAGGGGTTTATCTCTTTAAAGAAAAGGGGCAGATTTTGTATATCGGAAAAGCCACGTCTTTAAAAGACAGAGTCAAAAGTTATTTTGGAAACGACCTCCTAAACACAAGAAGTCCGATGATTTTAGACATGGTGACAAAGTCAGACTCACTCAAATTTTTCGAAACAGATTCTGTTCTCGAAGCTCTTATTTTAGAAGCGAGTTTGATTAAAAAACATCAGCCAGCCGCTAACACTCGCGAAAAAGATAATAAGAGTTTTTATTTTGTTGTTGTTACAAAAGAAGATGTGCCGAAAGTTTTGGTTATGCGTGAGCGGGAAATAGAAAAAAGTAAAATAAAGTCACGTGCGAAGTTCGGTCCTTTTCCAAACGGATCTGTTATTCGCGAAGCCGTTCGGATTATTCGTCGGATTTTTCCATTCCAAGATGAAAACTCTTTAAAGAAAGATCAAAAAGAATTTTACAGACAGCTTGGTCTGGCGCCAGATTCTTCTGCCAAAGATTTTAATAACTTTTACGAACAAAATATTCAAAATCTAATCTTGTTTTTTAAAGGAAGAAAAAGAGACGTGGTTAAATCTCTAGAAAAAGAAATGAAATTTCTTGCAAGTGAGCAGAAATTTGAAATGGCAAATGAAATCAAGAAAAAGATTTTCGCCTTAAATCACATAAAAGACGTATCGCTGATAAAAAGGGAAAATATTGAAAATAGAGAAAAGTCTTTTCGTATTGAAGCTTACGATGTTTCTCATACGGGCGGACAGGAGATGGTTGGCGTGATGACGGTGGTGACAAACGGCGCCTTAGAAAAATCAGAATATAGAAAATTTAAAATAAGAGGTTTTGATAAATCAAACGACGTTGGTGCTTTGCGAGAAGTGTTGCTACGACGTTTCGGCCACACAGAATGGGTTTATCCAAATATGGTTGTCGTCGATGGATCTGTCGCTCAGAAGCGAACAGCTGAAAAAGTCTTGAATGAAATTGGCGCAGTTATACCTGTCGTGGCTGTGGTTAAAAATGAAAGACATAAACCAAAAGCTCTTTTGGGTGGCAAGGATTATATAAAAGGCAGGGAAGACGCGATAGTTTTGGTGAACTCTGAGTCGCATAGATTTTCGATTAAATATCATAAGGATTTAAGAGGGAAGAGGTTTTTGCCTAAGAAGTAGGTTTTATTCCCCTCATCTCTAAGGAGGGGTGCCCGCAGGGCGGGGTGGTGTTTTTTAAAAGATTATTGTTCCCTACTTTTTCATTACCAAAAAGTATTTATTTACTTTTACCTTGAAGCAAAAGTAACAAAAATTCAAGACGCGGAAAAATATATTCTAAAAATCCGCCATTTATATGAAGAAAACTGTAAACTCGCTATCGCTCAAACAGTACAGCTTTTCTACCATCTAAATGGCGGATTTTCTT
>Ga0073900_10002170_pt1 | contig 10481 bp, 7 predicted proteins | sample KloWWTmetKNB5Kit_FD_66666 | JGI IMG/M metagenome (GOLD analysis project Ga0073900, IMG submission 66666) | Active sludge microbial communities from Klosterneuburg, Austria, studying microevolution and ecology of nitrifiers - Klosterneuburg... | ecosystem: Engineered > WWTP > Aerobic digester >... | reverse complement strand
GATGGCTTGCGGCGCGCCCGTACTGAGCTCAGACGCTTCGTCGCTGCCGGAAGTGCTGGGCGATGCCGCCGAATACGCCGCGCCGACCGATCCAGAGGCCTGGGCGCGGGCGATCGAACGATTGCTGTGCGACGACGATTCGCGGCACGTGCTGGCGGCGCGTGGGCCGGCCCAGGCGGCGCGCTTCACCTGGGCGCGGGCGGCGGCGGAGACCGAAAAGGTCTACGCGGAAGCCATTTCAGCCTGGTCGAGCCGTCGCACGTCGGAATAAATCGGAATCAGAGTTCCCCGCCCCGGCGCACGCCGGGGCGGGGAACTCTGATTCCGAAATTTCATTCGCCAGCGCTCAGGGGCCGAGCACCTCGACCGCCTCGGTCACCTTCTCCAGCACTGCTCGATTGAGCGTAACGCCGATGCCCGGGCCGGCCGGAACCGGCATCATGCCATCGACGGTCTCGAGCGGCTCGTTGACGATGTCGGCATCCCAGTAGCGGCTGGCCGAGCTGGTATCGCCGGGCTTGCTGAAGTTTGGCAGTGTGGCGAGGTGGATGTTATGGGCCCTGCCGATTCCCGACTCAACCATGCCGCCGCACCACACGGGGGCGTCGAACGCCGCCGCCACGTCATGGACACGCCGGGCCTCGGCGTGGCCACCCACCCGGCCGACCTTGATGTTGATGACCCGCGCGGCGCGCAGCTCCAGAGCTTTCCGGCAATCGGCTGCCGACTGAATGCTTTCATCGAGACAAAGGGCGGTCTGAATCGCTGCCTGCAACTTGGCGTGATCGACGATGTCATCGAAGGCGAGCGGCTGCTCGATATAGTCCAGGCCAAATTGATCGAGGCGCCGGAAGGTCTTGAGATCGGCATACGTATACGCGCTGTTGGCATCCACGGTCATGGTGATATCGGGGAAGGCCGCTCGCACGGCCGAGACCGGCGTAATCTCCCAGCCCGGCTTGATTTTCAGCTTGATGCGCTTGTAACCCTGCGCGACATGGCGAGCCACAATGTCCACCGTCGCTTCGGCCGAGGGCTGGATACCGAGCGAGACGCCGACCGGAACGGACTCCCGTGTTCCTCCCAGCAGGCGGCTCAAAGGCGTATTCAGGCTGCGCGACCACAGATCCCAGAATGCCATTTCAATCACGGCTTTTGCCATGCGATTGCCCTTGAAAGGCGCGTTGACCGCCGCGATCGCCTCAGGGCTGTTGAAGGTCTTGCCGATCACACGCGGCAGGAGCACATCGCGCAACATCGCAACCGTCGTGGCCACGGTCTCTTCGCGATAGAGCGGGAAGACGTCATCAGAGACCGACTCGGCATAGCCTTCCAGCCCGCCACTGTAGAGGGTGAGCAGGACGAAGTAGCGCGACGTGGAGACCCCAAAAGAGGTCTCGAAACGGAATTTCAGGGGAAGGCGGACAAGGCGCATCTCGGCGCGGTCTATTCGCAGCATAGTGGCGGCATTGTAATGGGAATGGGCTGATGCGCGGGGATGGCCGCTGGCCATCCCCGCGCATCAGCCAAGGGGATAAGATTGTGCTTTGTTGAATAGAAACATGAGCATCGATACACCCCAGGGCATCGCCCTGATTACCGGCGGCAATCGCGGCATCGGCTACGCGACCGCCCTATCTCTCGCCAAACGCAACACCCCCATCATCTTCACCTCGCGCGACGCGTCGCGGGGCCAGGCAAGCGCCGATACGATACGGGCCCTGGTACCGGGCGCCCAGGTCGAGGTCTTGTCGCTTGACCTGGCCTCGATGGCTTCCATCCGAGCCTTTGCAGCGGCGTTTCTGATCCGCGATACTCCGTTGCGAGCCCTGATCAATAACGCCGGCGCAATGGGCCTGGGTAAGCAGATCGAATTCACCCGGGATGGGTTCGAGATGGAGTTTGGGACCAACCACCTCGGGCACTTTCTGCTCACCCATTTGCTGATGCCGGCCCTCGAAGCGACGCCGGGATCGCGCGTGATCTCGGTGGCGTCGATTCGCCACATCCCGGGCAAGGGCGGCATCGGCGCGCGCTTCGACTTCGACAATCTGAAAGGCGAGAAGTCGTACGAGCCGCGCATGTCCTACAACAATACGAAGCTGGCCAACGTGTGGTTTGCCTATGAATTGCAGCGGCGTTTTGGCGGCAAAGGTCTGGTCTCAATCGCGGCCTGCCCCGGGTTCGTGCCTGAGACCCTGGCCGCCAGCCGGACCGGGCTGGCCCACTTCGTGTACACCCGTCTGCTCCCGCTCATCCCTGGCGCGCGCCCGGCTGCTGTGTCTGGCGATGAGCTGTCGGCCCTGGCCATCGATCCTGCCTATGCGAAGGAGGGCGGCACCTTCTATGCGAGCGGGAAGAAAATCGCGTCCAGCCCGGCATCGTATGACGAGGCGTCGGCGCGGCGATTGTGGGAGTTGAGCGAGAAGCTGACAGGGGTTGGCAGCGCGTGATTTGAACGTTGCTGTGTACACTTCCTTCGAAATGCCAACGCCTCTTTCCCGCGCGCGCCTGCTCCCCCTCTTCATCATTGTCGTCAGCCTGCTCGGCGCCTGCAAACCACCCGTGCCAGGCACGGGCAAGGTTGGTCAGAAGCTGGATTACCAGGGCTATTCGATTAGCGTCGCAGCCGTTGAGTTCGGCGAGGACTTCCCAGGGGCGCGCAAGGCCCGGGATGGTTATACGCTGGCCGCGCTGGATGTCATCGTGGCCAGCGACCGAGCCAAGGATGTCACCTTTCGGCCCAAATACGCCACGTTGGTCGGCGCCGATGGTGAAGAACATGCTGCCCGCGCCTCCGGCCGGGACCCGGCCCTGGAGGAGGTGGAGGACCTGCCCAAGGGACAATCCCGCCGGGGCTGGCTGACCTATGAAGTCCCCAAAAACGCCCGCAAGTTTCAATTTAGGTATTCACTGCCGCCAGCGATGAATGATGCCGAGTTGCAATTCGACATCGAGAAATGAAGCTGGCCTTCGTCGCGCCCTTCGCGTGCTCGCCCAAGGCGACCGTCAGCGCGCGCATGCTGCCGATGGCGGCCGCCCTGGTGGCGCGGGGCCATTCCGTTCATGTGCTCGTCCCGCCTTACGACAACGTGGTGGATAGCGAGCGAACCTGGACCCAGGACGGGGTAATTGTCGAGAACCTGCGCGCCTCAGGCGCCGGCGCCGCGGCCCAGTGGTCCCTCGCCGGGCGCCTCGCGGGGCGCGTCACCGCTCTTGGGCCTGATCTCATTCATGTCTTCAAGCCGGTCGGACCCGGGGCGCTGGCATTGACTCGCAGCATGTTTCCGGGCGGCCAACGCTGGACTGCGCCGGTCATCCTCGACAATGACGACTGGGAGGGGCGCGGCGGCTGGCTTGACGTAAACCCCCAGCCTTCTCTCGTGAAGGCCGTTCTGGCATGGCAGGAGGGCTGGACGCTGGGCCATGCGAAGGCCATTACCTGCGCCAGCGAAACGTTGATGACCCGATCGGGCGAGCTTGCTCCAGGCATTCCCACCGCGGTCGTGCCCAACGGTCCAAACACATCCTTGCGGGCCGAGGTTGCCGCCATCGAGCCGACGCGGCAGGCGCTGCGCGCGGGTTACGGCTGGCGAGACAAACAGGTGGTCATCTATCTTGGCACTATTCCGGCCGGCCACGATATGGACATCGCGCTGTCCGCATTCGCGGCCGCTGCTGAATCCAACCCGGACTTAATTTTGTGTGTGATCGCAAGTGGCGCCGGCCTGCCCTCTTTCCGGCAGGCCGCCGAGCGGAGCGGGGTTGGCCGGCGAATCGAGTGGCACGGGTTCATCCCCCACCCTGAGGCCATCCGCCGGCTTGTGGCTGCCGACATCGCCGTCTATCCCTATCGCGACACCAACATCAACCGGGCCAAGTGCTCGGGCAAGGTCATCGACTACATGGCCGCCGGGAAACCGATGGTTGTCAGCGATGTCGGGATGAATCGGGTCTATCTGACCGATGGCGAGCACGCCCTGCTCACCCCGCCCGGCGATGGCGCCGCTTTTGGGGCAGCCCTGCAACGCCTGGTCGCCGATCCTGCCTATGCGAATAGCCTCGGGGCCAACGCCCAGGAACGGCTATGGAAGAATTTCGCCTGGGGCAAGCGTATCCCTGAGCTTGAGCAGTTGTACGCGCGGACAAGTGCAGCCAATTGACGTCCGGAAACGACAGGACTTCAGGTGGCGGCCGCCGGCACAACGGTTTCACCCGAGTCGGCATAGGACGGACGCTCTTCGATCGGGAAAGGCTCGATGAAGATATCGCCAAACGGCGTGTCCTGCCAGGCCCGGACCTCGTAGCGTTTCAGCATCTCGAGCAACGCCAGAAGGGTGATGCAGATCTCGACGCGCAGATTCACCCCAACCAGTACATCGGTGAAAAGAATCCGGGGCGCTGCCTTGAGTCGGTCGAGAATACGATCCTGGCATTCCGTCACCGTGAACGGCATGACCGTCAACACGGTGCCAACAGCGTCCGGAGGCATCAGGCGATCGACCACCCGCTGCATGGCCCGGGCCAACATGGCCAGGCTGATGTTGTCCAGCGGCAGCGTTGTCGCCTTCGGGCGCGCAATGGGCGGCGGCGCAACCAAAAACGACTTCAAACCCGCATCTTCGCGCGCGCGCAGCACCCGAGCCGCCCGTTTGTAGATCTGATACGCCCGCAACTGCGCGACAAGATCCTCGCTGTCGGGTTCTTCACTTTCGATGGCCACTGGCGCGATCGAAGGCAACAGGGCCCGGCTCTTGAGCAGGAGCAGACGCGTCGCGATGGCGAGGAAGCTTGAAATCGACTTGGGGTCGCGAGCCGGCATCTGCAGCATGTGCTCGATAAACTGATTGGCGACCGTCGCCAATGAGACCGCCGTGATGTCGAGCTCGCGCTCCTCGATCAGCCTGAGCAGCACATCCAGCGGCCCTTCGTAATTAGGCAGCCGAAGGGTGAAGGGCGCATCGGGGAGCGCGCGGGTGATCGCGGTATACGGATCGTGCGCGCTCTCCGGCGCCGTAGTGACATGGTCGACCATGAATAGCGCCTACTTCAGATTGCGCACGATGAAATTATCAAATGCCATATGGGCGCGCTTGCCGTCCGTCGCCGTCACGGCCAGGCCGAGATCGCCCTTTTGCGCTTGCGGGGTGTCGACCTCGCCCAGATAAAAACTGTTGACGAATAGCTTCATTTTGGTTCCGTTCATATCGACGCGCAGGCGCTGCCAGGCCTTTGGATCGCGCAGGGCCAATGTGTTGGCGTTCCCCTGCCCCAGGGTGCGAAAGCTGTCCTTGCCGTCTTTCTTCTCGCCGGATTGAAACACCCAGAAACCGCTTTGGAATGGGTAGTACTCGAAGTAGTAGGCCGACTGGTCAGTCCTGCGCAGCACAAGACCAACCCGCGCATTCTTGTCGTCATCGCCCTCGACCCAGCGCGCGTCGACCTCGACGCTGCCCGAATCGAACTTGCCTTGATCGAAGTAGTTGTGCAGCGCCGTGTTCTTTGCCTCGGCGTGGTATTCGCCCTTGTCCAGGCTGATCCGATAGTCGGGACCGGATGAGGTCGCAAAACGCCAGTTGCCGAGCGAGTCAAAGGTCTCATTGATGATGACCGCGCCGGCGGCCGGCGGTAGCGCAATGGGAGACGCGCCGGCCAGCAGCGGTGGCGCAGGGTTAAAGACTCCGCTGGCTACAGGCTCAGCGGGCCGGGCCGCCAGCATGGCGGGCAGCACCCGGGTGACGAGGAGTAGCAGGCCGCCTACGGCGAGCAGCGCCGCCAGCAGTCCAAGCGGTGTGAGTTTGACCCTGACCTTTGCGCGCCTTCGAATTGGCGCGCTGTCAGTAAAGCCGGAACTGCGGCGGCGCCGGGTGTTTCCAGCGCCCGGTGGCGGGGTATTCATGCGAGGCGATATTGTAACGGCGGCGAAAACAGACGCGGGGCCGAACGTTCGTACGTCCGGCCCCGCCCTTGCGTTCTAGATTGCGCTATTCGGCCGCCGGCTCTTCCGGCAGCTTCAAGTCGTCGAAGCTCGGCAACGCCTCGCCGGGCAGTGTCTCGTCCTGGGTGATGCCCAGCAGCGCGGCTTCGGCCTGCTGGGTGAGCGTCGCCTTCGGGCGCGGCTCGGGCATCCCGATCATGACGCCCTCGTATTCGGTGATCCCCGGCGCGCGGAACGACGTGCCAGCCGGGATGAGCTTGCCCAGGATGACGTTCTCCTTGAGACCGAGCAGATCGTCGCGCTTGCCCTCGATCGCGGCTCCGGCCAGGACCTTGATGGTCTGCTGGAAGCTCGACGCCGAAAGGAACGAATCCGTGGCCAGCGAGGCCTTGGACACGCCCAGCAGCACCGGCGAGCCCACAGCGGGGCGCTTACCCTCAGACACCAGGCGCTCGTTTGTGTTGCGCAGTTCGAGACGATGGGCCAGGTCGCCCGGCAGATAGTCGCTGTCGCCCGGATTGGTGATCTGGGCGCGCAGGAGCATCTTGCGGATGATGATCTCGAAGTGCTTGTCGTTGATGTTCACGCCCTGCTGGCGGTACACCTTCTGAACCTCGGACAGCAGGTACATCTGGGCCGATTCACGTCCAAGGACCTTGAGCAGCATGTGCGGATTCTTGGTGCCTTCGGTCATCGGGTCGCCGGCCTTCACGGTCGCGCCCTCCTGCACCGTCATGCGCGCGGCGGGCGGAAGCTCGTACTCCACCACTTCGCGCTTGTCGTAGCCGACGGTAATGGTCAAACCATCACGGCGGACGCGCCCGCCATGCTCGGCCCTGAGCTCCTGGTCGCCCAGGCGCGCAATGACTTCCTTGTCCTTGATCTCACTCTCATCGGCGACCAGAATCTGCCACTTGCCGGGCACCTCGTAGACATCCTTCTGAAGCTGCGTGTCGACGATCTCGACTCGGCGCATGCCGCCATCGAGACGCTCGATGTGGATCTTGCCGTCGATGTCGGCCATCAGGGCCTCGGCCTTCGGCTTCTTGCGAGCCTCGAGCAGTTCCTCGACGCGGGGAAGACCCTGCGTGATGTCGCTGGCGCTGGCCACACCACCGGAGTGGAAAGTGCGCAGGGTGAGCTGCGTGCCGGGCTCGCCAATCGACTGGGCGGCCATGATTCCCACCGCGGCGCCAATGGCGATCGGCTTGCCGCGGGCGAGGTCGCGCCCGTAGCAGGTTTGGCAGCAGCCGTACTTGAGCTCGCACTCAAGCGGGGTGCGCACAAAGGCTTCGGTGACCTTGGCCTTTTCGATCAGCTCGAGGCGGGCCTCGTCGATCATCTCGCCGCGGGCGACAATGAGCTCGCCGGTGGCGGGATCGAGCACGTCGGCCTGGGTATTGCGGCCGAGCAGACGCTCGCGCATCTTCTGGCCGCCGAAATCGTCGGTGGCGCGCACCCACAGGCCACGGCTCGTGCCGCAGTCTGCTTCGTTGACGATGACGTCCTGAGCGACGTCGCACAGACGGCGGGTGAGATACCCGGCGTCGGCGGTGCGCATGGCAGTGTCGGCCAGACCCTTGCGCTGACCGTGGGTGGAAATGAAGAACTCGAGCGCGTCGAGGCCCTCACGGAAGTTCGAGCGGATGGGCAACGGGATGATGCGCCCGGACGGGTCGGCCATCATGCCGCGCATGCCGGCAAGCTGGGCGATCGTGCCGATGCCACCCTTGGTCGCGCCGGAGAACACTTGCATGGCCAGGTTGCCGGCCTTGTCAAGCGAGCCCTTGACCGACTCCTGGAGATCGTCCTTCGACTTCGTCCAGATTTCGATCGTGCGCTGATCGCGCTCAACCTCGGTCAACATGCCGCGCCGATACTGGCGCTCGACATCCTGCACCAGCGTGTCAGCGGCCGCCAGAATGTCGGCCTTGTCGGCCGGCACCGTGATGTCGGCAATCGCAATCGAAATGCCGGAGCGGGTCGCATAGGTATAACCGATGTCCTTGATCCGGTCCACAAACGCGACCGCATCGGCCTGGCCCTCGGGCCCAAGGACCTGGAAGGTCTGGCTGACGAACTTCTGCAGCTTCGACTTATCGAGCGGCCCGCCGTTGTAGAAGCGCATCTCTGGCGGCACGATCCGGTTGAAGAGCGCCTTGCCGACGGTCGTCTCTACAATGCGGTTGCGCGAGACATTGTCCTTGTAACGCACACCGGCATCATCATGATAGGTGTCAACCAGCAGCTTGATCCGGGCGTGAATGTGCACCCGGTCGGTCTGGTACTCCATCTCGACTTCGTCGATGGAGCCAAACACGCGCCCGTCGCCCTTGCGGCCAGCCTTGAGCGCCACGGGATCGAAGAGCATGTAGTAGACGCCCAGGACCATGTCCTTCTGGGGTGACACGATCGGCTCGCCATCGCTCGGCTTGAGCAGGTTGCCGCTGGCGATCATCAGCCGGCGGGCCTCTTCAACAGCCTTGCCGCTGAGCGGGACGTGGACGGCCATTTGGTCGCCGTCGAAGTCGGCGTTGAAGGCCTGGCAGACCAGCGGGTGAAGCTGGATGGCCTTGCCCTCGACCAGAATTGGCTCGAAGGCTTGGATGCCCAGGCGGTGAAGCGTCGGCGCGCGGTTGAGCAGCACCGGGCGGGTCTTGATGACGTCCTCGAGCACTTCCCACACTTCCGGGCGCTCGCGCTCGATCACGCGCTTGGCGCTCTTGACGTTTGTGGCGTAGTTGAGCTCGCACAGCTTTTGAATGACAAAGGGCTTGAACAGCTCGAGCGCCATGGTCTTGGGCAGACCGCACTGATGCAGCTTGAGCTTCGGCCCGACGACGATGACCGAGCGGCCCGAGTAGTCAACGCGCTTGCCGAGCAGGTTGCGCCGGAAGCGCCCCTTCTTGCCTTTGAGCATGTCGCTGAGCGACTTGAGCTCGCGCCGGCCGCGCCGGCTGAGGGCCTTGCCGCGCTGCGAGTTGTCGATAAGGCTGTCCACGGCCTCCTGCAACATGCGCTTTTCGTTGCGGACGATGACGTCCGGCGCGCCAAGTTCGAGCAGGCGCTTGAGCCGGTTGTTGCGGTTGATGACACGCCGATACAGGTCGTTCAGGTCGGAGGTCGCAAAGCGGCCGCCGTCAAGTTGGACCATCGGGCGCAGCTCGGGCGGAATGACCGGAAGCACGGTCAGGATCATCCACTCCGGCCGGTTGTTGCTCTTGCGCAGCGCTTCAACGATGCGCAGGCGCTTGATGGCCTTCTTCTTCTTGACCTTGCTGAGGGAGGTGCGGACTTCCTTCCACAGCTCCTTGCTCATCTGCTCGAGGTCAATCCGGCGCAGGATCTCGTAGAACGCCTCGGCGCCCATGTCCGCCTTGAAGACCTGGCTGAACTTGAGCTTCATCTCGCGCATGCGGGTCTCGGTCAGAAATTGCAGGGTGGCGAGGCTCTTGACGTCCTCGAGATCCTGGCTGTGCTTGGAGGTGAGGGTCTCCATTTCCTGAGCGAGCCGGGCGGCGACGGCGCGGGTCTCATCGTCGACCTTGCTCTGCAGCAGCTCGATTTCGCCCTGGACCTTGCTGACCTGGCGCTCTTTCTCTTCGTTGATGCCGGTCTCGATCTGGTTGAGCTTGTCCTTGACCAGCTTCTTGAGCAGGACCTGCTGGGCGGGCGTGACAATCTCGCCTTCCTTGGCAATGACCTCGCCGGTGGGCTCAAAAACAATGCCCACCCGAATGGTTTTGTTCTGCTTGGTCTCGAGTTCCTTCTGCAGTTTCTGCGCGGCCTTCATGACCGGATCAGTCTCTTCGTCCAACTGGGTCTTGAACTTGTCCAGAATCTGGTCGAGGACGACCTGCTTCTTGACGAGCTCCTTCAGCGTCTTGCCGCTGGCGCTCTCTTCCTGAGCCTTGGTCTTGCCCTCGAGGTCGGCGCTTCGGCGCTCAAAATCCTCTTGCAGCCGGCGGAGAGCCTTCTGGCGGGCTTCCTCGTCGACGTGGGTGACGACGTACTGGGCGAAATAGAGCACCCGATCGAGGTTTCGGCGGGTGATGTCGAGCAGCGTGCCCAGGAACGACGGCACGCGGCGGGTGTACCACACATGGGCAACCGGCGCGGCCAGGTTGATGTGGGCCATGCGCTCGCGGCGGACGGAAGCCTTTGTGACTTCAACCCCGCACTTGTCGCAGATGATGCCCTTATAGCGGATGTTCTTGTATTTTCCGCAATAGCACTGGAAGTCACGGGTTGGCCCGAAGATCGCTTCGTCAAAGAGACCATCCTTCTCGGCGCGCAGGCGCCGGTAGTTGATGGTTTCTGGTTTGGTCACTTCTCCGTAAGACCAGGATCGAATCTGGTCAGGAGAAGCCAGTGAGATGCGCAGCGCTCGAAAGTCACGTAGTTCCATCGTCCCTCTCTTGAACTAAAGGCCGTGAGACAACAAAACGAGCGCGGCCGATGACTCGTCCGCGCTTTTCACTCGAAAAGCTCGTATTGGTTGTCCCTATTGAAGCGGGATTATACCGCATCCAGGGAAAAGTGT
>Ga0073900_10002168_pt1 | contig 10484 bp, 6 predicted proteins | sample KloWWTmetKNB5Kit_FD_66666 | JGI IMG/M metagenome (GOLD analysis project Ga0073900, IMG submission 66666) | Active sludge microbial communities from Klosterneuburg, Austria, studying microevolution and ecology of nitrifiers - Klosterneuburg... | ecosystem: Engineered > WWTP > Aerobic digester >... | reverse complement strand
GTCATCCATCGCGACATCAAGCCGTCGAACATCCTGGTGACGGCCGAGCGGCACGTGAAGCTGCTCGACTTCGGTATCGCCAAGCCGGTGTCGGTCACTGCCGGCGCCTCGCTCACGCGCGGCACGCTCGGGCCGATGACGCCGGAGTACGCAGCGCCGGAGCAGTTTCGCGGCGGCGCCATCACCGTCGCCACCGACATCTACCAGTTCGGCGTGCTGCTCTATCGCCTGCTCACCGGACGCCTGCCCTACGACGCCGACCCGCACGACAACCTCGGCTGGGCGCGCGCGGTCACCGATCAGGAGCCGATGGCACTGGTGCGCGCGCTCACGGTGACGCGGCGGCGCGGGCGCAGCGATGACGGCGAGCCGCTGCTGCGGCGTGGTGCCGACCCGCGCCGGCTGCGGCGCTGGCTAAGCGGCGATCTCGACGCGGTGGTGCGCAAGGCGCTGGCCAAGCGTCCGGAAGATCGCTACCGCTCGATGGATGCGCTGATCGCCGACCTCGAAGCCTTCCTGCGCGGCGATCCGGTCGCGGCGCGACGCACCGGCACCGTCGACCGGCTGCGGCGCTTCGTCACGCGACACCTCGTCGCGGTGGCTACCGGCTGCCTGTTTGGCCTGGCGCTGATCGGCGCCACGGTGTTCGCGCTGGGCGAGGCTCGCCATGCGCGCGACGAGGCGGCGCGTGCGAATGCGGCGGTCGGATTCGTCGAGGAGATGTTTCGCCAGCTTGACCCAAGTCGTGGCGGCGCGCGCGAACTGCGCGCCCAGGCCATGCTCGAGTTCGCCGCCGCTCGCATCGAACGCGACAGCGACGGGCAGCCACTTCTGTTGGTGCGCCTCGATCTGCTGGTCGGCAACGCCTTCGTCACGCTCGGCGATCTGGTGCAGGCTGGGCGCCGCTTTGAGCACGCGCGTAGCCTGCTGCAGCGGGTGCCCGACACCGACCCGCCGCTGGTCGCCCAGGTGCTGGAGCGCGCGGCCTGGACCACCTATCGCGGTGGCCAGGTCGATGCGGCGCGGGCCCTGCTTGATGAGGCCGAACAGCTGCTGGTGGCAGTCGACACGAGCAGTGCCGATGTCGCCATCGCCATCACCAACAGCCGCGCGATTTTCGAGCGCGACCGCGGCCGCTATGCGCAAGCCTTGCCGTTCTCCGAGCGCGCACTGGAGCTGGCACGACGCTTCGATCCACCGGGTGGCAGCGAACGCGCAGCGCGCGCGCAGCTGCGGCTGGCCGCGGCGTACAAGGACGTTGGGCGCTTCGAGGAAGCGGTGGAGCAGTGCCGCGGCGCGCGCCGTTGGCTGGCGGCGAATCTGGGCGAGCAGGATCTGCTCACCGTCAGCGCCGACGAGTCGCTCGGCTGGATCCTCACCTCCACCGACCGCCTCGGCGAGGCCGAGGCCCTGCTCGAAGCGGCCGGTGCGCGATTGCGCGAAGCGCTGGGTCCGGACAGCACTCGCTACGCGACCAATCTGTTCAATCGCGGCTTGTTGTATCGGCGCCTGGGTCAGATCGAGCGCGCGCATGCGGCCTTTGTCGAGGTGACCGACATCTATGTGCGCAGCTCCGGCGGGGAATCGCTGGGCCTTGGCTGGGCGCTGTGGAATCTCGGCAACCTCTCGCTGGAACTCGGCCGCGTGGACGCAGCCATCGCTGAACTGGAACGCGCCGATGCGATCTGGCAGCAGGCGATGGCCGGGACCTCGCCGGTGCAGGCGCAATTGTGGGCCGACCTCGCCGGTGCCCGTATCCGTGGCGGGCAATCGCGCGAAGCGCTGCAGGCGCTACCGGCGGCAGTGCAGCGGGTGCGCGCGGCCGGCCTGGGCGACGACGAAGTGGTGGTGCGCCTGCTGGCACTGCAAGCCGCTGCCGCAAGCGTAGAAGGCGACACCGTCGTCGCCGCCAACGCGCGTGCACAGGCGCTTCATGAAGCCGATCGCGTCGCCACGAGCGTCGGTGCGCGGCGCGAGTTGCAGGCGCGAGTCGAGACCTGGAGTGCGCTGCGCGCGGATGCATCGGTGACCGCGCGCGACTGAAGCGACGCAATGTCCGGTCGCCCAGCCGGACTTCGTACAGAACGGAGACTCCCAACCGAGGCCTCCGCCATGAACACTCGCAAGCTGATTCTCGCCGCCGTCCTTTGCGTCAGTGCTTCCGCTGAAGCTGCGGTCTTCTGCGTCGGCGATTCCGCCGCGCTGACCCAGGCCCTGGCCACGGCCGGCAGCAACGCCTGGGGCGACGCCATCCGCGTGCGTCAAGGCACCTTCGTCGCGCCCGTCGGCGGCTGGGTCTTCGGCCCAAGTGCGCCCGATCAGGACAAAGCCCTGTCGATTTCGGGCGGTTGGGACGCCGGCTGCGGTCTGCAGTCGCTCGACAGCAGCCTGACCCGGCTGTCTGGCGGCGGCACCCGCCGCATCCTCGCGATTTCGCGCGGTACCGGCAACTCCGCCGAACTCGAGATCTCCGGACTCAGCTTTATTAGCGCAGTCTCATCGGTTGACGACTACTCCAACAATCTGGGGCTGGCATTTCGCGTCTACAGCGGTAGCCACAGCGGGCCGCTGCGGATCGAGAACGTGATCGTGCGCGACAACACCAGTTTCTATGGCGTTGAGGCAGTTCACCTGTTGTCGAGCGGGCCGATGTACTTCCGCAACAACCTCGTGGTTGACAACGAGTCCGGCGTCGGTGGCATGGGCGTGAGGTTCAATGGCTCCGGCACCGCCTACATCAGCAACAACACGATCGTGAACAACACCACGCTGAGTTCGCCGAGCGTCGGTATGGGGCTGAGCGTGTCCGGCGGCGGTTTGCGCTACGTGACCAACAACATCATCTGGGGCAACGCTGCGCTTGCCGGATCCTGTGACGTGGCATCCGACGCCATGGTCCTGATGATCTACAACAACGTTGGCTCGATCTGCGGCGTGAACTCAGCCGGCAGCATCGGCAACAACAGCGTCGATCCGATGTTCGTGTCAGCCACAGACTATCGCCTGAAGCCGGATTCCCTGCTGCATAACCTGGGTGACAACTCGCCATTCGGCGGACTTGCGCCGTACGACCTGATCGGCAACGCGCGAATCCTGGACGGCGTGACCGACCTCGGTGCCTACGAGTCGCAGATGAGCGCGATCTTCAAGAACTCATTTGAATGAACCCGGGCCTACGGGCTTGCAGGACGGGGCGCACTGCGATGAACTCGCACCATGGCCCGTGAACCGAAATTGCCGCAGTCGGAAGCCGAACAGCGCCGCGAGCTCGGCGGCTACAGCGAGGCCGAGTTCGATCGCGAGTTCGTGCGCTCGCAACGCTCGGACCTGGCCAGTGTCGCGGTCCGCGTCGTGTTGCTGCTCATCGTCTACGGCTTGCTGGCGCGTGCGATCCACCGCTTCGATCCGCCGCCGTGGTTGCTGGTGTTGCCGTTCGCGAGCGAGTTCCTCGCGATCTTCGTGGTCGGCTGGTTCCTGTCGCGGTTCGTGGTCTCGTGCAAGAGCTTTCGCAAGAGCGCCGGTGGCACCGCGCTGTTGCTGTTCTGGATCTTGCTGATCGGCGGCGGCATGGCGGCCGCGATCGTGTTCAACCCTGGCGGCGCCGGCCCTGCCGACACGCCGCGACAGGCGTTCGCGGAAGCCTGGCAGTGGATCGTGCGCACCGACCTGCACTGGGCACTGGCGGCGATGTTCGCGGCCCTGCTCGGCTCGACCTTCCAGGAGGTCGTGCGCTGGAAGCAGGAGCGCGGCGTGTTCGTGTGGGCCGCGATCATGACTGCCGGCTTCCGCTTCGGCATCGCTTTCCTGGTCGCCTTCCTCGCCACCTTCGTGCTGATCTTCGCCGGCGAGTTGCTGCTGCCGCTGGTGGGTCGGCTGTTCGACGGCGGCGGCAGTGCGCTCACCTGGGTCGTCTATGGCTTCATCGTGCTGGTTGAAGTGCTGACCCTGGTCGTCGCGGTGCTGATGCACCGCGATGCGCTGAAGCCGAAGTCGGCGAAGGCCGCACCGAGCAAGCCCCAGCGCGGCGTCTTGCCCTGAGTTCCCGACTGCGGCTCAGGACACGATTCCCGACACGGCCGCGTCGCTGCGCACGACGCGATCGCGGCCCTCGCGCTTGGCCTGGTAGAGCGCGGCGTCGGCGAGCTGGATCAGCCGCTCAGGCGTTTCACTGGCGAGCGGCACGCCGGCGTGGAAGCCGATGCTGACGGTCAGGCGGGCTTGCTCACCGGCGAACATGATCGGGCTGCGCTGGACCAGGCCGCGGAAAGCCTCGAGCTGCGCCATCGCCTCGTCCGCAGTCGCGCCGACGATCACCACGATGAACTCCTCGCCGCCGTAACGCACGATCAGGTCGCTCTCGCGGCGGAAGCTCTGCGCGAGCAACTGCGCCACGTGTTGCAGCGAGGCATCACCGAAGGGGTGGCCGAAGCTGTCGTTGATGCGCTTGAAGTGGTCGACGTCGATCATCGCAACCGTCATGCCCAGCTGATTGCGGCTGCACAGGCGCAAGCGCAACGGCAGTTCGTGATCGAGATGGATGCGGTTGTGCAGTCCGGTCAGGGCGTCGCGGCGATTGGCTTCGGCGAGTCTGGCATTGGCATCGTGCAGGCGCAGGTTCAGCCGGCGCAAGGTGATGGCCCAGATCAGGATCAGGCCGGCGACCAGTACGGCGATGATCAGCGTGCGCCAGAACAGCCGGTAGTCGAAACCCTGCTCGAATCGCACTGCCAGCCAGCGGTTCATGATCGCCTGGGTATCGCGTGGGCCGATCGACTGCGCCAGCTTGCCGAACACGCGCGCCAGCATCGGTTCGTCCTTGCGCGTTGCGATGCCAAGCTGCGCCTGCTCGCCGGTCCAGCCGGCGATCTTCAGGTCCAGCACCTTGTTCTGTTGCAGCAGGTGGCCCATGCTGGCCATGTTGCCGAGCACGCCGAACAACTCGCCGGACTGCACGCGTCCGAAGCCATCGGCGTAGCTGTCGATCTCGACCAGGCGGATGCCGGGGTACTTGCTTCGGAACAATTCCTGCGCCGCGAAGCCCTTGAGGATGCCGAGCGGGCGATCGGCGACCTGGACGATGCTGGCGATGTGCTGCACGTCGCCGCGCGTGACCACCACGATCGGCAGTTCCAGATAGGGACGGGTGAAGTCCAGATAGACCTCGCGCTCGGGCGTGGCATTGGCGAGCGACAGCAGGTCGCAGTCGCCGTGCCGAACGCGCTCCAAGCTCTGCGTCCAGTCGGCGGTCGCCACCAGTTTCAGCGAGAGTTGCCCACGGCTTGCCATCAATGCAAGAAAGTCGGCCGCCATGCCGACATGCCGACCCTGCGCGTCGATCTGTTCCAGCGGCGGCCAGTCGGGGTCGACGCAGAAGCGGATCGAGCCCTTGGCTTGCAGGTAGGCGCGTTCCTCGTCGGTCCAGTCGATGCCGGTCGCAGCCAGCAGCGGGCCGGCCAGCAGGCACAAACCAAGCACGATGGAGCGAACCGCGAGCGGGCACATGCGGCGAGTGTGCAAGAGCCGTTTCGCGCTGCAAAGCAGGCTGAGGTGAACAAACGCGCCGTATCCCGGCGCGCCGGCCTCAGTTCGCGCGCGCCAGGTCGTCGAGCATCACCTTGAGGAAACGCGCGGCTTCGCCGCCGGTGCAGGCGCGGTGGTCGAAGGTCAGCGACAGCGGCATCACCTTGTGGGTTTCGATGCCTCCCATCACTGGCACGAGTTGGTGGCGGCCCTTGCCGGCGCCGATGATGGCGACGCAGGGCGGCACGATGATCGGGGTCGCGTAGCGGCCGGCGTACATGCCGAAGTTCGACAGCGAGATGGTGTAGCCCTTCAGCTCATCGGCGGCGATCGAACGGTCCTCGACCTGGGCACGCAGGCGGTTCACGCCTTCGCGGATACTGCGTGCGTCGAGCATGTCGGCATTGCGTAGCGCCGGCACGAACAGGCCCTCGGGCGTGTCGACGGCAATGCCGACATCGACGCGCGTGTGCAGGGTGCGCGTGCTGTTTTGCATGTCGAACCAGGCATTGAGTGCCGGCTCGGCCTTGCAGGCGGCGACGATGGCGCGGATCAGGCGCGCGGTGATGTCGTTGCCCGGCGTCCATGCGTGCAGGTCGGCGTCGTCGCAGAGCGTCGTGGGTACGACCTGGGCATGCGCCTCGGCCATGATGCGCGCCATGTTGCGACGTACACCGCGGATCGGTTCCGGCTGGCCCGAGGCCTGCACGGTCGGTGGCGTGGTGCGCACGGGCTTGCCGGCGAGGGAGCGGGGGTCGGCTGCAAAGCTTCCCTCACCCCCGGCCCCTCTCCCGGGGGGAGAGGGGAGAGGAGAGGGTCGCGGCGCGCTCGCGCCTGCCGGTGTTGCGGGGGGCGCGGCGTTCAAGCTTGCCGGATTCGCCGCCGCGCCCTTCACGTCTTGCATCGAGATCACGCCATCGGCGCCGCTCGGGCGCACGCGCGCCAGGTCGACGCCGAGTTTCTTCGCCAGCGCGCGCACCGCCGGCATCGCCTTGATGCCGCCGATCGCGATTGCCGCTTCGTGCTTGACCTCGTCGCTGGCCTGCATCGCCCCGACCACAGTGCCAGCATCCGCTCTGCTCCCCTCTCCTCCCGGGAGAGGGGCTGGGGGTGAGGGGCTCTGCGCCTTGCTCGTCTCTCCCCCTGGTGGGAGAGGGACCGAGGGTGAGGGCGCTTTCGCCTTTGGCGCATGATGATGCCCGGTGTCCTCGGCCTCCGCGCGCTGCGGCAGGCTGGGGTCGACATCGAAGGTCGCGAGCGGCGCGCCGGTGTCGATCACGTCGCCGGCCTGGCCATGCAATTTCGTGACCACGCCCGAGAACGGCGAGGGCACCTCGACCACGGCCTTCGCTGTCTCCATCGACACCATCGGCTGGTCGAGCAGCACCTTGTCGCCCTCCTTGACCAGCCATTCGACGATCTCGGCGTCGGGCAGGCCTTCGCCGAGGTCGGGCAGATGGAAATCCTTGATCGTGCTCATGGGTGCTCTCCTCTCGGACCTAGCGATACGCCAACGTGCGCTTCGCCGCCGCGAGGATGCGGTCGACGCTGGGCAGATATTTCATTTCGAGGCGGAACAGCGGCATCGGGGTGTCGTAGCCGGTGACGCGTTCGACCGGTGCGACCAGATCGAACATCGCCTTCTCGGCGAGTTGCGCAGCGACTTCGGCGCCAATGCCACCGCTGCGGGCGGCCTCATGCACGATCACGCAGCGCCCGGTCTTCTTCACCGATTCGTGGATGGTGTCGAAGTCGAGCGGCTTCACCGTGGCGACGTCGATCACTTCGGCAGCGATGCCCTCCTGCGCCAGCGCATCGGCGGCTTCCAGAGTTTCCTTGACGTGTGCGCCCCAGGTCACCAGGGTGAGATCGCTGCCATCGCGAAGCACGAAGCAGACATCGAGCGGCAGCGCCTCGCCGTCGTCCGGCACTTCTTCCTTGTACTGGCGATAGATGCGTTTGGGCTCGAAGAAGATCACCGGGTCCGGGTCGCGGATCGCCGCGAGCAGCAGCCCGTAGGCGCGCGCCGGGCTCGAGGGGATGACCACGCGCAGCCCGGGGATATGCGCGAACAGCGCTTCCGGTGCTTCCGAATGATGTTCCGGCGCGCGGATGCCGCCGCCCCAGGGCGCGCGCAGCACCATCGGGCAGTGCAGGCGGCCGCGGGTGCGATTGCGCATGCGCGCGGCGTGGCAGACGATGTGGTCAAACATCGGGTAGATGAAACCGTCGAACTGCGCCTCGGCCACCGGCTTCATGCCCTGGAAGGCCATGCCCACCGCGAGCCCGGCGATCGAGGTCTCATCGAGCGGGGTATCGATGATGCGCTCGGAACCGAAGCGCGCGTGCAGTCCGGCGGTGGCGCGGAACACGCCGCCGTTGACACCGACGTCCTCGCCGAGCACGACCACGCTCGGGTCGTGCTTGAGTTCGTAGGCCAGCGCCTGCGTCACCGCTTCGATCAGGGTGATCTCAGCCATGCGCGCGGCCCTCCCAGGCGAGCGCTTGCGCGCGCTGTGCGGCGATGTCGTGTGGCGCCTCGGCGTAGAGGAAGTCGAAGATCGCCTCGATCGGTTGCGACTTCGTTTCCAGATAGGCATTCACTTCGACATCGACCTCGCGCCCGCATTGTTCCTTCCACGCCTGTTCGCGCGCTTCGTCCCAGGCACCGAGCGACTCCAGATACTTGCGCAAACGCTTCAGCGGTTCGCGCTCCCAGGCCGCCTTCACTTCCTCGTCCGGTCGATAGCGGCGCGCGTCGTCCGCCGTGGTGTGGTCGGACAGGCGATAGGTGACCGCCTCGATCACGCTGCCGCCGCCGCCGCGGCGCGCGCGCTCGATCGCTTCCTGCATCACCGCGAGCATTGCGATGACGTCGTTGCCATCGACCTGCAGTGACTGCAGTCCACCGGCCAGGCCTTTCTGTGCCAGCGTCTCGGCGCCGGTCTGGGCGCTGCGCGGTACCGAGATCGCCCACTGGTTGTTCACGATCACGCCAACGTAGGGCAGGGTGAAGGCGCCGGCGGAATTGATCGCGGCATAGAAGTCGGTCTTGGACGAGCCGCCGTCGCCGACCACGCTGACCGCGACCCGCGGCTCATGGCGCAGCTTGAACGCGAGCGCGGCGCCGGCGGCATGCAGGCATTGCGTCGCGATCGGCACGCACCAGGGCAGATCATGCTTCGGGCCGGTGAAGTCGTTGCCGCGCTCGTCGCCGCCCCAGTACAGCAGCACGTGGCGCGGTTTCACGCCGCGCACGAACTGGGCGCCGTATTCGCGATACATCGGGCAGAACACGTCTTCGGGCTTCATCGCCACGCCGATCGCGATATGCGCTGCCTCGTGGCCGAGGCAGGAGGCATAGGTGCCGAGCTTGCCGGTGCGCTGCAAGGCCACCGCCTTGGTGTCGAAGACGCGGGTGAAGCTCATGCGCTGGTACAGGTCCACGAGCACCGCCGGGTCCTTGGCGAATTCCGGCAGCGCGTCGACGACGCGGCCGTCCGGATCGAGGATCCGGCGATAGCCGATGGTGAAACTGGCCACAGTGTCCATTCGTGCCCTCCCGAGGCAGGCCGGCTTGATAGCAAGGCACGCGGTCGCAGCGCAAGCCGCATCGCCGCTTGCGCCGGCGGCGCGCATCGGCTACTTCGGAGCAGTCCGAGGGAAGCCTTGCATGTTCGATCTGATCGCGATCATCGCCGCCATCGTGTTCATCGTACTCGTGCTGCAGCTGCGGGCGATGCTGGCGATGCCCTTCCTGGCCCAGGACGCGCGCTTGGTGACGGGTGACTGGTCGGCCCTGTTCGGCGCCGAGGACGTGATCGCCAAGGTCGCGGCGGAACTGGCGACGCTCGGCTTCTCGGCTCCGCAGTGGCTGTCGATCACGCCGCAACCGATCGAGGCTGCCAACGTGCGCGCACTGGCTTGCTGCCGACGCGCGGCCGATGGCATGTGCGTGTTCCTGGTGCCGATGTTCCTGGCCGAGACGCCGAACCGCTGCATCTGCTACCTGGCCACGCGCCTGGCCGATGGCCGCACCGTGGTCAGTCAGCCCAGCGATCCGTTCTTTGCGATCACCGCCACCGATGCCGAGCCGGCGCAGTTGATCGCTCCCGCGCCATGGCCGCAGCTGGTCGAGGCGCATGCGGCCTTCGTCGCGCAGCACGGCGTCGCGGCGACCGACGCGTGCAGCGATGGCATGCTGGTTGACCTTGCCGGGCGCTGGATGAACCAGCGCCGCGAGCGCTTGCTGCAGCGTGGCGATCTGGCGCTGGCCGGCGACGGCATCGCGCGACCGCGCCTTGGGTTCGCGGTGCGCGCGTTGCGGGCGTTCTGGTCACGGCCGAAGTGGCCGGCCAATGTCGATCCGATCCCGAGCGCGCGTCTGGCGCTGATCGCGCAGGCCTCGACGCGCATCCGCGAACGTGCACCGACCGCGGCCATGCAGTGGCTGCTGTTCGTCGCCAGCAACGCGCTGTTCATGCTGATTGGCGCGCTGGTGTTCGGTGTCCAGTTCGCGTTGATCCTGCTGGTGGTGATTGCGATTCACGAAGCCGGGCACTACTTCGCGATGCGTGCTTTCGGCTATCGCAATGTGCAGATGCTGGCACTGCCGTTGGTCGGCGGCGTGACCGTCGGGCACGAGGCGCATCCGCGTGCGACGCATCGGGCGTGGATGGCGCTGATGGGCCCGCTGCCCGGCATTCTGATCGGCTGGGTGCTGATGGCGGTGGCGCTGGCCGCGCGCGAGGACGGCTGGCTGCTGCAGGCCGCGGGCGTGTTCCTCGCGATCAATTACCTCAACGTGGTGCCGGTGCCGCCGCTCGATGGCGGCCACATCGTGCAAGCGATGCTGCCAGCGCGCTGGTATGGCCTGCGCATCGCCTTTCTGGTGAGTGCGTGTGTCGCCGGTGCCGCTTTGTCGATGGCGTTCGGGTTGATGGTCCTGGCCCTGATCGTGCTGT